>Ga0114932_10003886_pt1 | contig 14297 bp, 10 predicted proteins | sample 2SBtaG_2_FD_87286 | JGI IMG/M metagenome (GOLD analysis project Ga0114932, IMG submission 87286) | Deep subsurface microbial communities from Kolumbo volcano to uncover new lineages of life (NeLLi) - 2SBTROV12_ACTIVE470 metaG | ecosystem: Environmental > Aquatic > Marine > Volcanic ...
ATTATTCTTGGGGGCCTCGGTGACCTCATCGTCGAGGATTAGGTCGTCGTCGGCCCGCACAGCTGCCTGAGCCGGATCGAATCGCACGCGAAGGGCGGCGCCGCTCTCGATGGTGGTGCCGATGTCGGAGTCCGGTTGGATCTGCCATTGCCCGACGACTTGTCCGTCACGCACCAGTTCGACGACGATCGAGCCCGCCATGCACTTCCTCCCCAGGAGTCCGAAGTGTACACGCTCAGGCAGATGTGCAGCGAGCCACGTGGTCGATGATGTCGATGCGGGTCAGCACGCCAATCAGGTCGTGTTCCTTCATCACCAATGCGATGCGGGCGCGGCGCAGCAGATCGGTGGTGACGCTGACTTCGGTGTTCAGGCTGACCACGCAGAAGTCGTGACCGGCAAGCTCGCCGACAGGCTCGCCCGTGGCCCCTGACAGGGCGTGCTCGAGCAGGGCGCGCTCGTGGATGACACCGACCACCTTGTCGCCGTCCATCACGGGCATCTGCGAGAAGCCGTGCCGCTTCATCAGCTCGATGGTGTCGCCCACGCTCTTGTCTTTGCCGATCGAGGTGACGCCCTTTTGGTTCAGTCCTGCGAGCACGTCGCTGACGACGCCCAAGCTGCGCACCGCGGACAGGAAGCCGTTTTCTTCCATCCACATGTCGTTGAAGACCTTGGACATGTACTTGCTGCCGTGGTCGGGCAACAGGACCACGACGTTGAGGCCCTCGCGATCGTGCTCGCGCAGGTATTTGATGGCGCCGATGACCGCTGCCCCGGACGATGCGCCGGCCATGATGCCTTCTTCGCGGGCGATGCGGCGGGTCATCTCGAAGCACTCGCGGTCGTTGACCCGAATGACGTCGTCGACGTACTCAAAGTCCATGGTGCTGGGCAGGAAGTCCTCGCCAATGCCCTCGAGCACGTAGGTAAAGGCCTCGGTCAGCTGGCCGGTCTTGAAGTAGTCGTAGTACAGCGAGCCGACGGGATCGACGCCGACGATCTGGACCTTGTCGCTGCGCTCTTTGAGGTACTTGCCGACGCCGGTGATGGTGCCGCCCGTGCCCATGCCCGCGACGAACACGTCGATCTTGCCGTCGAGCTGATCGTGAAGCTCGGGCCCGGTGGTCTCGTAGTGGGTCTTTGGGTTGCTGGGGTTGTGGTACTGGTTTGCATAGAAGCTGTTCTCGGTCTCTTCGACCAGGCGCTCGCTGACTCGGTAGTAGCTGCGCGGGTCCTCGGGCAGCACGTCGGTGGGAGTGACCACGACCTTGGCGCCGTACGCGCGCAAGTTGGCGCGCTTCTCTTCGGATTGCTTGTCGGGCAGTACAAAGATGCATTTGTAGCCCTTGATCGCCGCCACCATGGCCAGGCCAGCGCCCGTGTTGCCCGATGTGCCCTCGACGATGGTGCCGCCGGGCTCGATGAGACCCTGCTCTTCGGCGTCCTTGATGATCTGGATCGCGATGCGGTCCTTCACCGACGTGCCCGGATTCATGTACTCGACCTTGGCCCAGACCGTGGCCTTGAACTCGCTGGTCACACTGTTCAGGCGCACAAGCGGCGTATTTCCGACACACTCGACGATGTTGTTGTACACGTTTTTCATGGCAGGGCCTCGCGGTGGAGGTGTGTCCTACCCCCCGCGAGCCCTGTTCACAAGCGGATCAACGCACTGAGTGACGTCCGTCTTACGGAATGAGCAATCCGTTGCAGGCGACCCTCGATTCTGGGCCCGCGGCCGTGGTAGGCTGCGCGTTCCATGCATGAACGTAGAGAGCGCCTGCTTCGGCGAGGCGACTACATCTGGGGCTCCTGGATTAAGCCCGAAAGAGTCTCTGGCTACGTTGTCGGTGTCAATCCCGGTGACCGCACGGACGTGCTCGGGCGATTCCCGTTCAGCGAGACATCGGTCGAAGATGCAGTCAGCTCCGCGATTCGCGGCAGTGTTGGCTGGCGCATGCTGTCCTATCCAGAGCGCTCGACGGCGGTCCGCCGCTACCGCGAGACCCTGGCCAAGGCCCAAGAGCGCTTCGCGTCACTGATCGCGCGCGAGTCCGGCAAGCCCCTGTGGGAGTCCCGCCAAGAGGTCATCAGCGCCATTCGCGCCGTCGACCTGCTGCTCGAAGAGGGACTCGGCCTGCTGCAGGCGCGCGTGCTCGACGAAAACGAGGCCCGGTCCGATTACCAGCCTCGCGGCGTCGTCGGAATTCTGGCCCCCTACAACATGCCGCTGCTCGTGCCGACGCTGCAGTGCTGCGCCGCGATGCTCGCCGGCAATACGGTGGTCTACAAACCCAGCAAGTTCACGCCGGGAATCGGACAGGGCATCGCCGAGATCGCCGACCAGTGCCGCCTGCCTCGCGGCGTGTTCAACATGATTCAGGGCTCTGGCTCGTCCATCGGCCAGCGTCTGTCGACTCACCCCGGCCTCGATGCGCTGCTGTTCAGCGGTGGTTTTCAGACGTCGATGGCGATTCATCGGGCGACCGCCGATCGCCCCGAGCTGCCCGTGCTTTACCAGACCGGCGGCAAGGGCTGTGCGATCGTCACCGGCGACGCCGACCTCGAGCGCGCGGTCTACGAAGTGCTTGTCGGCTCCTTCCTGACTGCCGGCCAGCGTCACAACAGCACCGGTCGCGTCATCGTCACCAAGGACGCCTTCGAAAAGTTCTGCCACCAGCTCGTCTACCATACCCAGCGCATCAACGTGGGCTACGCCTTCGAGCCCGACACCTTCTTGGGTCCGGTCATCAGCGAGAACTTCCGCACCCGGTACCGCCGCTACGGGCGCACGTTGCTGTCTCGTGGGCACACAGCATTGATGGAGAGCAGCTCCCGCGAACACTCGGGGCGCCGCGGTTTCTACGTGAACCCGGCCATCTACTGGGTGAACTGGACCAACGGTCATGGCTTCCTCAACGAAGAGCCTCCTGGACCGACGCTGCTTGTGTACCGGGTGTCCGACTGGGAAGAGGCCATGGCTCTTCACAACCAGCTGGTGTACCGCGTCTCGACGTCCGTGTTCTGTGCGACCGATAGCCCGCATCTGCACGACATTCGCGCTCGCTTGCGCACCGGCTCGCTCAACATCAATCGCGGCACCATCGGCGCATCGCTTCGTTTGCCAAGCGTGGGCCTCGGACGCGCCAGCAATGGCATTCCGTCGGGCATCGAGCTGATTCGCTTCCTGTCCACGCCGCGCTCTACCCTGGTCGAGACGCGAAACTTCGACTCCACCCAGACAGTGCCAGGCATCAACTGGAAGCGCGGAGCCGAAGACGCCGAGCCGACCGAGGTGCCTGTCGGTCAGAAGGGAGCCCGTTGATGTGGTGGTTTGTGATGCTTGTTGCCTGCGTTGGCGGATCGGGCAAGTCGACCGGCCCTCAGATTCCCTCGGGAATTCAGTCCATCGCGCCGCCTCCGCAGAGCGTCGAGTACGTGCGCATCAATGTGGCTGCCCCCATCGAGTTGCCGAGCAACCGCATTCGCGAGCAGTGGGATGGACCGCATCTGCAGGGCGATCTGATCACCTACGACGTCACGGCACTCGACATCACCTCGGACGACCGCGGACTGCGTCTGACCGGCGACCGTCACTGGATCAGCGCCGAGGGCTATGGCTACCTGGGCACCTTTGATGTCGATGGTGTGTTCACGCCATGGGAGCCCAAGCAGGTGCTGCTGCCCCCTGACCCCAAGATCGGTGACACCTGGACCGGAACGCACACCAAGGCCGACTCGGTCAGTGTGCGCACCTGCGAAATCCTGGCCAGCGACTACTGCGCCGGCGGCATCGTGTCGGTCTGTGACTCGCGCAAAGATGGCGGCGTGATCGTTCTGCGCGACCACTTCTGTCCTGGCATCGGCTGGGGAGGCTTCGAGGCCCTGGTGCAGACCAATGGCAACGCGCCGTCCATCCGCATGTGGAGCGAAGAGCTGGTCAAGAACGGCCAGCCCATTCCCGACCCTACTCCTCCAGAGTCGGGCGGGTGATCGCGCTCGCGCTGTGTGCTGCGCTGGCGGGGGCACAGGAGGCTCCCGCGTTGGCGCCGACGGGAAAAATTGCGGCGGTGACGGTGTTTCCAAGCCGCGCTGCGGTCACGCGGGTGGTCGAGGTCGAGCTGGTCAAGGGCATGAACGATGTGCGCTTCGAGGACCTGCCTCCGACACTCCAAGAGGACTCACTGCAAGCCGAGGGCGCCGGAGTCGATGGCGCCCGCATTCTGGGCCTCGATGTGGCCAGCCGAGAGCTTGTCGAAGACCGGCGCACCCGGGTCGCTGAGCTCGAGACCAAGATTCGCGACGTGGCCGACCAGATCTCGGCGCATCGCGACGCGCGAACGGCGGCCCAGGCAGAGCTCGCCTTTCTGACCAAGCTGCAGAGCGCGGCCGCAAAGCAGCTGTCTGCCGAGCTGCTGTTTGTGGACGGTACTGTGGCCGATGCCGCTGCGGTGGCCGAGCTGCTGCGCACTCGGGTTCCTGAAGTCCAAGAGCAGATTCGCAAAGCCAACGTCGATGAGCGAGACAGCAACGCCCAAAAGTCGGCCCTGCAGCGCGAGCTGAATGGCGTGCGCTCGGCCGGGCAGTGGTCACGACGAGACGTGATGGTTCAGATCGAGAGTCCGAACGCCGGCACAGCGACGGTCGAGCTGACGTACATCCTTCCAGGCGCGTCGTGGGGGGCCAGCTACGACGCGCGCGCTGACCTCGATGACAACAAGATTGCCCTCACCCTGCATGCCCTGGTCACCCAGACCACAGGCGAGGACTGGGCCAATGCCGAGCTGACTCTGTCGACCGCGCGGCCCACCGGTGGCGTCAGCCCGCCCTCACTCGATCCGTACTGGCTCGAGAGCTACCAGGCCCAGGACTACGGCTACCTCAGCTCCGGTGGCGGAGGCGGCTACGGCGACGATGACTTTGGCGGCGTGGCCGACGACATGGACGAGATGATGATCGAGTCCGACAAAAAGGAGAAAGGCCGAGGCGCAGCGCCGCCTCCTCCTCCCCCCATGGCCGTGCAGCGCGCCAAGGTGGTCGAGCACGCGGTAGCTACGGCGTTCATTGTTCCGGGCGAGTCGACGGTTCCTGGCGACGGCACTCGACGCAAGCTGCGCATCACCGATGCCGACCTCGACGCGACTTTTGTGCACATCGCTGTGCCACGCATCGAAGAAGCCGCATTTTTGATCGGTCGAACCGAGTGGGGCCAGCCATGGCCGATGCTGGCGGGGCGCGTATCGAGCTTTGTGGATGACGCCTTTGTGGGCACGCAGAACGTCGGTCTGACGGGCCAGGGAAGCGAGGTTGAGCTTGGCTTTGGCCGCGACGATGCGGTGCAGATCACCCGGCAGATCCAGGTAGACCTGACGTCGGGCAACAAAAAGGTGACCGTCGAGCGCGGCTGGACCCTCGAGGTCAAGAACGGCCGCAGCAAGCCGGTCACGGTCGAGCTCTTAGACCGCGTTCCGGTGCCTCGCGAGAGCCGCTTCAAGGTCGAACGCACGGGAGATGAGCCCACCGAGACGACTCCCGACGGGCTCGTGACCTGGGTGCGCGAGCTTGCGGCCGATGCCGAGGCCTCGGTCGCCTTTGGCTACGAGGTGAAGTACCCGGCCAAGTACCCGCCAGGAGGGATGCCTTGATCGTTCTCCTCGCGTTGTCGGCGTTTGGCGCTGAACACACGGTCGCGGCTGAACCGTCGGCGGTGACTGTCTTTGCGGGCAAGGCACGAGTGACGCGGTCGGGGTCTCTGTCCTTGGGTACGGGGCGCCAGGAAGTGCGCTTCACTGGACTGCCGCCGCGCTCCGAGATGAACGGAATCACCGCCGACGTGACCGGCGGCGCCAAGCTGCTGGGCATCGACATGGTGCGAGTGACGGCAACCCAGGCGGCAGACGAACGCGTCAAAGAGATCGTCGCCGAGACGCGCAAGCTCAAGGACGCCAAGCTTGTCCTGAACGAGGACAAGAGCGCCTACAACGCGCAGCTAAAGGCCATCTTCCACTCGCGCAGCGAGGCCGCCAAGGCACTGTCTGCTCAGATGATGGTCTCGGACCGCGCCCCCGAGCGAGCCCGCGCCATGCAGGCCAGGCTGCTGGCCGAAGAGACCAAGTCGCGGTCCGAGATCTTGCGCCTGAACAAAGAGATTCGCGAGGTGGACGCCCAGATCGCCAAGCTGCAGCGTGAGCGCTCTGGGTTGGGCTCATCGGCCACTGATACGTGGACGGCGACGGTTCAGCTCGAGGTCAGCCGGGCCGGTAAGATCTCTCTGGACTTGGCCTATATGGTCACCGGTGCGAGCTGGGTCCCCCGCTATGACCTGCGCGGCGAGCCCGACGGCAGCGTCGAGCTGGCGCTTTCGGCGATGGTCACTCAACGCACGGGCGAGGACTGGGATGGCGTGAAGCTGACTGTCAGCAGTGCCCAGCCAAGCCGCGGCACGGACACGCCACGCCTGGACCCGTTCTGGCTGTACAAGCCCCGTCCTGCAGCGCCTGCAAAGCGCTCTGCTCCTCGCGCGTCATCCCGGTCTGCGGCGGCCCCCATGGCTGCGATGGCTGAAGCCGCGCCCATGATGGACATGGAAGAGGCCTACGACGAGCCGATGGAGGTCGCGACCGCGGTGGTCGAGGTCAACATGGCGGCGACCTCGTTCTCGGTCAAGCGCACCGAAGACGTGCCTTCTGACGGGTCAGAGCGCAAGGTGCTGCTGACCACCGAGACCCTCGAGGCGGACCTTCGCTATGTGGTCGTTCCCCGGCTCGATCCGGCAGCCTACCTCGTCGGCGAGGTGACCAACTCCGCCAGCTTCCCGCTGCTTGCGGGCAAGGCCGGCGTGTTCCTCGCGGGCGCCTTTGTGGGCGAGTTCCAGCTGCCCAGCGTGCCTCCCGGAGACGACTTCGATGTGGCCTTCGGCTCTGATGACCGAGTCCGGGTCAGGCGCAAGCCCCAGGACGTCCAGCTCGATGACAAGGCGGTCGTCGGCAAGCGAAGCCGGGCCAATTGGGAGTGGGAGATCTCGGTGCACAACGGCCACAAGCGCTCTGTACCGGTTCGGGTGCAAGAACAGGTGCCGCTGACGTCGCGCGAAGATGTCGAGGTCAAGCGCGTCGCCGATCGAAGCGAGCCCGAGTCCGAACAGGACAAGGTGGGGCTGATCGCCTGGGAGTTCGATCTGGCTGCAGGCGCCGATCGCACGTTTACCTGGGGCTACCAAGTCGACTACCCATCGGCGCTATCGCTGGGGTGGATGGAATGAGCGCACTGATGCTGCTGCTGGCCATCGCATGGGGTGCCGAGATCGAAGTCGAGTCTCAGGTGGCGACGGCAACGGTCTATGCCGACCGCGCCCGAGTGATGCGCACGGTCACCGTCGACGTTCCAAAGGGCCGGTCGGACCTCATCTTCGACGGGCTGTCGATTCAGCTTGTCGCCGATTCTCTGTCGGCCGATGGCAAGGGCACCGCCCGGGCGACGCTGACGGGCATCGACATCATCACCAAGCGCGGAACCGAAGACCGGGACGAGCGGGTCAAGAAGCTGAACGACGAAAAGCTGCTCCTCAACGACAAAATTGCCGTCCAGAGCGATGCCATCAACCGCATCAACGGCCAGATCAAGTTCCTGACCGCACTCAAGCCGGCGGCGCCCACCGAGCTGGACCGAGACACCTTCTTGGCCGATGACGCCCCCGAACAGCTGGCCCAGATGTCGGCCAACTTGGGCGAAGACCTGCGCAAGCTCTACGCGCAGCGCCGAACTGCGAACAACGAGAACCGAGACCTGCGCGAAGAGGTTGCCCGCATCGACCGCGAGCTCAATCAGGTCCGCAGTGCCGGCAACACCGATTTCCGTCGCGTTGCCGTGGGTGTCGATGCAGCCAGGGCCGGCAACATCACCGTCGACCTGTCCTATGTGGTGACCGGCGCCAACTGGAAGCCCCGCTACGACGCCCGATACCAGCTGTCGACGGGCAAGGTCCGCCTCGAGATGTCCGGCACCGTCAGCCAACGAACTGGCGAGGACTGGGATGGGGTGGCCCTGACGCTGTCGACGGCCCAGCCCCAGCGCGGCACCTCTCCTCCCAAGCTGCTGCCGTTCACTCTGCGCCAGGGCTCCAACTCAAACCGTCCCGGTGGCGCCACCAGCAGCGACAAGGTCACCGCGTTCGAGTTCGAGGCCAAGCGCAGCGAGGACGTGCCCTCCGACGGCACCAAGCGGCGCGTCTACCTCACCGGCGTCGACCTCGATGCAGAGGTGGTGCACAAGGTTGTGCCGCGGCGCCAAGAGAATGCGTTTCTGGTGGCTCGTGTCGACTACGACGGCGAGTTTGCCCTGCTGCCTGGTCCGATCAGCGCCTATTTGGGCTCGGCCTATGTGGGTCAGGGACAGATGCGCCTGACGCCTCCAGGGGGTGAGCTCGACCTGTCCTTTGGCGTCGACGACCGGGTGGCCGTCAAGCGCACGCGCATCACCGACATCGCCGAGGACACCAAGCCGCTCGGCAACCGCGAACGGCGCAACTGGGCATTCGAGACCGAGGTCAAGAACCACACCGGCAAGGCCATCGAGCTGGTCGTCGTCGAGCAGCTTCCGGCGACGCGCGATGCCAAGTGGGAGGTCAAACCGACCCTGACTCCCGAGGCCGAGATTCCCAAGGACGGCGTGTTCGAGTGGAAGCTCGAGGTCGCTGAAGGGGCGACGCAGACCCTGCGATTGCAGTACGAGGTCAGCTGGCCCGAGGGCGAGCAGCCCATCTTGATGGACTAGACCCCTGGCAGGCCTGCGGCGCGGGTGCTGTTGACCTCGATGCGGCCGACGCTCCAGTGCTGCACGTAGAGCTCGTCGGCGGTGTACAGCATCAGGTCATAGGTGCCCTTGCCGCCGAAGTAGCAGTCGACTGTGAGCGTGTCTTCGAGCTTGCCTTTGACCTTGCAGTCTTGCTTCTTGCCGCCGCCACGGGGCTCGTAGGTGACCAGCAGCGACTTGCGCTTGGGGTTGTCGAGCACCAAGTGCAAGGCACCATCGGCGGTCACTTGGCTGCGCATCTCGCCGTGAAAGGACAGGCCCTGGGCATAAAAGGCGCCCTGCATCATGGGCATGCGAATGAAGTCGCCGCGGCTCACAGGCTCACTCAGCAGCTGCCACTTGTCGTCCTTGGGCAGGTGGGTGGTGATGAACACCTCGGGCGGGGTGAACAAGTAGTCGGTGCGGTAGTCCTTCTTGAAGCCGCGGTCCTCGCCTCGGTGGCCGGCGTCCCAGGTGGCGTCGATGAGCACCCAGTCACCGTCGACCTTTGCGGCGTTCCAGGCGTGACTGATGCCGGCGATGCTGCCGTCCTCTTCCCGCGTCTTGCCTGTCAGGTAGACGATTTCGTCGCCGGTGACCTTGCCTAGCGCCACCATCAGGTTGGCGTAGCCCGCGCAGACGCCCACTCGGTGCTCGAACACGATGGCGCTGGTCTGACCGCGGCCGTAGTTCAGGTTGTCGAGGGCGACAAAGTCGTAGGCGATGTTGTCAGCGACCCAGTCGTGCATGGCGCGGACCCGCTCGCGCTGGTCGGGAAACTCAGCCAGCAGCCAGGTGCCGAGGGCCTCGACACTCTGTTCGGCGTGGGCCGGCGGATCGACAATGCGGGGGTGGAGCGTGTCTTCGATGGGCCAGAAGAGCTGATCGGCCACCTCTTCTTCGGGGCCCTCAAAGTCCGGCTCGGGCTCGAAGACGGGAGGGGGCACAGGGGGAGGAGGCACCGGAATCGGCTTGTCGTCGACGTGCTCTTCGAGCTGTTCGTAGGGATTGTCGTCTGGCCTGTCGAGCAGCCACTCGAAGCGGTCTGAGGCGGCGTGAAGTCCATCGCGAAAGCCGTTGCTGTACGGGTCTTCGCGGCCATCGAGCATCCAGTCGCCGCGGCCAGAGAGAGCTGTATAGGCGGTACCGGGCCAGGCATAGAGCAGCACCGTCATGAACAAGCCGTTCACAAACAGAGTGCGCAGCATCAGGCGGTCGCCCACGCTCAGGAAGCGTTCGTTGCGCTTGTTGCGGTCGAGGTCGGCAAAGAAGGAGGAGGACGAGCTCGATGCACTCGACTCGCGATTGGCCCGTCGTCGTGCGGCCCACAGCTCCCAGAGCAAGGGGCCGAGGGGGAACAGCAGCAGGCCGGCGAGGCCCACCGCCCAGACGGGGCCGTTCCAGTACGCCGCGAGGGACGATGCGGTCCACACCCCGAACACGGGAATGGCAACGACAATGAGCCAAAATCCGGACCGAATCAGTGCGCCGAGACCCTTGATGAGCTGCTCCCTTGGACTGCCGGGTATACGCCCGAAAACGCTGTATTATTGCGCACATGAGCATTGATCCCTACGAGGCACCGGCCGAGACCGGAGGCGTGACCGAGTTCGAGCCGTGGGACACGGACAATCCCACCGCTGGCTTTGGCATTCGGGCGTTGGCCCGGGTGCTCGACATTGTCTACGTGTGGTCCATCACCATTGTGGCGGGCATCACCGTCGGCGTTGGGAGCCTGCTCTTGGGCTTTGAGCTCAACCTCGACAGCCACCCGGCTGTGGACTGGATCGCCGGATTTGTCGCCACGCTGACGTTCCATGCCATCTGCGAGGGCGGCTTTGGCGCGACCCCGGGAAAGCTGGTGTGCGGACTGCGCGTCGTCGATGAAAAGGGGCATCGCACCGACATTCCAGCCGGTTTTATTCGCAGCATGGCCTACTTCGTGGACGCGCTGTTCTTTGGCTTGGTGGCCTATTCACAGATGAACAGCAGCCCCATGAACCAACGATTCGGGGACCAGTGGGCCGGCACCGTCGTGGTGTTCGCCAAGGACCTGCCCGACGGACACAGTCCCGGCCCGCTCATGGGGGTCATCGCCATCACCGTCGGGTCGGTGCTGCTGATGATGTGCAACGTCTCGCCGATGCTGCTCGGCTAGCCGGACCTCAAAGGATGCTACGGGACGGACTCAGCCGCCCGTGAGTACCCGATGACCGCCCAGCAGCACGGTGAACTCGGCGCGGCGATTGGCGGACCAAATCTCCTCGCCGGTGCCGACGGCCAGTGGGCGTTCTTCGCCGTAGGACAGGGTTGGCAGCCGTGATGGCGTGATGCCCATCGCCACCAGAGCGTCGCGAACGGCCTTGGCGCGTCCCTGACCCAGTGCCAAGTTGTAGTCGATGGTCCCGCGCTTGTCGGCGTGCCCTTCGATGCGCACCATCAGCTCGGGGTGGTCCTTGAGCAGACGCGCGTTCTCGGAGAGTGCGCCAATGCTCTCGGTCGTCAGCTTGTACGAGTCGTATTCGAAGTTCACCCGACCGAAGTTGACCTGCAGCTCATCGACGATGGGAGCCAGTTCTTCGGCGAGGGCAGCGAGCTCGGAGTCGCGGTCGGTGCCGTCGAGGTTGCCGAGCTGGTCGGCCTCGGTTCCCGCGCCGGTGTTGTGCGCATGGGCAGGCAGCTCGTTGACCTTTGGGGGGCAGCCAGACAGCAGGATGGTGCCGCACAGGATGGCAAACACGTTCTTCATCGGTTTTCTCCGGGGTGGGTGGGTCGGACGTCACGGGCGGACATCGCGGGGCCGTTCATTCTACCTCATGGTGTACATGAGGTGAACTATTGACATCCGGAGGGCTATTGGATTCGACGGGAGCTAGATGGGGGTCTGGTCAGGCTTGACGAAGCCCGCGCGGTCCTTTGCTTCCATGATTCGACCGTAGGCTTCGAGGTCGGCGAGGTAGCGCTTGACGGCGCCCGTGGCGAAGCGGCTGGCCAGGCTGGTCGGGATGTAGCCGCCTGGATCGTTGTAGGTGTAGTACTCGATAATGGTGCGTCCATCGTCGGTCGGAATGAGCAGCCAGGCGCTCTCGGCCCAAGCAATCGGAATGCCGCGCTCGGATGCCGCGACAACATGGTCGGGCAGCGTGGGGTTCTCGACAGACTTGCTCGATTGCTCCCACAGGCCACCGGAGCTGGCCTCGTACATCTTGCGGTTGTGGTGCTGCTCGACGACCCACCAGCGATCCGATGCCAGGGGAATGGGTGCGAGCTGAAAGAGCAAGCGCGAGGTGCCGCGCTTGTCGCCTCGAATGACGGTCGAGACGTCGACGCCATCGAAGTAGTCGTCCTGTTCCTCGACTCCGTTCACGGCCATCCACAGGTGCTCGATGTCCACGTCGACGACCGAGACGCCCCACGCTTTGCCCGCCTTGTAGCCCTCTCCATACTCGAGCCCGGCCTGTGGTTTGCCCTCGGCAGCCTTTTCGTAGGCCGTTCGCGGAATCAGGGGGGCACCGGAGGCCAAGCGCAGCTCGCGGAAGTCAGCGACCTTGTCGAGCGAAGCGAGCGGGTCTGCGTGGGCCTGGGGTGAGGCCAGAAATGCGAAGAGGAGGGTCAGCATAGACGGCTGCTAATCGCTCGTTTGGTGATTTGGCCGGTCGCAGTTCGTCACGGTTCAGCACCGTCATTCTTCGAGGTAGCCAAGCTCCCTCAACATCTCGATGTCCCCCGCATCCATTTCTTTGCTGGAGTTGCTGCGCCACTTGCCATCGAAGGCGTCGGCGCGGACGCCTTCGTCGGCCAACATTTCGTCCATCTGTACGAACAGGTCGCCTGCGCTGGCTGGAGTGGTCGAACCCTCGCACAGGTCCCCGCCGAGATCGAAGACGCGGTCGACAGTGCCTTCGACTCGCACTGCCTTGAGTCCGTCTGGGGTCACCAAGCTGTGCCAGATCGGTGCCTTGGGCGTCCAGACATAGCGAATGCGAGTGCTGGGCACCGCGGCGTGGAGCGGCTCGGTGGCCGTGTTGTCGAAGTAGGGCTGCAGCGAGATGCCGGCGACGTCCGGCAGTGGCGGAGCGCCCACGAGGTCGAGGATGGTCGGAGCGACGTCGACCAAGCTGACGGGATCGGTGATGGTGCCGCTGGGCAGGGCGCCTTTGGATGACCAGAAGAGCATCGGGATGTGCACTTGAGAGTGGTACAGGCTCGAGCCGTGGTTCTTTCTTCCGTGGTCGCCAAAGCCCTCACCGTGGTCCGAGACCACAACGACCAGCAGATCGCGGTCCGATTTGCGCAGCGACAGGCGATCGATGAGCTTGCCGAGCTTCTTGTCGGCGTCATGAACCGAGTAGTCGTAGGAGTCCATGCCCGAGGGCGGCGCCTTGTAGAGGCCTCGACGCCACCCGTGGACTTCAAGCGTGTGCAGATAGGCGAACATCGGTCGGTCCCGCTCTTCTCCCCACCAGCGAATCATCGCGTCGCTGAGCTGATCGGCGGACACATGACCTAGCTTTCCGAGCTTGCGGTTCCAGTACCGGGGCGGATTGGCGTGGTCGAAGCCACGCTCCAGACCCGACAGAGTGCTGCCCAGCGGGCTCGACGAGAACGAGCCCGTGCGCCAGCCGGCGTCGCTCAGCTGGTCCTGCAGCATCGGCACGCCCGGTGGAAGCTTGTCAGCGTAGGACTGTGACCCGACTCGGTGAGTGGTGGGACGAAGACCGGTCATCAGCGATGGGATGGCGGGCTTGGTCCAGGGGCTTGTGCTGACGGCGTGGGCGAACATCAGGCCCTCGCGGCTCAATCTGTCGAGGTTCGGGGTGACGTTGGGGGCCTGATTGCCCCAGGCCCCTGCTGTGTCTGCGCGCATCGTGTCGATCATCAGCAGCACGATGTCCGGACTCGGGTCCCGGCCGCCCGCGGCGACCAGTCGCGGGTCGCCGAACAGGGCGGTGTCCGAGCCCGCATTGGACAGCTCGAGGGTGACCGTGCGTCCGCTCCAAGCAGCGAGGGAGCGGCGTTGCAGGCGCCAGGCTGCCTTGGTCGTGTCGGGGGCGAACAGCTCAGTGCGCTCGTCGCCGTCGACCAGGTGGACCCTTGCCTGCGCCCCTCCGTGCCCCGCATCGTGCCAGCGCAGCTCGGTGGTCATGTCGGGCACCTTGACGGTGAATCGAACCGTGGCGCCGGCATTGGCGTACCAGCTGCGCTTGATGGATCCGCGCAGCTCGACGGCTGTCACTCCAGCCGGGGCCTTCGAGAAGGCCGCGAGGTCGTTCTCGATGCTGATTTTTTCGATGACGGGAGGCGGGGAGTCGCTGTCGAAGGTGACGCGAAAGCGCTTGAGAAGGTCCTTTGGCGGCTTTCGGTCGTCTCCCCAGTTGCCGATCAGTGCCGCCGAGATGTCGGTGGTGAGGACAACGGGCTCGTTTGGATTGGCGTCTTTGTCCAGGGTGAATGTGATGCGCCTGCGGGCCGCGTTCTGGCGGTCAAAATCCATCTTTGGTGAG
>Ga0114932_10003888_pt1 | contig 14292 bp, 10 predicted proteins | sample 2SBtaG_2_FD_87286 | JGI IMG/M metagenome (GOLD analysis project Ga0114932, IMG submission 87286) | Deep subsurface microbial communities from Kolumbo volcano to uncover new lineages of life (NeLLi) - 2SBTROV12_ACTIVE470 metaG | ecosystem: Environmental > Aquatic > Marine > Volcanic ...
CCGTTCCCGCACCGTCGGGTCGGACCGTTCGGGATTATCGCCCGGGTCCCATTGCACCCACAAATGATCCGGGCCGCGGAAGGATATGTTGGGAAGGAAGGTGAATTCCTGCCCTGGCACAAGTTCCATGTGCGGCAAGCGGCGGATGAATTCCTCGACAAATACGCACATCTCCATGCGTCCGATGTTCTTACCCAGGCATTGGTGGCTGCCATAGCCGAAGGTCAGATGTTCGCTGGTGTTGTCGCGATAAATATCCAGCACGTCGGGATTTTCGAAGTGCCGTTCATCGTGGTTCGCGGAAACGCTGACAATCAGAATTTTTGCATCTTTCGGAATATCGACGCCGCCAATTTTGGTGTCTCGAACGGCATTGCGCCGCCACGCCACGATGGCGCCTTCATAGCGCAAACATTCCTCCATGGCGTTGGGGATCAGCGCCGGGTTATCGCGCAACTGCTCCCATGCATGACGATGAGACAACAGCATGCGCATGGCATTGGAGGTGGAATTGGCGGTCGTTTCATGGGCTGCGCCGATAATCGCCATCATCATTGAATGCAGATACGATTCGGTGATGACGTCGGGGAAATCCTTCTGCTGACGGATTGTGTAGTTCATCCACCCCGGCCCTGACGGATCGGCTTTCATTTTTTCTAGGATCTGGCCCGCAAATTGCCAGAACTTGCCGACAGATTCGGCAACCGCCAATTGCTCGTCCGGCGTCGGCCGGCCCCAGGTATTGACCGTGTGGGCGACGGAGAAGTTCCGTAGCGTATCCATATCCTCGTCGGGAACACCGAGAAAATGAAGGGCCACGGTGAGGGGGATTTCCCAAAGCATTTCGTCGACCAGATCAGCTTTCCCCTTGTCAATAAAACGGTCGATATACTGGGTCGTCAGGCGCTGAATAGCCGGTCGGTGTTTGATCAGTTCTTCGGGCCGGAAATAGCTCATCACCGCCCGGCGGCGCGCCATGTGCTGGGGCTCATCTTCATTGACCAGCGTCCGATCCATGCCATAGTCATAGCGTTTGAGGATATCCAGGGCTTCGGCACTGGGCGGCGTAATCCTTTCCAGCGCAATGGACGGCGAAAAGGTTTCGTTATCGCGAAATATGGCTTTCACGTCCTCATATCGACTGACGATCCAGTAGCCCAACCGGGGGCTGTAGAACACCGGTTCGCGTTCTCGGAACCAACGCAGGGCATCCGCCGGATTGACCTGGAATGGCCTGTCAAAGGGGTCGAATTGCGACGCCTCATGGGAAATGGGGCAGCCGGTCGGCGACCGTTCGGCTTGGTTCGCATCGCCGGCAGAACTATTCGAAGAAGGTGTGATCATTTCAGGCACATCGGACACTTTAGAGGACTAAATCGATGGCGCCGAGAACAATTGCAATGCCAAGGACGCATGGCGTATCACGGGAAGTTGACGGCGGGCAGGATTTTACCCGCGGCTTCGCCAAATCCGACGCGATAACCGCCGCCCCGGGACCAGCCGGTGATCACCAGCGTATCGCCATCGTCAATGAAACTGCGCGTCGCGCCGTCCTGCAGGTCAATAGGATTTTGTCCGTTCCATGAGAGCTCAAGCAGGCTGCCGTATGAGTCCTTGGTTGGGCCACTGATGGTCCCCGACCCCAACAGATCCCCCGTCCGCATGGCACACCCGCCGGCCGCATGATGGGCCAGCTGTTGCGCGCTGGACCAGTACATATACTTGAAATTGGTGCGGCATATGGTCGTCGCGACATCGGTATCGTCGGGCCGCAGGGAGACCTCCAGGTCCAGGTCATAATTGAATCCACCGGGCTGAACCAGATATGGCAGCGGTGTCGGGTTCTGCGCCGGCCCGTCAACCCGGAACGGCACCAGGGCTTCACACGTCACAACCCAAGGCGAAACCGTGGTCGCGAAAGCCTTTGCTTGAAACGGACCCAGGGGCTGGTATTCCCAAACTTGGATATCGCGGGCACTCCAGTCATTCAAAAGGACATAGCCAAAGATCATCTCGTCGGCCTGTTTAACCGATACGGGCTGGCCCATCCTGTTCGGCATACCAATGATCGCGCCAATCTCCAACTCCATATCGAGCTTGCCGCAGGCTTCATACAAAGGCGCTTCGCACGCCGGCGGCTTGATCTGGCCACGCGGGCGATGAATGTCCGTACCGCTGACGACCACGGTACTGGCCCGGCCGTTGTAGCCGATCGGCATATGCAGCCAATTGGGCATCAAGGCATTTTCCGGATCTCGAAACATGGTGCCGACATTTTTCGCGTGTTCCCTTGAGGCATAAAAATCCGTGAAATCACCAATCCGAATGGGAAGATGAAGCCGTGCCTCGGCCATCGGTACCAGGGCCGTCCAGCGAAGGACGTCGTCGTCACGCAGCACGGCATTGTCCTGTCCGAGCAGCGCACTGAGGGCGGCACGGTTGGCATGCCATACATCAGGTCCCAGGCCCATAAAGGCGTTGATGTCGGGCCGCGCGAAAGTGCCCGCGGGAACCGGCAATTGGCTGGTATTCTCCAATACCGACAAATCGAGGATCTGATCACCAATGGCCACACCGACCCTTTTGTCCGGATTGTCGGCGCTGTTGAAAACTCCGTACGGGAGATTCTGGATCGGGAAATGACAATCCTCTTGATTGGCTTGCTCAAGCCAGGACTTGAGAGACGGATCGTGGGTGTGATTGGTCTTCGTCATGGCATTCGTCTCCCATATTCAGACAGGCCGTCTGTCCGAAAACTTGAGAATACCAGAACATGTGACCGGCCACTTGTCTTCTTCATTATTATCCGATCTTTGCGCCGGCCGGCGCCTGGACGCTGCGGGCCTCAGTTCTTATGTGGCCGAAAGGGTAGGATTCGTTTTAACCTGGGTCCGGGAGGTAGCCGACATGACGCTTCAAGAACTGCATCACTGCGCCATTCGCACGAAAAGGCTGGAAGAAACCAAGACCTTTTTCGTCGACGCCCTGGGCATGGAGGTCGGTAACCGGCCGGCCTTCGATTTTCCCGGCTACTGGCTCTATGTCGATGGCCGGGCCATCGTCCATCTGGTCGGCGTCGATCCGGACGATCCGCAGGGACTGATCGATTACCTGGGTGATAACGATCTCGACTTGGATGCGGGCACCGGCCCCTTTGACCACATGGCGTTCATGATCTCCGAGCCGACATCGCTGCGCAAGCATTTGAAGAAAAACAAGATTCCCTTCCGCGAACGGGAGGTACCCGATATGAACCTGGAACAGCTGTTCCTCGAAGACCCGAATGGCGTCACGGTTGAGTTGAATTACATCAGTTCCGACGGCCCAACGATCTTTGACATGCCGACCGCCCCGGAAATTGGTGCTGCACCATCGTCAAGGGAGAAAATTCTCGGCAGCGCGCGAGATCTTATCCCGGTGTTGCGGGAACGGTCAGCCGCGGCGGAAGCAGCGGGACGCATCGGCGACGACACCATTAGCGATTTCGAAGAAACCGGCCTTCTGGGAATTGTCCAGCCGGCCCGGGTCGGCGGTGCCGAACTGGATTACGCAGCGCTGCTTGAAGCCACCTACGATCTCAGCCGAGGTTGTGGCTCAGCGGGTTGGATTTATATCAACCTGGCCTGCCACCACTGGATGCTGGCCATGTTCGATGAACGGGCCCAGAACGACGTCTGGAAAGACGATCCGACAACCTACACGGCGACCTCGGTCATCTACCCCGCCGGGCGGGCCAAAAAAGTGAAGGGCGGTTATACCCTGTCCGGCCGCTGGCCGTTCTGCAGCGGCGTCCACCATAGCGACTGGATTATCCTGGGTGGCATAGCCGCGGGAAAACAGCGCATGTTCCTGTTGCCGAAAAGCGACGTCGAACTGATCGATACCTGGGACGTTACCGGATTGGTGGCCACGGGCAGCGTCGATACGTCCGTCAAGGACGTGTTCGTGCCGGCGCACCGGACATTGGCGGCCACCGATGTGCGCGGCGGCCCAACGCCGGGCGCGGCGGTCAATCCCGCACCCTTGTACCAGCTGCCTGTGGCGGCTCTGTTTCCACACCTCATCGCGGCGCCGGTCGCCGGCATGGCCATGGGCGTCAGCGACACCTGTCTCACCTCCATGCAGGCGCGGGTCTCCACCTACAGCCGATCCAAGGTCTCCGACTTCGCCACCATGCAACTTCGCCTGTCCGATGCCATGGCCGCCAACGACGCGGCAATGGCGCTTTTATATGCCGGCTGCCGGGAAGCCGATGCCATCGCCGTGACGGGCGGCATGCCGGACATGGCGACAAAAATGCGCTGGCGACGTGACGCAGCGTTCACCGCGACCATGGCGGCCGACGCCACTGACCGGCTCTATCGGGCCCAGGGCGGCGGCGCCATCTATGCCAAGAACCCATTGCAACGGCAATTCCGTGATCTGCACGCGGGCCTCGGCCACATCGGCGTTTCAAACGACGCAAATGGTGTCGCCTATGGACGGATAGCCTTGGGATTGGAGGCCGACAACCCGCTTGTCTGAAAATTTTCTGATATTAGGGCTTCGCCGGGACAGGCGGATTGATCAGCAACGTGCCGCTGAACAAGGCGTGCAAGGTCCGCGCCGAAACAGCGGTGATCGTGACTGTTGCCAGGGCGACGGCAGCGATGGCAACCGATTGAGTGGCCTCCGTCGGCGCCGCCTGATGGTAGACGACGGCACCCGCCGCCACGGCGTCGAGGGGAAAGGTGAAGGCCCACCAGGCGACGGAGAAAGGCCATCTGACAACATCGCGTGAGGCCCAACACAGGGCGGCAAACAATAAAAGGCCCAGGAAGAACAAGGTCCTCGCGAACATATCCAGGCCGTTGCCGGTCAGCTGCAAATAGCCGACGAAGATGATCATCGGCGGCACCAACAGAATAAACCAGGTCGGGCGCGCACTGGGCGGCACTGGTGATCCGAAAATAGTTCGCGCCAAGATGATCGGAAACAGCACCAACCACATGCCCAGTCCCACGGACAGGCACAGATAGGACATCTCCGTATGACCCAACGGCCCGCCAGCCAAGGGCGCCAGAATGGGCGACACCATGCCGAGGAGCCAACTGCCGTTGGCCGCATCAAGGGCATGGGTATCCCGAACCAGGCGGGCCATCAACAGGGCCGCCAGCGCCAACATGGCCGTCGTGCTGATCCAAAACAAGAGATTGGCCAATGCCGGCCAACGGATTGCCCAACCCGCCGCAATCAACAAGACACCGATGGGAATAGCCGAAAAAAAACCGGCGCCGGCCGTATCCGCGTATTCGCCGGCGACGGCGTCTGCATGGCGTATGGATTTGAGCCCGTAAGCGCCGGCCAGAACGGCAAAAATCAGCGCCCCGACGAAGACCAGGATGTCCCCATACAGCGCATCAAGAGCGAACACCTCAGCAAACTTGCGCCAGACCAGACCAAGCCCCGTGACGCCCATGACGGCAGCAAAAAGACCAACAGGCAGCATTTTCAAGGATTGGTGGCGGAGGCCCGTCTCAGTTTGACTCTCATTCATTTCGTATCGGCGTCCGATGATGCGTCCCTACGCCCATCATGGGCATTCAATACCGATAAGGCGACCAATTATTATCGTGCGAAGCCGCCGACCTGCCCCATTTGGGCGGCGCCGAAACCAGCCAAAGCGCTGCGGACTTCTTCACTGGGGCCACCATGGGCCATCAATCGCACCGGACCGACGCAAGCCAGGAACCGGCCGGCAAACTTCGTGCCGAAGTTGCCGAGATGGATCATCGTCACTATCCATGGGGAAGGCGATTTTCTAATGCGCTACGCCAACACATGAAGTAGAGCCGGCAGGTACATTTTAGCGCTCGCGGCCCTCCCCTAAGGGGACAATGTGAAACTGTCATCCGCCGCACCGGTAGCATGGATAAAACTCTAGCCTACACGACAATTTCAAGAGCAAATAAAAAAAAACGGCGATGGAACCACCCATCGCCGTTTTCGTTTGGTAGGCGCGGAGGGATTCGAACCCACGACCCGCCGATTAAGAGTCGGCTGCTCTGCCAACTGAGCTACGCGCCCATAGTTTCGAGAATAGTAACAAATATGACCTAGCGTGACCTAGAACAGTACCCAAAAATATAAGTTGTTGATTATAAATGCAGAATTGGTGAAACCTAATGTCTGAGAGTCTGCTGCACACCCAACTGAGCTAATCGCCCGTCCCTGAAGAACGAGCCGTATAGCAGAGGCCATAACCTTTGTCGATACGCCGCGGGTCAAAGCGCCGCGGGGGGCACTCAACCGTCTTCGCCGCCGCGCCGGCCGATGATCACATCACGGTGCACCCATACCCCGATCAGCAATCCGAAACCGATGAGCAGCGTCATCATCGCCGTGCCGCCATAGGAGATCAGCGGCAGCGGCACACCAACGACGGGGATCAACCCCATCACCATGGCGATGTTGATGAACACGTACAGAAAGAAGGTCACCGTCACCCCCATGGCGACAAGGCGGCCAAACTGGCTGTAGGCGCGCATGGCGATGATCGCGCCGAAAGCCAACAAAAGACTGTACAGGGCCAGCAGGCCAAGACCGCCGACCAATCCGAATTCCTCGGCCAGCATGGTAAAGATGAAGTCGGTCTGCATCTCGGGAAGAAAATTCAAGTGCCCCTGGGTGCCCTGCATGAACCCCTTGCCCATCATGCCACCGGATCCCAGCGCGATCTTCGACTGGATGATGTGATAACCGGCGCCCAAGGGATCGGCTTCCGGGTTGAGGAAGGTCAGAATGCGCTGTTTTTGATATTCGTGCAGGAACTGCCAGCCGACGGGCGCGGCGACCATGCCGGACACGATGATCAGGCCGAATTTCCACAACCGAACGCCAGCAACAAAAAAGATCGCACCGCTGGCCATCACCAGCATCAGCGCCGTCCCCAGGTCCGGTTGGCGTAGCACCAGGGCGGCGGGCGCAAAAACCATCACCAAGGGCACCAGCAATCGGGTCGGTCTGGCCACGTCTTCCATGTTGAGACCGTGGAAATAACGCGCCAGGGCCAGCACCAAAGCGATTTTCATGAGCTCCGACGGCTGCAGGTTGAAATAGCCCAAATCCAGCCAGCGTTGGGCACCCATACCGACATAGCCCATGAACTCCACCATGATCAGCATGATCAGGCTCAACCCGTAGAAGACATAGGCGAAACGCAACCAGATGCGCACATCGATCAGGGCCACCGCCATCATCGCCAGAAAACCGACGCCAAACCGTACGATCTGACGCGATGCCCAAGGCTGGAAATTGCCGTTCGCCGCCGAATACAGCATCGCGATACCGATGGCCGCCGTCAGGCAAATGAGAAATGCCAGAAACCAGTGAATATTCAGCAGCTTCTGGGCGATCGTAAATTCCGGCGGATTGAGACTGTCTTCCCTCATCCCTCCTGGTCTCCTTCCCCATTTCCGCCCCGGGGCTGGGAAAATCGCCGGCCGGCCGTGTTGACCGCGATGCGAGCCGAATTTCTGCGTTGCGCCTCACGTAGGATATCGCGCGCGATGGGCGCCGCCGTCGACGAACCACCACCACCGTGTTCAACCACCACGGCGACCGCATAGCGGGGATTATCTTCCGGCGCGTAGCCGACAAACAAGGCGTGATCGCGTTCCTTCCAGGGCAGATCCTTGTTCTTGCGGACGCCGCTTTCGCGTTCCGACTTGCTGATCCGGCGCACCTGCACAGTCCCGGTTTTGCCGGCCATCTCGTGCCCCGGCTCCTTGATGCGCGAGCGGTAGGCGGTGCCGCGGGGCGTATTGACCACATCATTCATGGCCTGGCGGATGATCTCCAGATGGCGCGGCGGCAGGTTCAGGCTGTCGAACTTGGCGGCCGCGTCATCGGTCTTTGCACCGTCTTTGTGCACCGCCTTGGTCAGCCTGGGAGTCACCGCGAAACCGCCATTGGCAAGGCGCGCCGTCATCACCGCCAACTGCAAAGGCGTCACCAGCAGATATCCCTGGCCAATGCCGGCTATCAGCGTCTCACCTTGGTGCCAGGGCGCATCGAGGGCGCCGCGCTTCCATTTCGGCGTTGGCACAAGGCCCGCCTGCTCACCGGGAAGGTCGATGGCCAGCTTGTCCCCCATACCGAGCCGTTTCGCCATGGCGGCAATGCGCTCAATGCCGGTCCGTTTGGCAAGCTCATAGAAGAACACATCACACGATTGGACAATCGCCTGCTCGGCTTTGAGAAAACCATGTCCGTGCTTCTTCCAGCAATGGAAGCGCGCATCGCCCAATTCCGTGAACCCGGAGCAAAACACCTGGCTCGACGGTGAAATTACGCCCTTGTCCAGAGCCGCCAACAGCACACACATTTTGAAGGTCGACCCCGGCGAATAGCGTCCGGCGATGGATTTGTTGATCAGCGGCGCCCGGGGGTTTGACACAAGCCCCTGCCATTCCGACGAACTAAGTCCCCGGTTGAAGCTGTTGGGATCGAAGCTGGGGTTGGAAACCATGGCCAACACATCGCCATTGTGAATATCGAGCACGACAACGGCGGCGCTTTCGTCGTCCAAGCGCTCACGGATGAAACGCTGCAGTTCCATATCGATGGTCAACTGCACCTCGGCGCCCGGCTGGCCTTCCTTGCGTTGTAATTCGCGGATCACCCGTCCGTAGGCGTTGACCTCGACCTGAGAACTGCCGCCGGAGCCGCGTAGTGCCAGATCGTGAACCCGTTCGACGCCGGCCTTGCCGATGCGGAAGCCGGGCAACTCCAGCAGGGGGTCACCGGTCAATTCCTGCGGCGAAACGGCCGCCACATAACCGAGGACATGGGCGAGATCTTCACCATAGGGATAATCCCGGCTCTGCCCCACGTCGATCATGACGCCTGGCAGATCCGGCGCGTTGACCTCAATCCGCGCGACTTGCTGCCAATTCAAATTTTCACGCAAGGTCACAGGCACGAAACTGCGGTTGCGTTTGACGTCGCGCAATATGCGGCGACGTTCACCAGGGCCAATGGTGATGATCTCGCCCAGGCTGTCCAGGGTCGCGGCCACGTCGCGGGTGTCTTCGGGAATCAGTAACACTCGGTAATTCTGCTGGTTCGAAGCCAGCGGCACGCCGAACCGGTCAATGATGCGCCCGCGCGGCGGCGCCAACAGGCGCAGGTTGATACGGTTTTCCTCGGCCAAGGTCTTGTAGCGTTCGGATTCCAAGACCTGCAGGTAGTACATGCGGCCGATCAAGGCCGAGAACAAGGTCGCCTGGCCACCCAGCAACATAACACTGCGGCGGTTGAAAAGCTTATGGCGTTCGACATCCCGGTTCATGTCAGACCTGCTGCAAAAAGGCCCGTTGCCAGCGCAGGAACAAGTGCGCGACGACGGGGTAACATCCAACGCCCAGAAGATACTGGCTGAAAACCGACCAGGGATCTACCGCCGCGGCATTGAAAGCCGAAACCAGCATCCAAAGCAGGACAAAGGCGCCGGCTGAAACCAGGGCAAAGCCAAGCCACACCACGTAAAAAGATTTGCCCAGGAAAAACCGGTGCTGGGCAAGCACCAGACTATAGACCATGACGAACACCACCGTGTGAACGCCCATGGGTACGCCGCTCAGGGCATCTTGGAAGAAGCCGATGGCGAAAACCGCATAGACAGGCAGCAACTCTGAGCGGTTTACCCCCCAATGGAAAATGGCAATTAGCGAGAACAGCGGCATGATCCGCGCCAGGCCGGGAATCTGAAACGGCACGGCGCTCAGCAGAACCAGCAGAATGGTCAGCACGAAGGGCGTCAACTGACGGCTCAGAATATCCATGCGATGCCAGATTGTCGGTTTCATGCCACTCCTTAGGCAGGCGCCCGTTAACGCCTTTCGCCACTGCCGCTCCGGTCAGGACCGGATCGGATAATCCCTTTCAGGCCATAATCCAGGACTCGTACATATTCGACCCGTTCCCGATTTACATAGGGCTGCACGTCGATGATTCCGTACGCCACCGAAGAAACCACGCCAATGGGCAGGCCGGCGGGAAACACTCCGCCATGGCCCGACGTCACCACCCGGTCGCCCTTGGCGATGACCGCACCCGTCGGCAGGTGGATCAAACGCGGCCGGCCCGTGTTGGCGCCGGCCAGGACGGCGCGCGTGCGGTTCGATTCAATGGCGATAGGTATGCGTGAGTTCAAATCGGTGATCAAAAGCAACCGCGACGACCGGCGCCCGACGCCGGAAATGCGCCCGACAAGCCCATCGCCGGTGACCGCCGCCTGGCCCTTGCGCACCCCGGCTCTTTCGCCGGCGTTCAGGATCAGGCTGTGGGCGAAGGCACCACCCGGATCGGCGACAACACGCGCCGCGATGAAACTGGTCTCCGGCCCGGCGGAGAAATTCAACAACCCCTTGAGTGCACGGTTTTCCGTTTCCAGCTTGCGGGCGGCCGACTGCCAATGCAAAAGCCGGTCGCGCTGCTGGCGCAGACGCTGGTTTTCGTCGTGCACCGTCAAAATTTCGCGCAGCCGTTCGACGCCGACGTTGAAGCTTTCCACGGGCCGGCCGGCCATGTCGAGGATCGGCGCGACGGCATCGACGATCTGGCTCCGCACCTGTTCCATGCTGGCGACGTCAACCCGGCCAATAACCAGCACCCCGACGGCGCCCAGGATCAACAATAGGTAGGCGAAGCGTTGGGCGACGCTTTTGACGGGCGCCGCAATGCGGTTGACGGTGCGTGTCGAGTTCTTCACGCGGGTTTGTTGCTCCAAGTAATGGAACCACCGCACCACACGGCGTCCCTTTCCGGAATCTTCAGATTAATCCCGGAATTTCAATAGCTAACTGTAATCGCAAGTATATTAACGGAAACTTACAGGGAAATTAAGTCCCCAAGCCCTGGAAATGCTAAATACATGCCCTGGGCAGACCTAGCCCAGGCCCAGGCAGGCCCAGGGCACGCCTAGTACATGGTCGTCAGCACGTCCTTCAGGCGCTTCATCTCTTCTAGCGCCCGGCCAGTGCCCAAGACAACGCACGACAGCGGATCATCGGCAATGGAGACGGGCAGCCCCGTGGCGTGACGCAGGACGAAATCCATATTGCCCAACAGGGCGCCGCCGCCGGTCAGCACGATCCCCTTGTCGACAATGTCGGCGGCCAGTTCCGGCGCCGTGTGTTCCAAGGCCACCTTGACCGCCTCGATGATGGCGCCGACCGGTTCGGCGAGGCTTTCGGCGATCTGGCGCTCCGAGATGATCAGTTCCTTGGGCACCCCGTTCATCAGGTCGCGGCCCTTGATTTCCATGGTCTGGCCTTCGGTGTCCTCGGGCGGACAGGCCGAACCGATATCTTCCTTGATGCGCGCCGCACTGCCCTCGCCGACCAGAAGGTTATGGTTGCGGCGAATGTAGGCGATGATGGCTTCGTCCATTTTGTCGCCACCGACCCGGACGGAGCGCGAATAGACAATGCCGCCCAGCGACAGCACGGCAACCTCGGTGGTGCCGCCGCCGATATCGACGACCATGGAGCCCGTCGGTTCGGTCACCGGCAGGCCGGCGCCGATGGCCGCCGCCATGGGTTCCTCGATCAGGTAGACCTTGCGCGCGCCGGCGTTTTCGGCCGAGTCCTGAATGGCGCGGCGTTCCACCGCGGTCGATCCTGACGGCACGCAAACCACCACCACGGGGGCGGCGAAACTGCGCCGGTTGTGAACCTTGCGGATGAAATACTTGATCATCTCCTCGGCGACTTCGAAGTCGGCGATGACGCCATCGCGCAAGGGCCTGATCGCGCGGATGTTGCCCGGCGTGCGGCCCAGCATCTGCTTGGCTTCCTCGCCGACGGCGAGGACGTGTTTCTTGCCCTTGACCTCGGCGATGGCGACCACCGAGGGCTCGTTCAGGACAATGCCGCGGCCCTTCACATAAACCAGCGTGTTGGCCGTGCCGAGATCGATGGCCATGTCGGCCGACAGGAATCCGAAAAGACGTGAAAACATACAGGATCGCTATAGGAAAATGGTCAACGAAAGATTAATGCGGTGCCCGCACCGAGGCATTTCCCGGAACCGACACCGCACTTATAAGTCCTCGCGACGGGCGTTGCTAGGCCGAAAGCGCCGCCGGCGCGGTTTTTTCCCGCTTCACCAGCAACTTGTTCAAGGCATGCACGTAGGCCTTCACCGACGCCACCATGGTGTCCGTGTCGGCGCCCTGGCCATTGACGGTTTTTCCGTCTTCCTCGAGACGCACCGTCACCTCGGCCTGCGCATCCGTGCCCTGAGTCACCGCCGACACCTGATAGAGCTGCAGGCGCGTGTCGTGCGGGAACAGTTCCTTGATGCAGTTGAAGGCGGCATCGACGGGACCATCACCGGTGCCGTTACAGGATTTCTCCTCGCCATCGATGCTCAGCGTCAGGGCCGCTTTCGGCGGCGCATGCACGGTGCCGCAGTTGATCTCCAACGACACCACCTGGATGCGGTCGCCGGCGTGCAGCACCTCGTCGTCAACCAGGGCGATGATGTCTTCGTCGAACACGTCCTTTTTCAGATCCGCCAGCACCTTGAAGCGCCGGAAGGCATCCTGGCGGCCATTGTCGCCGATGTCATAGCCCAGTTCCTTGAGCTTCTCGTTGAAGGCATGGCGTCCCGAATGTTTGCCCAGGACCAATTTGTTGGTGGTCAGGCCGACGGATTCAGGCGTCATGATCTCGTACGTCCGGGTGTCCTTGAGAACCCCGTCCTGGTGGATGCCGGCTTCGTGGGCGAAGGCGTTGGCACCGACGATGGCCTTGTTGGGCTGGACGTTGAAGCCGGTGACGCCGGAAACCAGACGCGACGCCTTGGTCAGGTCTTCGGTGACGATATCGTTGCTGTAGGGCATGATGTCGTGGCGGGTCCTCAGCGCCATGATGATCTCTTCCAAGGACGCATTGCCGGCCCGCTCACCGATGCCGTTGATGGTGCATTCCACCTGCCGCGCACCGGCCGCCACGGCGGCCAGGGAATTGGCCACGGCCAGCCCCAAGTCATTATGGCAGTGCACGGAAAACCGCGCCTTGTCGGAATTCGGCACCCGTTCCATGACCATCTTGATCAGGGCCGCGAACTCTTCGGGCATGGTGTAGCCGACCGTGTCCGGGATATTGATCGTCGTCGCCCCGGCCTTGATGGCGCTTTCCGTGCACTGACAGAGGAAATCGTGCTCCGTGCGGGTGCCGTCCTCGGCCGACCATTCGACGTCGTCCGTATAGCCCCGGGCCCGCGTCACACTGTCGATGACCGCCTGATGGACCTCTTCCGGGGTCATTTGCAGCTTGGCGCTCATGTGCAGGGGGCTGGTCGAGATGAAGGTGTGGATGCGCTTGCGCTCGGCCGGTTTCAAGGCCTCGCCGGCGCTGTCCACGTCCATGTTGCCGGACCGCGCCAGACCGCAGACCACCGTCTCCTTCATGATCTTGGCAATTTCATGGACCGCCTCGAAATCACCCGGGGACGCGATCGGAAAACCGGCCTCGATGACATCGACGCCCATGGCTTCGAGCGTCTTCGCGACCCGGATCTTTTCCTCCAGGTTCATGGAACAGCCCGGCGACTGTTCGCCGTCACGCAAGGTGGTATCGAAGATGATGACCCGGTTCGGGTCCGTCGAGATATCTGTCGTCATTGAATTATTCCTTTTCCTCAACTTAGGAGTCGCCAAAAAACAGCTATGGGACAATCCCCTGAACGCGGCTTCCCCTAACGGGACGCCGGCATTTGCGTTCAGGGGCACCTAAGTCGAAGGGCCCCTTCCGGAATAAGAAGGAGGTCGAGGGCGAGCGCACGGCCACGGCCGGCCCACTGGCCGCCGTCAGTCCGTAACATGTGAGGTCCGTTGACCATCGTCTCACCCATTTCGCGTCCGCCCCGTCGGCGGACAACTTCCAGACAAAACACCGGAAGGCCCATCGTTGTCAACCCGATTGTATCTTCCGGGCGTTAATAGAAGGTTGTTGCCACGCGCCTATGGCCGTCCGTCTGTACGAAATGTACGCATTCGTACGCACAAGCACTCAAACGTACGTATTTATCACAGGCGCCCAGAAAAAAATTCATGAAATCAAATCCTTAGCATGACCACAAATGCGACCATTTTGCGACAAATGTCGCCTTTGTCCGCGATTGTCCGCTTTTCACGTTGTCGCAACCTCTCCCGGAATATCAGCGTGAGGTCTGGCAATGGATGTTCTGGGACCGTGGCCGCCCAAGCGGCCGCGATTGCCAACCATTTGGCATGGGCCAAAA
>Ga0114932_10003889_pt1 | contig 14291 bp, 10 predicted proteins | sample 2SBtaG_2_FD_87286 | JGI IMG/M metagenome (GOLD analysis project Ga0114932, IMG submission 87286) | Deep subsurface microbial communities from Kolumbo volcano to uncover new lineages of life (NeLLi) - 2SBTROV12_ACTIVE470 metaG | ecosystem: Environmental > Aquatic > Marine > Volcanic ...
AGACATCGCGGGCCTGCAATACGCGTTCGGGATCGTATTGATGGGCGAGTTTGGGGTTTTTCGTCCGCTGCTCGACCTCGACAAGATAAGCGGCCTGCCTGCGGATCCTGCGCGGCAGACGCCGACCGGCATGGCGGATTTTCTGATCGAGATTTCGACCCTTGGCCGCCATTTTCTCGACCAGCAATTCCTCGACCTCGGCGGTGACCGAGCCAAGCGATGTTTTGTACATTCCGGTCTCTCCTGCGCGCAATCATATGCTGGCCACATATCGACATCAACCGGATCGGACCACGTGTCGGGAAAGCGTTTTCCCCGACGATCACGTCCCGCCACCAGTTCGCATCCTAAAAGCCGGCAAAAGTGCTATCGCACGCCGATCTCGCCCAATGCGCGGTGCAACGCGCTGGGCAATTCGTCGTCGCCTTCGCGCCCCTGCACCAGATCGGGCGGGCTGTCGGCGGCGCTCAGGTAACGCCAGCCCTGAAACGGGCGGCGCGGCGCGGCCTGTGTCGGGATGATTGCGCGGGACATGACGATCTTGCAACGGCGAATGCCATCGTCGCCGGTCACCGGTTCAAACGCGAGGATCGGTTGCCGCGCCAGGACCTGTCCGCGAAACACCCAGTAGAGCGAGCCTCCGTTCAGGATTTCCCCGGTGCGTTTGGGCCACATCCGGGTGATGTGCCATGGCAGGTAATCCAGCCCCTTGCCACGCGCTGTCGCCGCCCGTGCCGTTTGCCATGCCGCAAGATCCGCAACGGATTTCACGCCGACGCATAACTTGACCAGATTTAGCGGATCGTGCCCCATATCCACCCCGGCTTGTCCCGTCTGCCAATCTATGCGACGCGGCGGGGCTTGTACATGCGGCGCGGCACCGGTCCCGGCGGGTCGGAATGCCGCCGAATTGTGCCAACGGATGCAAAGACCAACCTTTCACGATTGAACGCGTCGGGCTTTCCGGCGGACCTTGTCCCTGAGAAACACAGAACCGCGCAAACCGAGGCTTTCAAGCGCCGGATTCAAGGCCGGTTCCCGCCACGTCAAGTGGTTCTGTTGTTCGGGCCGGCGGTATTATGTGGCGGCGGGGCGTCCTTTGGGTTAATGTCTGACCCCGTTCCCAGAAACCCGGCCCGAACGATGCACGCATTCCAAGCCCCGATCGCCCAGCAGATATGGGACATGAAATACCGGTTCAAAACCGCCGACGGCGAACCGCTGGATCTGAGTGTTCAGGACAGTTGGCGACGCGTGGCCAAGGCGTTGGCCAAGGCCGAGGCCAAGCCAGAAATGTGGGAAGAACGGTTCTTTGACGCGCTGAATGATTTCAGGTTCCTGCCCGCGGGGCGCATTTTGGCGGGCGCTGGCACCGGGCGCTCGGTGACGCTGTTCAACTGCTTTGTCATGGGAACGATCCCCGACTCGATGGGCGGAATATTCGACGCGCTGAAAGAGGCCGCGCTGACCATGCAGCAGGGCGGTGGCATCGGCTACGACTTTTCCTCGCTGCGCCCGCGAGGGGCCGGTGTCAAGGGCGTCGCGGCCGACGCCTCGGGGCCGCTTTCGTTCATGGACGTCTGGGATTCGATGTGCCGCACCATCATGTCGGCCGGCAGCCGCCGGGGCGCGATGATGGCCTGCCTGCGCTGTGATCACCCCGACATCGAGGCGTTCATTCAAGCCAAGGCCGATCCTGCGCGGCTCAGGATGTTCAACCTTTCTGTTCTGGTCACCGACGCTTTCATGGACGCGGTGAGGAACGACGGGAAATGGGATCTGATCTTTGACGGCAAGACCTGCAAAACGCTTTCCGCGCGGGTATTGTGGGACCGGATCACGCGGGCGACCTATGACTTTGCCGAACCCGGCGTCATCTTCATCGACCGGATCAACCAGTTGAACAACCTAAATTATTGCGAAACGATTTCGGCAACCAACCCATGCGGTGAACAGCCATTGCCACCCTATGGGGCCTGCCTGCTGGGATCGGTGAATCTGGCCCGGCTGATCGACGATCCCTTCGGCGAAACCGCCAGCCTTGATCAGACGGCGCTGGCGGAACTGGTGCGCACCGCCGTGCGGTTGATGGACAATGTGATCGACCAATCACGCTTTCCGCTGGCCGAACAAGCCGCCGAGGCAGCGGCCAAGCGCCGCATCGGCCTTGGCGTCACCGGGCTGGCGGATGCGTTGATGATGACCGGCCTCAGATACGGCAGCACCGAGGCTGCCGATCAGACCGAAAGCTGGCTGAAGGCCATCGCGCGCGCCGCCTATCTGGCCAGCGCCGATCTGGCGGCGGAAAAGGGAGCGTTCACGCTGTTCGACCCCAAGGCCTATCTGGCCGCACCGATGGTTGCGGCGCTGGGCGACGATGTCGGTGCGGCCATCGCCCGGCACGGCATCCGCAACGCGCTTTTGACGTCGATTGCCCCCACCGGCACGATTTCGCTTTATGCCGGTAACGTGTCGTCCGGAATCGAGCCGGTCTTCGCCTTCGCCCATACCCGCAAGGTGCTGCAAAAAGACGGTTCCCGCCGCGAGGAAGAGGTCGTCGATTACGCCGTCAGCCTGTGGCGCGAAAAATTCGGCGACGCGCCTTTCCCTGAACATTTCGTCGACGCGCAATCGCTGACACCGCAGGAACATGTGCGTATGCAGGCGGCGGCGCAGAAATGGGTCGACAGCTCGATATCGAAGACCATCAATTGTCCCGAGGATATTTCGTTCAACGATTTCAAGGAAGTATACAGCGCCGCGTGGGAAAGCGGCTGCAAGGGGTGCACCACCTACCGGCCCAACGACGTGACGGGTTCCGTTCTTAGCGTGGCGGCACCGGCGCCCTTGCAAACGGCCTCCAACGGTGCGGATGTCGTTTATATCGCGGAACCGCTGGGCCGACCCGAGGCGCTGGAGGGGCAGACCTACAAGATCAAGTGGCCCGAATCCGAACACGCGATCTATATCACCATCAACGACGTGATCATGAACGGCCACCGCCGTCCGTTCGAGGTGTTCATCAACTCCAAGAACATGGAGCATTTCGCCTGGACGGTGGGCCTGACGCGGATGATTTCCGCCGTGTTCCGGCGCGGTGGCGACGTCAGCTTCGTGATCGAGGAACTGAAGGCGGTGTTTGATCCGCGCGGCGGTGCCTGGATGGAGGGCAAATATATCCCGTCCATTCTGGCCGCCATCGGCGGGGTGATCGAGCGTCACATGATCCTGACCGGGTTCATCAAGGAGGGCGGGTATCTGACCGCCGATCCACACCCCAACGCCGAGGCGCTGGCCGTGGGCGACCGGCCGCGCGGCGCGGCCTGCCCCAATTGCGGGCAATTCGCGATCCAGATGGTCGAAGGCTGCAAGACCTGTCTGGATTGCGGGTACAGCAAGTGCGGCTAAAGCACCGGCCGCAAAATCGAAAACTGCCGCAGATCGGGGCGCCGGGCGGTGTGGCCAATCGTAACGGCCCCGGCGCCGGTGCCGACCCATGCCATTGCCGTTGGCGTCCTGCCCCCGACGCGCGATGCCAGCGCCCCGGACCCCCGAATTCCGCCCGTGAAATGTGGCGAAACTAAAGCAGCGCTTAACCCGGCTTTGCTATCCTGTTGCCGGATTGCACTTTTCAGCGGTTTGCGGCGCCCCTATAGTCCACGGGTCTGGGCGGACCAACGATAAGAATAAGAGGCGGGGATGCGCAGGCTTCTCATTATCGCAGCAATGCTGCTTGTTGCCGGCAGTGTATCGGCACAGCAACGTGAATGGCTGGGCCATTCGCGGATGTTCACCAACGATTATATCGGCGATGGCGCGGATCGGTGGCGCACGGGTTCCTATGGGGTCAGTTTCGTTCGCGGCGATTCGTGGAACGGCGAAAACCCCGATCGGTTCGGCGAACTGATCGAATTCCGCGTGCGCAGCGAAATCATCGCGCCTGCGGACCTTTCCAATCCGGTTCTGGGCACCGACCGGCCCTATGTCGGTGTGCTCCAGGCCGGGGCGTTCAGCCATATGAAGGCCGGGGATGCCGACATGACCGTCGGGCTGGACCTGGTCATCACCGGTCCGCAAACCGGACTGGGCGCGTTTCAGAACTGGGTACATACCGGATTGGGCATGGCCCCGCTTGCGGTGCTCGGCAGTCAGATCGGCAATGCGGTATACCCGACGCTTAGCGGCGAGATTTCGCGCGAATACGATCTTGGCGGTTCCGGGAACTACAAGGTCGCCGTGCGCCCGTTTGTCGAGGCTCAGGCGGGCGTTGAAACCTTCCTGCGTGTCGGTGGCGACATCGCCCTTGGCAACATCCGCAGGGGCGATCTGATGTTGCGCGACCCGACCACCGGACAGCGCGGCACCGCGATCAAGGGCGACCGCGCGCGCGGGCATACCTTCGTGATCGGGGGCGACGTCGCGTTGATGCAATCCAGCCGCCTGTTGCCGGGCGGATCGGGCTATACTCTGGTGCCGTTGCGCAAAAGAATTCGCGCGGGCGTATACAAAGAATACGAAAAAGGTTCGGTATTCTATGGGCTTACGTGGCTGGGCCGCGAATTCACCAACCAGCCGCAAAACCAGATCGTCGGCTCGTTCTACGTGCGCATGGGCTTTTGAAGCGCATCACGCGCTGCCGATCATCCGTGCTGCGGCGGCAAGGCCTCCGGTGCCGTGCGGGATTGCAAGCGCCGACAGCCCCGCCTCGATCGCGCCCAGAGCCCCCAGAACCATATGCGAGTTGACATGCCCCATATGCGCGATGCGGAAATGATGGTCACCGCCAGCGTCGATCGCGTCGGCCATGCCAAGCCCGATGCCCAGGCTCACCCCGGTCGAAGCCTCCACCCACCGGCGGAGTTTCCCGGCATCCTGTGCACCGGTTCCCACGGTCGTCACGGCATGCGAACGCCGCGCGTTCTTGGCGACGTTCATCGCGACCGGCCCGCCATCGCCCCAGCAGTCCAGCGCCGCCCAGACCGCGTGTGCCAGTTTTTCGTGCCGCTGCCAGACCGCGGGCATGCCTTCTTCGTGCACCAGCATATCAAGCGCGGCGCGCAACCCATACAGATGCTGCGCCGGGGCGGTGCCGTCGAATTTCTGATAAAACTCGGTGCCCGAGACCCGTGGCAACCAGTTCCAGTACGGCGTCACCATGTCCGCGCGCGCATTGGCGCTTGCGGCCTTTTCGCCGAACCAGACAAACCCCAGCCCCGGCGGCAGCATCAACCCCTTCTGGCTGGCGGCGATGGCCACATCGACCCCCATTTCATCCATCTCGAAGCGGTCGCAGGCCAGCGACGCGATGCAGTCGACCATCAACAGCGCCGGATGGCCGCTGGCGTCCAGCGCCGCCCGGATGGCGGCAACATCGTTTCGCACAGATGTCGCGGTGTCGGTGTGAGTAACCGTTACCGCCTTGATATTACGAGATTTGTCTGACTTCAGCACATCGGCCACCCGTTGCGGATCAACCGCGTTCCTGCGGCCAAAGTCCAGCAAATCGACCGTCGCCCCCAGCCCGCGCGCGACGTTGGCCCAGCCGATGCCGAACGGACCCGTCGCCAGCGCCAGCACATGATCGCCCCGGCTCAGCACATTCACCAGCGCCGCCTCCCACATCGCGTGGCCGTTGCCGATATAGATCGCGACCTCGCCCCTGGTCCGCGCCACGCTCTGCAAATCCGGGTACAGCGTCCGGACCATTTCAAAAAGCGCGGGCGCATAGATATCCGGCGACGCGCGGTGCATCGCGTTCAATACCCTGTCCGGCACCACCGAGGGGCCGGGGATCGCAAGATAGGTTCGGCCCTGCGCCAGTGACATGTTCATCCCAACGATCGTTCGGAATTCCGGGACGTTACCGCCACCCCGAACCAAAGGTCAATTTTCAAATTGCACCGCCGCCTGGTGGCCGACCGCTTGTCTGGCCAAACGGAATGCGCTACAGCCACCGGGGCGAACGCGCCGTGGTGCCCTGGCGGACGGGAATGGGAATGTTTTCCGGACTTTTCAACTATATACGGGGCAGAGAGCGCGCGTGGCGGACCGGGCTGGAACCCGATATTTCGACCCCTGCCGCGCGGCGGCGCAGCCGATGGCACTTTGCGCTGGGCGACCATGCGATCCTCAGAATCTGGTGGACGAACTTTCATCCCGTAGCGCGTGACGTCTATCGATCCAACCAACCCTCGCCCCGTCGCCTGAAACGGTATCGCCGGTTCGGGATCCGGTCGGTGCTCAATCTCAGGGGGGCCAGCCGGTTCAGCCATTACCTGTTTGAACGCGAGGCCTGCGATCAATTGGGGCTGACCCTTGCCGACATCTATCTGCGCCCTGCGCAATTGCCGGACCGTGACACGATCCGGGCGCTGGACACGCATTTTCGCACATTGGAAAAACCGCTGGTCTTTCATTGCAAATCCGGTGCCGACCGGGCGGGGTTCGTCGCCGCGCTTTATCTGCTGCTGATCGAAGCTGCGCCGGTCGAAATCGCGCGCAAACAGCTTTCGTTTCGTTACCTTCACATCAAGGCATCGAAAAAGGGCATTTTCGACTATTGTCTTGAAACTTACGCCAAGACCCATGAGATTTCGCCCATCACCTTCCGCGACTGGATGGAAAACGTGTACGATCCGACCGCCATCACCCGCGAATTCCGGCGCGCGCGCCGAAACGCCGGAAAGGGCTGATCCTTGGCGCGCATGTCTGATTATGCACCCGCCGCCCAAGGTCTGGAGCTGCCGCGCTGGCTGTGGCGCGATTATTTCCGTCGGTATTTGTGGTGGATCGTCGTCGCCTTTCTGTTGATGGCCGTCGAAGGTTCGATGCTGGGCCTCATCAGCTATATGGTTGGCCCGATGTTCGACGATGTGTTCGTCGGCGGGCGGAAAGAGGCGGTTTACTGGGTCGGCGGCGCAATATTCGCGATCTTCGTTGCCCGTGCGATCAGCGGTTTCGGCCAACGCGTGATCATGGCCGCGGTCGGGCAATGGGCCACCGCCGCGATGCAGGGCGATCTGGTCCGCCACATGATGCGGCTGGACAGCGTCTTTTTCCAGGACAACGCGCCCGGCGCCTTGATCGAACGGGTGCGCGGCGACACGCTGGCGATCCAGAATGCGTTTTCGACCGTCTTTACCACACTGGGCCGTGACGTGATTTCGCTGATGACATTGCTGGCCGTCGCGATCTCCATCGACTGGTTGTGGGCGCTGATCGCGGTTGCCGGCGTGCCGGTCCTGCTGGTGCCGGTGATGATTCTGCAACGTCTGATCCATGTTTCCACGCGCCACGCCCGTGTTGCGGCCGCCCATATCTCGACCCGGCTCGACGAGATTTTCCATGGTATCAACCCGATCAAGCTGAACACGCTGGAAGGGCAGCAGAACCGGCGTTTCCTGCAAACGCTCAAGGCCTATATCCGCGCCCAGATCAAAAGCGAGGCTGGCCAGGCCGGCGTGCCGGCAATGATGGATCTGGTGGCCGGGATCGGGTTTCTGGGCGTATTGATCTATGGCGGTTTTCAGATCATCGAGGGGCAAAAATCCATCGGTGAATTCATGAGCTTTTTCACCGCGATGGCGCTTGTGTTCGAGCCGCTGCGCCGCCTTGGCAATATCTCGGGGCGCTGGCAGGCGGCGATTGCCAGCCTCGAACGGCTCTACGCGATTTTTCAGGAGCATCCGGGCATTCTGGAACCGGCCTCGCCGCGCGAACCGGGTTCTGGCGACGGCACCGGCGATATCGTGCTTGAAGACGTCCGGTTCAGCTATGGCGATCAGGTGGTGCTCGACGGGTTGAGCCTGACCGCAAAGGCCGGGCAGACCACCGCGCTGGTCGGGGCCTCCGGGGCCGGCAAATCGACCGTGTTCAGCGTGCTGACCCGTCTGGTGGAGCCCGAAAAGGGGCGGGTCACCGTCGGCGATGTCGCCGTCGCCGATCTGGCGCTGGCGCATCTGCGCGGGTTGTTTTCGGTGGTGACACAGGATGCCGCCCTGTTTGACGAAGATATTCGCGACAACATCCGCCTGAGCCGCCCCGACGCCAGCGAGGCGGAATTCGACCTCGCCGCGCAGACGGCGCATGTGACCGAATTCGCGGGCGCTCTGGCCCAGGGCTTTGCCACCCCCGCCGGGCCGCGCGGCTCGAATCTGTCGGGCGGGCAACGTCAGCGTGTCGCGATTGCCCGCGCGGTTTTGCGCAACGCGCCGGTCCTGTTGCTGGACGAGCCGACCTCGGCGCTGGACGCCCGGTCCGAGGCCGTGGTGCAAAAGGCGCTCGACAAACTTTCGGCGGGCCGGACCACGCTGGTGATCGCGCATCGTCTGGCGACGATCCTGCACGCCGACAAGATCGTGGTGATCGACAAGGGCCGCGTCATCGATCAGGGCACCCACGAACAGCTTCTGGCGCGCGGCGGACTATACGCCAGCCTCTACCAACTTCAGTTCGGCGGTTAGGCCGACCTCACTTGCGGTGATACCGCACCACCAGTCTTTCCGGCGGCACCCCCCGGAAATAGAGGTACAACGTCACCATGTTTCGCAACCCCTGCCGCAACCAGCCGTGGCGCGCGAACCGGTCGCCACAGGTGATCGCCACGGTGCCAAGCAGGCGAATGCGCCGCCGCCCGAGCGCGCGGGCGATGGCGACGTCCTCCATCAGGGGCAGGTCGGGATAGCCGCCAATCTCGTCCAGCAGGTCGCGCCTGATCAACAAGCCCTGATCGCCGTATGGCAACCCGAACATCCGGGTTCTGAAATTGGCCCAGCGCGCGAAAATCGCCGGCCACAGCCCGGCATCCTGAAACCGCAGCCGAAAACACGCGGCCCGATCAGCACTCCGGGCAAGATGGGCGCGAACCGACTTTTCCCAACCCGGCCCCAGCTTCGTGTCGGCATGCAGGAACAACAGCCATGTACCCGTCGCCGCCGCCGCCCCCCGGCCAAGCTGCCCGCCGCGACCGGCAGGCCCCGGCACGATTTCGGCGGCGAATCGCCGCGCGATCATCACCGTCGCATCCCCGGACCCGCCGTCGCTGATGATGATCTCGCCGATCAGCCCCGATGGCCGCCCGCCCGACACCGATTGCAGCGTCGCGCCCAGCGTGGTCGCGGCGTTCAGCGTGGGAAGTACGATACTTAAAGGTGCGGGCATGTCGGCGGCATCAAATGTCGGATATATCGCCAGCTTACCCGCTGTACGATCGGCAAGCGATGCCTATATAAGCGAAGAATGCCAGACAGAGCCCGCACATGAACCCTGCTCGTATAATCTTTGAAATTACCGGCACCGACCGGATCCGGTTCCTGCAAGACCTCGTGACCAACGATGTCGCCCATCTTTCCGACCGCCTGACCTATGCGGCGCTGTTGTCGCCACAGGGGAAATATCTGTTCGATTTCTTTCTTTTTCAACGCGGCGACACCATTTTCCTTGACGTTGCCAGCGACCGCGCCGCGGAATTGTCGGCGCGTCTGGCCATGTACCGGTTGCGCGCGGATGTCGAAATCGCGCCGTCCGATTTGCAGGTCTCGCGCGGCTTTGGCTCGATCCCCGAATTCGCGATGCTTGACCCGCGCCACCCCGAACTTGGCTGGCGGTGTTATTCGCATACCCCGCACGCCACTTCGGTGAACGACTGGAACGCGATCCGGGTTTCGCACCTGATCCCGGAATCGGGTTTCGAGCTGATTTCAGGCGAAAGCTATATCCTGGAAATGGGGTTCGAGCGGCTGAATGGGGTGGATTTCAAAAAGGGCTGCTACGTCGGTCAGGAAGTGACCGCACGCATGAAACACAAGACCAACTTGCGCAAGGGCCTGGCCCGCGTCGTCCTTGGCGGGCACGCCGAAGCGGGGGCCGAAATCACCGTCGACGGGCGCAAGATCGGCGCGTTGACGACCGTTTCCGGCAACCGTGCACTGGCCTATCTGCGGTTGGATCAGGTGGCCCAAGGGATGGTTGCAGGTGATGTTGGCGTCGCCCCGGACCGGGATTGAGCCCGCAGTCTACCCGGCCCGGATCATGGCAGCGAAGGCGTCGAACGTCGCTTCGTTGGCCGAAATGACGTCGCCACTTGCCAGAATATCGCTGCCCGGCGTGATCGCCTCGCTCAACCCGCCGGCCTCTTTGACCAGCAGCAGCCCCGCCGCCATGTCCCAGGGGTGCAGGCGACGTTCCCAGAAACCATCGTACCGGCCCGCCGCAACATAGGCCAGATCCAGCGCCGCCGCGCCCCAGCGCCGCACGCCGGCACAGACCGGCAACAGTCGCGCCAGATCGGCAAGCGTGTCCGGCAGGTCGCCCCGACCGCCGAACGGCAGACCGGTGGCAAAGATCATGCGGATCATGTCGCGCCGCGCCGACACCCGCAACCGGCTGTCATTCAGCCAGCACCCGGCACCTTTTTCGGCGGTAAAAATCTCGTCTTTCACCGGGTCGAACACCACTGCCGCCACGATTTCGCCCTTGTGTTCCAGCGCGATGGAAACCGCCCAATGCGGCAACCCGTGCAGGAAATTCGTCGTGCCGTCCAGCGGGTCCACGATCCAGCGACGGGTCGGATCGGCCCCCTTGACCTCGGCACTTTCTTCGCCAAGCCAGCCGTAGTTCGGTCGCGCGACCGTCAGTTCCTCGCGGATGATCGACTCGGCCTTGATATCCGCGCGCGAAACGAAGTCGCCGGCACCCTTCATGGAAACCTGCAACTTTTCGACCTCGCCAAAGTCCCGCAGCAGGCCGCGCCCGGCCTTGCGGGCGGCTTTGATCATGATGTTCAGATTGGCGCTGGCCTGAGACATTTCGCGAAACCTTGCTGAATTTCAGCCTCGCTCTATATGCCGCACGCGCCACCGTGCCAAGGGTCAATCCATGTGCGTGCGCCTTTGCGGGTTTGGCGGGGGAGACGTTTGAATTCGATTGGAGCCAGCGATTGCGGTGACGGGTCGCGCAGGCCGCAAACGGCACCGCCTAGCAAGAAATCACGTGCACGCACCGGGGAAATGGCGTCCTCTGCGGGAGGCGATTCTGTGCGGACGGGGAAATCATGGAACTTGACGGAAAAGTTGCGATCGTCACCGGCGGGGCCAGCGGGATCGGCAAGGCGCTGGCCGCAAGATTTGCGGCAGAGGGCGCGAAGGTTGCTTTGGCCGATCTGGACGGCGATGCCGCGGTGGAAGCGGCGGCGGCGTTCGGCGGTACGGCGTTTGCCTGCGACGTTACCAATGAGGCGGCGCTTCGCGCGATGGTCGAACAGGTCGAAAGGACGCTGGGCCCGGTCGATCTGTTCTGCTCCAACGCCGGGATCGGACGGGGCGAGCCGGATCATGCCGCCTCGGCGGGCAACGATGTGTGGCAACTGAACTGGGAATTGCACGTCATGGCCCATGTCTACGCCGCGCGCGCGGTGCTGCCGGGCATGATATCGCGGGGGCAGGGCTATCTTCTGCAAATGGCTTCGGCAGCGGGGTTGCTCAGCCAGATCGGTGATGCCGCGTATTCGACCAGCAAACATGCCGCCGTCGGTTTTGCCGAATCGCTGGCGATCACGCATGGCGATCAGGGGATCGGGGTTTCGGTCATTTGCCCGCAATATGTTGCGACGCCCCTGCTGGGGTATGCGCCGGGCGAGAGTGCGCACGATCTGCCGAACGTCCTGACACCCGAAGATGTGGCCGATGCGGTGGTCGCGGGGCTGGCCGAGGAAACCTTTTTGATCCTGCCCCATCCGGCGGTGGCTGAATTTCGGCAGTTCAAGGCCGCAAATTACGATAAATGGCTGCAATCAATGCGGGCGCTTCGGGCCAGTGTTTTGGCGCGGATGGATGGCGCCGATATCAGCGAAATGCACAAATTCATCTGACCGCCGCTTTCTGAACACCGCTTCTTGCTGGCAGAATGCCGCGGTCGCAACCGGATCGTGACGCGTGGCTATAAAAATCCCGGCCCGCGGCAGCCAGAGGCTGTGCAATCGCGATTTCAGAGCAGTGACGAATCCCCGACCCGCATCGGGCTTGCCCCGACGCGATCGTCGCCATTCCGACTTTTGCATGGCGTTGCCGCCGGTTTTGCGAACCCTCGATCAAAAATCAAGCGGCGACGGCACCGGGATCCGTCGATTGTCGGACCGTACTTTGCTCGGGTACCGTGGGGGTTCCGCTGGCCGCGGTGTCGAAAAACGAAACCAATTCCAGCAATTCCTCGGCACGGCGGGCCAGATTGCCGGCGGTGTCCTTGCTGACCCCGGCAAGCGAAGCATTTTCCCGTGTCTCGCGGTCGAGCCGGGAAAAGACACCGGATATTTCAGTGACTTGTTCTGATTGCGTGGTGCAGGCCGACGACATTTCCTCGATCGCCTGTTCCAGCGATCCAATATATTCGTGAATTTCAGACAGCGAAGTCCCGGTCGCCTCGACCATTTCGACCCCGGCGGTGACGCGACCGTGCGTTTCGGTGATCAACTGCGCGATTTTGTCGGCGGCGGCCTTGGATTTCTGGGCAAGGACCCGAACTTCCTGCGCGACAACGGCAAATCCGTTGCCGGCGTCCCCGGCGCGCGCGGCTTCTACCGATGCGTTCAGCGCCAGGAGATTTGTCTGAAGCGAAAGATCGTCGACCATCGAGTTGATCTTGGAAATCTGCTCGGCGCTGTCCTTGACCAGCCGGATCGCGGCGACCGCCTTGGCGGCGATGTCTTTGCCGCGCTTGGCAACCTCGGTGGTCTCGCCGGAAAGCGCCTTTGCCAGGCGGGCGTTTTCGGCGTTTTCGCTGACCGATACCGCCACCTCGGAAACCGCGCAGGACGTATCTTCCAGCACGGTCGCCTGTTTTGCGGTGCGTCCCGAAAGGCTGTTGGCACCGCCAACGATCGTTTCGACCGCGTCGTTGATCCCCTGGGCGCTCGATTTTATCGATGCGACCAGTTCGGAGAGCTTTTCACCGGTCGCGTTGACGTCGTGTTTCAGTGCCGCGAAAATTCCGGAAAACCGCCCGGCGATCCGCGCGCTCAGATCACCGCGGGCAAATGCCGACAGTACACCCGAGGTTTTTCCGATCCCGTCGCCGACCACATTCATCAGATTGTTCATCTGCGACGAAAATTCCATCAACCCCTCGTCGGCATGATCGTCCGAAACCCGTGCGTTGAAATCCCCGTTGCGCGCGGTGGTCACCACGCCCCGCAATTCCTGTTGAAAGGCGGCCAGCATTTCGGCTTCGCGCGCCTGTGCGTCCATCCTGATCTGCTCGTTCAGCCGGTTTTCTTCCTGCGATTCCTCCAACCGCGCGCGCTGGCGGCCGCTTTCGCGAAAGGCCTCGGTCGCAAGCGCGATCCTGCCGATTTCGTCCTTGCGGGCCAGATGCGGAATGCTGATGTCAAACCGGTCGGCCGCGAGGTCCGCCAGCCGTTCGGCCAGGTCGTTGAGTGGTCGGCCGATGTGGCGCGTGGCGAACAGTGTTGCGCCCAACGTGATCCCGATTCCCGCAAGAAAGACCACGATGCTCACCAGCATTGCATTCGCGCCATTCCGGTTGGCGCGGACGACGGAACTCTGCATGCCCTGCATCGCGGCCTGTTCCAGAATCTGCGCTTCGCCGATAAACGCGCCCAACTCGGCCCGCACCTCGTCAAGCGCGGTTTTCTTGACCGCCCATAATGTCGAAACCCGATCCGTTGCGATCGAGATCAACGCGTTCAATGCGCGATCCTGTTTCGGAATCCTGCGGGTGTTCAGGCGGATGAATTGTTGCTGGGCACGCTCGGGGTTCACAATGACCTTTTCCCGGACATAAACAACGGCGTTGGTTTCGGCCTTGGCAAAATCCGCCAGCAATCCCTGCAATTCCGCATCCTGCGTATCAAAGCCCGGACGCCAGCGCGCGAAGGTCGTCGCCGTGGGGTCGACGGCCACATTTTCGAATACGCCAAAGCGTGTCGCGTCACCCAGGCGTTTCAAATAGGCCGCGTTCTGCACCGCGATCATGTTAAAGAAATCCGCGAGCGAAAATTCACGTCCCTCAAAGCGGAAATACAACGCCGAGGAATTCCTGTGCGCCAGAAGTGCCCGTTCGATTTCGGCCGCGAGGTGGCGGAACTTCGGCTCCAGCACCAGCAGTTCTGGGTTCATGAGCAGCGCGCTCACACGACCCTTGGCCGCCGCAATCCCCTGTTCGCTGGTCTTGTCGATTTCGTTGCCCAACAGATAGGCGACAAACGACAATTCCAGCGCCCCGGTTGCCTGTGCCAGTTCCGAGGCGTGTCTGGAATTCGGCAATTCCACGGTTGCGAT
>Ga0114932_10003890_pt1 | contig 14290 bp, 12 predicted proteins | sample 2SBtaG_2_FD_87286 | JGI IMG/M metagenome (GOLD analysis project Ga0114932, IMG submission 87286) | Deep subsurface microbial communities from Kolumbo volcano to uncover new lineages of life (NeLLi) - 2SBTROV12_ACTIVE470 metaG | ecosystem: Environmental > Aquatic > Marine > Volcanic ...
CATTGCGGGTGCGACTGTTGACGAATGCTCCGTGGCCGTCGCTATGTGCCGCGGTGCTGTTGCTGCACCGTCATCGCCCCGATCGCTTTGAGCTTTCTCGCCGAAGTGGCGCGTGGGAGGTGTGGCGCAGCCGCAAGAGGTTGGGCCCGTTGATGGAAGTCCTCGACGGCTTCTGCGAGTCACGCGAGTGGGTGGTCAGCCGCAGGCATGCCGGCGGCCTCAATGGTGCCCGGCTGATGGATGTGCTCGAGGCGCTCGGTGTCGGCACTCAGGTGGGCGACAACTCCGTCATGGCGGAGTCGTTCTTTGCCCAGCTGCGGACCGAAGCCGAGGAAATGGAGCTGTTGGAGCGGTTGTTGCCGCTCTCCGAGGCGCTCGGCCAGTACCTTGAAGAGACCCCGGTGACGGAGTCTCGACAACCGTTGCGACTGACGAGCGGCTGACTACTCGGCGGGAACGTCGAACTCGAAGTCGATTTCGTCGCCCAGCTCTTTTTCGAGGTAGCTCTTCAGACGCTTCTTGATGCGTGCTTCGACTTGGCGAATGCGCTCTTTCGAGACTCCGTACTGTTCGCCGAGGGCAGACAGGCTGATTGGATCTTGGGCGACCATGCGTCCGAACCAGATGGAGTTCTCGCGCTCGTCTTGCAGCGTTGAGGCGAATTCGTTGAGGCGATCGCGCACCATTCCGCCAAGCTCGCTTCGCGCGGCCTGTTCGTCTGGGGCGTTCGGGTTCTTCTCTGGGACCATCTCGGCCAGTGTTCGGCCGTCCGGATCGCCATCGCCCATCGGCGCGTCAAATGACAGGGCCGGTGCGCGCATGTGCTGGTCGACGTCATGAACGTCCTTTTCTTTGACCCCGAGGCGCTCTGCGAGCAGCTTCGCCGAGGGATTGAGCCCCTCTTTGATCAGCTGATCGCGCTGCTTTTGCAGCTGGAAGAACAGCTTGCGTCCGGCCCGGGTCGAGCCCAGTCGAACGAGCCTGAAGTTGTCGAGCAAGAACCGCAGGATCATGGCGCGGATCCAGTACTGTGCGTAGCTCGAGAACCGAATCTCGCGGTACGGATCGTAGCGGGAAAGGGCTTCCACAAGCCCCACGTTCCCCTCCTGAATCAGGTCGAGAACGTTCGCCCACTGACGGTGGTACTGAAACGCGATCTTGATGACCAGCCGCAAATTGCTGGTGACAAGCTTCTCGGCTGCTTCGCGATCGCCATGTTCGTGGTAGGCGACCGCGTACTTTTTCTCTTCTTCTGGAGTCAGCAGCGGGTATCGCCGGACCTCAGCCAGGTAGTAGTTGAGCAGGTCCTTGGTGCGTGTAATGCCCTTTGGAGGCGCACTAAGGCCCTTTATATTTGCGGGTACTTTCTTCGCCGCTGGTGTGTCGATGTCTTCTTCTTCGATGGCCATGAAAACCGATCCGTGAGGCGGCCAAATGGAGACACGGCTGCCGCTGAGTCAAGGGGTCGTGTCGGGTACGATGGAAGGGTATCGCGTATTCCACGCCGGAGCGTCGTTGCCGCAAGCTTCAATCGAGTTGTCAGGGCCCCATCGAGCCTGGCACGGTGCCGCCCGACAAGGTCACCTCGTGCACGCCGATGGATTGCGGGTTCGGGCACTCGTCTTGTTGGGTCCCAAGGATGCCAAGCCGGACGCACTCAAACGGGCCCTGTCCGACGCGAGTGCGGCGCTCAGGTGGCGCAACGCAGGAGTGTTGACGCTCGAAGATGTCGTACGCCATCAAGATCGGGTGGTGTGGGTACACAGCTATTTTGCCGGGATCTCGCTAGGGCACACAGTCGGTGACTCGGGTCCGTTGTTGTCGGTGCGCGCGGGGGTCGAGGTCGTCGCTCAGGTGGCCGAGGTGTTTCGCGTGCTGGGCGCCGAGGCCTATGAGCACAACGGTCCCGAGCCGTCGGACCTGCTGTTGGGGATCAGCGGTCAATTGAAGATCGCCGCTTTCGCCTCTCCGTTTCCTAGGGCGCCATCGATGCGGCCTCCGATGGGCAACTCCGGTGAAGCGGCGTTGGTCTTTCGCCTGGGGGTGTTGCTGGCGTGGCTTGTTGGTGGACAGGCCGCCGGACTGGTGACAGACGAGACCTCCCACGACTCCTATGTGCGGCGGGCGCTCATCAACGCCATGGCGCGTCCGGGCCCCGTGGTGACGGACAAGTTTGGGGATTGGCTGCGTGGCATGTTGGCTTGGAACCCCGGCGATCGTCCGGCCTTGGCAAACATTCCGGCGGGTCTGCGAAAAGAAGCGATCGAGATTGGCGGGCCGTCGTTGATGGAGTGGGCGGCTGCCAATGTGGACGACCTCCGCCATCGCGCGGACTATGCCGGCTCGGGAACAAGGCCCGTAGCAAGTCCCGGCACGGACACGACCCAGGCGATTCGCAAGATCGATCTGTCGGACGAGGACACCGAAGGCGTCGACCTGTTCTCGACGCTGCCCAACGAGAATGCGCCAACGGTTGCGGAGCCTGAAGTACCCCCTACGGTCGTGGGGGATCACACGCCGCCGGCGGCTCAGGACCAGCCGTCGCGGCCGCCAATGCCGGTCCACATTGGTCCGGCTCCACATGTGGTGAAGCGACAGCAAGCGCAGCAGACTGTCGACCTCGGCGACGTCGACCCTGCGTCTCAGACCGAAGCTGCCAATGTTGAGGTCACCGAGGACTGGGACCGGGAGACGACGGGGACTGCGGAGGCGCCGACTGGGGCGAGTCCGCTGCGACTGCTGCTTCCCCTCCTGTGGGTGTTCTCGATGGTCGTGCTGACGGGCTGTGCGCTCGTGGTGCTGTTGGTGCTCATGCTTTGGGACAGCGGCCCAGACGCGGGAGAGGGCCCAAGTCTCGATGAGGTCATGCTGCCGGCGCGGGACTAGTCGAACACGGCGGCGATCTGCTGCGGGCCGTCCACACTCTTGACGCCGATGGTCACTCTGAGTCCGACAACATGCGCGTCTGAGTCCTCGAGGGGGAACGCGATGAGCCCGTCCAGCGGACCGTCTTGGCTCGCCAACGGCATGTACTCGGCGCGGAACGGGCCGGCGGCCCGGGTTCGTTCGACGAGATCTCCGTCGAGCACGAAGCGCTCCTGGTCCAGCGCCGCTGCGAGCAATGGGCGCAGCAGCGACTCCGGAGATTCGGCGGCGGGCAGAGCATTCCCCTCGGTGTTCAGCTCGAGTTTGGTGTTCTTTGGCATCCAGCGCAGGGGGCCTTCGCCCTCGATGTGCAGTTGGAACATGTAGGCGGAACGGTTGTTGAACAGCCGTGGCTGGCCGTCCTTCCATTGATTCCATTCCGCGTCTTCGGGTCGAATGGGCTTCAACTTCAGCACCAGGCCGCCTTGTTCGACCCGTTGCTCGCTGAAGTCGATCATTGGAGGGGCGATGACCGCCGGAGCCAACCAGTAGGACTCAAACGCTTCGAGCATCTCAGCGATGGTCGCCCTTTCCTCTGAAGACGGTGCTGGTGCACGTCGACGGCCGCAGGCGGGTGCGAGCAAAAGCGCGATAAGCAGCAGAGTTGATGGCGACGGTCTCATCGGGGCTTGTCAGCCTCCCGGGATCGAGTAATACAGCGCCGGTTCACGGTGCGTGTAGCTCAGTTGGTTAGAGCATCGGTTTGTGGTACCGAGGGTCGGGGGTTCGAACCCCCTCACGCACCCCACTTTGAAATCCTTTCTTTTACGGGCCCATAGCTCAATTGGTAGAGCACCGGACTCTTAATCCGTTTGTTGCAGGTTCGAGTCCTGCTGGGCTCAAAACTTCTTCCCGATACCGGGCGTTCCTTCTGGGATAAACGCGAGAATGGCGGAACTGGTAGACGCGCTGGATTTAGGATCCAGTGGGGCGACCCTTGGGGGTTCGAGTCCCCCTTCTCGCATGCCCGCCCGCGCACGAGGCTGACATGAAAATTGACGTAGTCGCAGACGGTTCGTACCGTCGCAAGGTTCAAGTTGAGGTTCCCGCCACCCAGGTGCGCGAGGAACTCGACCGGGCGTACAAATCGCTCTCGCGCAAGGTCCGCCTCCGCGGATTTCGCCCGGGCAAGGCACCTCGCAAGGTGCTCGAGATGCGCTACGGCGACCATGTCCGTGACGATGTCTCGGGCAGCCTCATCCAGCAGGGCTACACCGACGCGATCGCCACCCAGGGCCTCGACCCCGTCGGTCGTCCCACGGTCGAAGATCGCGGCGAGATCAAGAGCGGCCAGCCGTTTGCGTTCACCATCGCGATCGACGTGCGGCCTTCCGTCGAGCTGACCAGCTACAAGGGACTCGACGTCGAGTACCCGACCTTTGAGGTCACCGCCGAAGAGATCGATGCTGGCGTTCGCGCTCGCCTCGAGGCTCAGACTCGCCTTGTTGAAGTCACTGACCGTGGCGTGCAAAAGGGCGACATGGTTCTTTGTGAGCTCGTCGGAAAGGACGGCAAAGAAGAGGTCTTCACCGAGCCCGGCACCATGATCCGGACCGAAGCCGACCCCTACTACCCCGGCGTCGAGGATCTCCTCGAGGGCCTCAAGACCGGCAAGAAAAAGACTGGCGAGATCACCTTCGCCGAGGACGCCAAGGGACAGAACGTCGCTGGGCGCACCCTCAAGGTCACCGCAAAGGTCATCAGCATTCAGGCCAACGAAGTGCCCGAGCTGACCGATGCTATCGCCGACGAACTTGGCTACGAAGGTGGGGCCAAGGGCCTGACCACCGCAGTCACCGACCAGCTCGCCAAGGGCCGCGAGGACATGGCTCGCAACCAGGCTCGTGCCAACCTTCTTCAGGTCCTCATCGACGCCAACACCTTCGACGTGCCGGCGGGCATGGTCGACCAGCAGCTCGAGCTGTTGGTCAACGAGCTCAAGCTTCAGCAGGCGTACCGCGGCGTGGACCCACGCAGCATCAGCTTCAACGAGGCACAGATGGCCGACCTGCGCATTCGCGCGGAGTTCGCTGTCAAGGGTGGCTTGATTCTGGACTACGTCACGAACAAGGAAGACCTGTCCGTCGACGAGTCCGATCTCGAGACCAAGTACCAAGAACTCGCCGATGAGCGCGGCCAGACGGTCGAAGCCATCAAGGGCTACTTCGTCAAGGACGATGCCGTCGACGAGCTTCGCGGACGTCTGCTCGAAGAGAAGGCACTCGATTGGCTGCTCGGCCAGGCCAATGTCGTCGCTCCCGGCGAGGCCAAGCCGGCCGCTCCTAAGAAGGCTGCCAAGGCCAAGGCCAAGGCCAAGGCGCCCAAAGCTGAAAAGAAAGCGGCACCCAAGAAGGCCGCCGCCAAGAAAGCCGCCAAACCAGATGCTGCGGACGCCGGTGGCGCCAACCTCAAGCTGCTCAAGGGCAGCATCAAGGCACTCAAGGAAGCGTTGGCTTCCGGTGACCAAGACGCCCACCTCGCTGAGCTGCTGGCCGCCGAAAACGCGGGCAAGGCGCGAGCCGGCGCGATCAAGGCCATCGAAGAGCGCATGTAGTCACGCTGTCCAATCCAAGGGCAGTTTTTCGACTACATAGGGCGCCAGCCTAAAGGCACAGGTCCACCTGCCGATGAATTGCTTCTCTGAAGCGGTCGGCAGCAAGGATCTTTTGTGCTTGCACCCCCCGCCGTCGCGCTTAAGTCGCTACAATCGCGCCGCCGGAAGGCGCTGCAACGGAGATTGTCAATGCCTTACCCGATTCCTGGCGTCATCGATCAGACTCACCGTGGCGAGCGCCACATGGACCTCTGGTCACGCCTGCTCATGGACCGCATCGTCTTTTTGGGCACCGCCATCAACGACGACGTGGCAAACGCCGTCGTGGCACAGCTGCTGTTCCTCGAGAGCCAAGACCCTGAAAAGGACATCTACCTGTACATCAACAGCCCGGGCGGTGTGATCACCGCTGGAATGGCGATCTACGACACGATGCACTTCATTGGTTCCGACGTCGCCACCATCTGCATCGGCCAAGCGGCTTCGATGGGTGCGGTGCTCTTGGCAGCAGGTGCTCCAGGCAAGCGCCGTGCGCTGCCCCATGCTCGCGTTCTGATTCACCAGCCTCTGGGCGGGTTCAGGGGTCAGGCGACGGACATCGAGATCCACGCCAAAGAGATCCTGCGCTGGAAGAAGACGCTCAACGACACGCTGGCCACCCACACCGGCCAGACGTTCGATCGCATTGCATCGGACACCGATCGCGACAACATCATGACCGCAGTCGAGGCCAAGGAATACGGCCTCATCGACGAAGTCATCGCGAACACGGCTGCTGCAGCGGCGGCGAAGTAGCAGTGCCGGCACGCAGGAAAGGCGGCGACAGCAACAAAGATCTTTGCTGCAGTTTCTGTGGCAAAGCTCAACGTGAAGTTCGCAAGCTGATTGCTGGGCCGTCGGTGTACATCTGCGACGAGTGCGTCGAGCTGTGCAACGACATCATCACCGAGGAATACGAGCGCGAGGACTACTACGCGACTCGGGGCCTCGTTCCTAAGCCCAAAGAGCTGTACGAATTCCTGCACGAGTACGTGGTCGGTCAGACCCGGGCCAAGAAGATCCTCTCTGTGGCGGTACACAACCACTACAAGCGCATTGACAGCCGCAGCGGACACGACGATGTCGAGCTGCAGAAGTCCAATGTGCTGCTGATCGGGCCCACGGGCACTGGCAAGACATTGCTGGCCCAGACCCTTGCACGCTTCCTGAACGTGCCGTTCACCATCGCCGACGCGACGAGCCTCACCGAGGCCGGCTACGTCGGCGAAGACGTCGAGAACATCATCTTGGGACTGTTCCAAGCTGCTGAATACAACGTCGAGCGCACGATGAAGGGCATCATCTACGTCGACGAGATCGACAAGATCAGCCGCAAGTCCGAGAACCCGTCCATCACCCGTGATGTGTCGGGCGAGGGCGTGCAGCAGGCCCTGCTCAAGATCATCGAGGGAACGGTCGCGAACGTCCCGCCCAAGGGTGGTCGAAAGCATCCACAGCAAGAGTTCCTGCAGATCGACACCAGCAACATCCTGTTTGTCTGCGGTGGTGCCTTTGTCGGCCTCGATGCCATTGTCGAGGCACGCTTGGGCCAACAGGCCCTGGGCTTTGGGCAGTCGCTCACGGGTCGAAAGCAGTACACCAAGAACGAGCTTCTGGCCGCAGTCGAAGCCGAAGACCTCATGCGCTTTGGTTTGATTCCAGAGTTCATCGGGCGTGTGCCGGTCATCGCGACCCTCGACGAACTCGATGAAGCGGCGCTGGTGGACATCCTGGTTCGCCCCAAGAACGCCCTCATCAAGCAGTACCAAAAGCTGTTCGAGATGGAGGACGTCAAGCTGCGCTTCACCGACGGCTCTTTGGGTCTGATTGCGCAGCGTGCGATCGAGCGCAAGGCGGGTGCCCGTGGCCTTCGAGGCATCCTCGAAGAGATCATGCTCGACGTGATGTACGACTTGCCGTCGCGCAGCAACGTCAAGGAGTGCATCATCAGCGAGGAAGTCGTCTCTGGCTCCCGCGAACCGATCCTGGTCTACGAAAACGAAGCAGAGTGGGCATAGAGCATGGGGCTGTTCGGCGGTGGCCAGAAGGGCGACAACACATACCCGTTGCTGCCGCTGCGAGGGGTGGTCGTGTTCCCGAACACGCCCATGTCACTCATCGTGGGGCGAGCTCGCTCCGTTGCAGCTGTGAACGAAGCGAACAAGGGCAAGGCCGAGATCTTCCTCGTCGCCCAGCGGGAGGGGGAACGCACGGACCCCGGCCCAGACGACCTGTACGATTTCGGCACGATCGCGACCATTGAACAGACGCTGCACCTTCCCGACGGCAACACCAAGGTGTTGGTCGAAGGCCTGCGCCGGGCCAAGGTCAAGCGCTGGAAGACCGAGGGCGAGTTCTTTGCTGTCGAGGTCGAGGAGTACACACCCGAGACCGAAGTCAGCGCAGACCTCGCCGCTCTCGTCCGCACCGTAAAGACCACCTTCGAGCGGTACGTCAAGCTCAACCGGGCGGTTCCGCCCGAGATGCTCATGACGGTCAACGCCATCGAAGATCCCGAGCGTCTGGCGGACACTCTGGTGGCCCCGCTCAACTTCAAGATCGAAGAGCGCCAAGAGCTGCTCGAGACGGTCGATGCGATGGAGCGCCTCGAGCGCATCTACAAAGCGTTGCTCGCCGAGATCGAGTTCCTGCAGGTCGCCAAGAAGCTCAAGACACGGGTCAAGCGCGAGCGCGAGGCGAGTCAGCGCGAGTACTGGCTGAACGAACAGATGAAGGTCATCCAGAAAGAGCTGGGCGACAAAGACGGCCGGAACGAGCTCGAGGAGCTCGCCGAGGCTCTTTCTCAGAAGGACCTTCCCGAACACACCCGTCTGCGGGCCGAAAAGGAACTGCGCAAGCTGTCGCAGATGAACCTGATGAGCGCCGAGGCGACGGTTGTACGCAACTACCTGGACTGGGTGACGGCGCTTCCGTGGAGCGAGCGGTCCGAAGACGTACCGAACATGAAGGGTGCTGCCGGCATTCTCAACGAAGATCACTACGGTCTTCGCGAGATCAAAGAGCGCATTCTCGAGTACCTGGCAGTCAGCACATTGGTCGAGCGCATGCGCGGGCCTATTTTGTGCCTCGTCGGTCCTCCAGGGGTGGGCAAGACCTCATTGGCCAAGTCCATCGCTCGGGCGACAGGACGGCCCTTTGTACGCATCGCTCTTGGCGGTGTACGCGACGAGGCTGAGATTCGTGGACATCGACGCACCTACATTGGGGCGATGCCAGGCAAGCTCCTGCATGCAATGAAGCGTGCGGGCAAGGTCGATCCGGTCATCTTGCTCGACGAAATCGACAAGATGAGCGCGGATTTCCGAGGCGACCCGACCGCTGCGCTTCTCGAAGTGCTCGACCCCGAACAGAACGACTCGTTCAACGATCACTACCTCGACCTGGACTACGACCTGTCCAACGTGACCTTCGTCTGCACGGCGAACTCGCTGCAGGGCATTCCAGCACCGCTCGAAGATCGTCTCGAGACCATCATGCTGTCGGGCTACACCGAGCACGAGAAGGTCGCGATCGCGAGGCGCTACCTCATTCCCAAGATGTTCGAAGCGCACGGTGTCACCGAAAAGCACGTTCAGATCACAGGTGCTGCCCTGCTGAGCATCATTCGGAACTACACCAAAGAGTCCGGCGTGCGTGAGCTCGAGCGCCAGGTGGCACGGGTGTGCCGCAAGGTGGCTCGTCGAGTGGTTCGCTTCGGCGACGACACCGCGGTCAAGATCACCAGTCGCAACCTAGCCAAGGTACTCGGGGTGCCCCGGTTCCGTGTGGGTCGTCGCGAGGACTCCGATGCCATCGGTCAGGTCAAGGGTCTGTCGGTGAGTGCCGTCGGAGGTCAGCTGCTGAACATCGAAGTGGCGACTGTGCCGGGCAAGGGCGAGCTCATTTTGACCGGTCGCTTGGGCGACATGCTTAAAGAGTCGGCCGAGGCCGGGCGCACGTACATCCGTTCGCGGGCCGACGCGCTGCACATCGAAGCCGACTTCCACAAGACGGTCGACGTGCACATTCACTACCCGGGCTTGCCGTTCGGTGCTGACGGCCCAAGTGCGGGCATCACGATGGCCACCGCAATGGTTTCTGCGCTTAGCGGTATTCCAGTTCGGTCCGATACCGCGATGACCGGAGAGATTTCTTTGCGGGGTCGAGTGCTCCAGATCGGTGGCCTGAAAGAGAAATTGCTCGCCGCGCACCGCGGCGGAATCACCAGGGTGCTCATTCCGGAAGAAAATCGGAAGGATCTGGAGGATGTACCGTTGAACATCCGCCAAGCCCTTGAAATCATTTGTGTTTCTCACATGGATCGAGTGCTCAAAGAAGCCCTCTCTGGCACCCAAGCAGCGGAAATCTTCGCCTCATATGGGACAGATCAAGACATTGCTGTAGACTCCCCGCAGGCCGAGCGGCCCAGCGGTTCGACGGTTCGAGGCGACCAAAGCTGATCATCCTGATCAGGGTTGCTGAGGACTGGTTTGTCGAGCGCTGAAGAACAACTTCCGAAAACGGGGAAATTACCAATGGCTAAGTCTGTCACCAAGGCTGATCTCGTGAACTCCATCGCTGGCGAAACCGGCCTCAAGAAGGTCGAGGCCGAGCGCGCCCTCAAGGCAACCATCAGCGCCATCCAGGCCGCGCTGGTCGGTGGCCAGAAGGTCACGCTCGTCGGTTTCGGCACCTTCTCGGTCTCGCACCGCGCTGCCCGCATGGGTCGTGACCCGCAGACCAAGAAGCCGATCCAGATTCCGGCTTCCAACAGCGTCAAGTTCAAGCCTGGCAAGGCAATGAAAGAAGCAGTCAACTAGCTTCTAGTCCCATTGGCCGGGCCTTTTGGGCCTGGCTTTTGCGAAAGCCCCGAGGGCGTCTTGACGGCCTCGGGGCTTCTGCATTACAGGGTCTGCGTCCGGTCGGTAACGATTGGGCGGATAGCTCAATGGGAGAGCTTCGGCTTTACACGTCGACGGTTGCAGGTTCGAATCCTGTTCCGCCCACTTTCCCGGCGAGGCATATGTATGGGGTGGTAGTTAAGTTGGTTATAACGCCGGCCTGTCACGCCGGAGGCCGCGGGTTCGAGTCCCGTCCATCCCGCCATTCAAGAGCCCGGGTTCGATTTTTCGGACCCGGGTTCTGTCGTTTCTGATGAGTCCGTGGGTTAACGATGGCTCCTGATGAATCACTCGTTGGAGCCACCGGATCGATGAGCGGCTTGAACCCTCGAAATCCTCTGTGGGTGTTGTTGACGCTGGCGCTGCTGGCGGGGGCTCAGGCGGCGTTGGCCAAGAAGCCCAGTCAGCGCATGAGCGACGACGAGCGCGGCGAGATGCTCTACGGTCGGCACTGCACCCAGTGTCACGGACCGACGGCTGCGGGCAACGGGCTAGCGACGAAGTCGCTGGTGGCACCGGTCCCTGACCTGAGAGGCCAGCTCAACAAAGACAATCGCGAGGACTACGCACAGTTGGTTCTTCGCGGAGCGGGCCCGATGCCCGGCTTTGCCTCCAGTTTCGACCGCTACGACGCCCGTCGTATCATGCGTTGGATGCAGAAAATCGGCCCGGCCGATGCGCCGGACTGGCCGCCGGAACCCGAGCCAGAGACTGGGGTCGAAGTGAAGGTCGCGTCGCCTCCAGGAGAGCTGGACGGTCCAAAACCGAGCGCCCTTCGCCCGGCCGAGCCCGCCCCCAAAGAGGATCCGAGCGAACCCGAGGCCGGCGAATAGATGGAGCCCGAAGACAAGACTCAACTTGCAGTGCTCGGTGGTGCGCTGTTTTTGGGAGTGGTTCAGGGGCTGACTGAGTTCTTGCCCGTCTCGTCATCGGGGCACTTCGTTCTGTTCAAGCAGTTCATCCCGGGCAAGAACGACGACATCCTGTTTGTGCTTGTGCTGCACATCGGCACGCTGGTGCCGGTGCTCTGGTTCTACAGAGACACGATTGCTCAGATGTTCAGGGACATCCTTGGAGGCTCCGCTGGCTCTAGCGCCGCCGATGGCGAGTCGACGGCGTATATGCAGCGCGACGGAGTTCGCATGGCGCTGCTGGTCGTGCTTGCCAGCATTCCGACGGCGATCATCGGTTTGGGGGCCAAGGACTTTTTTGAAGCGCTGTTCTCGAGTCCCGAGACGCTCACCATCTCGTTTGCGGTCACGGGTGGACTTCTGTTGCTGACCCGGCGTCTGTCGAGCGGCGAGCTGACCCTTCAGAACATTCCTCTGCACTACGGGCTGTTGCTTGGCCTGGCCCAGGGCTTTGCGATCACTCCTGGCATCTCCCGGTCGGGAACGACCATCGCCGTGGCGTTGATGCTCGGGCTCAAGCGGGATTTCGCAGCTCGATACAGCTTCCTGATGAGCGTGCCGGCGATTGCGGGCGGGGCCTTGTACGAGACCCTAAAGGCCGACACCTTCGACCTCGATCCCGGTGCTTTGCTCGTGGGCGGCTTCAGCTCGCTCGTGGTGGGCTTTTTCGCTCTCACGCTGCTTGTGAAGCTGGTCAAGGACGGCAACCTCCACTACTTCGCTTGGTACTGCTTTGGTGCTGCGGCGGTGGCCGGACTCATCGCATTCGCTTGACCGGCGATCCTCGGATCGTTACCCCGCGGGTGCTGCACGGGTATAGCTCAGCTGGTAGAGCAGCTGATTCCAAATCAGCAGGTCCTGGGTTCAAGTCCTAGTGCCCGTGCCAGCCGCATCCTTCTGTCGTTGCCGACAGAACCTCCCTTCCGAAGCCGGCCACCAGAGCCGGCTTCTTTCATTCTGGCCGTTCGTACTCCGCAATCCACTTGCCGTCGGTCAGCAGGCCACGGCGAGTCAGCCGGCCTTGCTCGTCCCAGTAGCTGTGGGGTCCCTCACGTTGTCCGTGGTCGAAGCTCAGCAGGTAGCGGGGGATCTCTGTGCCGGGCCAGTTGGTGAGCCAGGCCCCGTGCTGCAGGCCCCGGTGGTAGCTGCCTTCTTCCTGAAGCAGGCCGCCGACATAGCGGCGAAATGCGCCTTCCTCGAGTCCGTTCTTGAAGGTGGTCTCGAACCGCCAGTCCGCGTTGATGTGAATCCACAGCCCGTGTTTTCGGCCGTCGACATAGTCGCCGCGCTCGTACAGCTTGCCGCTGTGCAGAAAGCGCCACTCGCCGGACCGCCGTCCATTGGTCATCGCCCCTAGGTCGGTTCGGTGTCCACGGACGTCGTAGTACGGCCCGTTGAGCACTCCATCAGGGCTGAAGCTTCGCAGACTGTCGAGCTCGCCCGCGTGCCATGTTGCGGTCTGGCGAAGGGTGTCGGCTTGCCACAACTCCGTGCGCGCAAGCTCGCCTGTGCCGTCGTAGGTGAACCACTCGCCACTCTTGACGCCGCCGGTGTAGTGGCCGGTCGAGGTGAGATCGTCCTCTTTGATCTGCCACTGTCCTTGGCGCACGCCGGCATTCCAGTGGCCTGCGGCGACGAGCGTGCCGTTGTGTTTGGTCGTCTCGATGCCGTGCTTTTGGCCGTCGCGGTTCCAGTGAAGTTCGCGGGTCAGCCGGCCATTCTCATCCCACTCGCACAGCATGCGTCGCGTCTTGCGAAGGATCAGGTCACCGTCGTCGCCAAAGGCTCGCTGCGAGCCGACAGGAGCGGTCTGGGGGGCCGCTTGTGGACAGGCGATCGGCTCCGCCATCGCGGGCGTCAGCAACATGAACAACAGGGCGGGCAATGCGGACATCTGGACCGTTTGGACCCCGTTTGCTCACTGCGGTGCCACCTCGATCAGATCGGAGTCGTTCAGGATGTCGGCTGGACTCACAACCAGCTGGTCCAGGGCAATTCCACGTTTTTCGAGCGCTGCCAGCATGTTCGGGGAGTCCACGTGGAACTCCGCCACCGCTCGCTTGGAGCCCACTTCGATGCCGGTGGCCTGTTCATAGAGCTTGTAGACCAGCTCGCTGCAGTACAAGCGGTCGTCATCCCAGCGAAATCGGGCGTCGTAGTTTCGACCCAGCCACGGCAGGCCCATGGTTGCGATGGCACCGCGTTGGGCGTCGGTGAGCGGGACTGCTGGCCGCCGGACGGCGATGTGATCGTCGACTCCGCGGTCGACCCATTCAGACAGTGGGGTCAGCTTGACGGGCTGAACCGCCTCGAGAACAACCGGATGGCCTGCGACTGAGACGACAATGGCGACGTGGCTGTAGCGGCTGTTGGTTGCGGCCTGGATTTGCGCCGACTGCGATGAGGTCGACTCTTGGAAGACGATGTCGCCGACTTGCACGTCGGGCAGTGTTCCGGCGAGGGCCGTGGCGAGTGCGAACAGAATCAAGAACACCTCCTGTCTACTGAGGTAGCTCCCGTTCGGGTGGGCGTTCGTGCACATCCTGCGCAGATTCTGTGCTCCATCCGTACGCCGCGACCATGCGATGGAACAGGTCGGTGTTCTCGTAGATGCCCGCAAAACGATGTGCCTGTGGCCCCCAAGCGAACACAGGCACCATGTGGCCGGTGTGGCCGCTCGTCGCCCATTTTGCCTGCAGAGTGCCTTCCTCCATGTCCCCCTTGTGCAGGGTCAGTCCCCCGGTCTCGTGGTCTGCGGTCACGATCACCAGCGTGTCGCCAGTGGCCAGCGCGAATCGCAAGATGCTCTGAAGGGTCTCGTCCATGTCCAGGGTCTCTGTGACTGTGGCCGTGAGGTTGTTCTCGTGGCCGCCCCAGTCGATCTGGCTGCCCTCGACGAGCAAGAAGAAGCCAGCGTCGTCGGAGCTCAGCAGCTCCATGGCCTTTTCTGTGCCCAGGCG
>Ga0114932_10003891_pt1 | contig 14290 bp, 8 predicted proteins | sample 2SBtaG_2_FD_87286 | JGI IMG/M metagenome (GOLD analysis project Ga0114932, IMG submission 87286) | Deep subsurface microbial communities from Kolumbo volcano to uncover new lineages of life (NeLLi) - 2SBTROV12_ACTIVE470 metaG | ecosystem: Environmental > Aquatic > Marine > Volcanic ...
GGGGCCCACGGACCAGCAGCGGGCCTTGGTGCTCTCGGACGTGTCAGCGGACGAAGAGCCAACGACGATTCGCCTCTCGGAGGAGTCACCTCGGGTGATCCAGACGCCCCGGGATGCTTCGCTGGCTTCAGCCGTGGGCCAAGGTGGTCGCCTTGTGGTCCACACGCCGCTGGCTGCGGGGGCCGAACCGGGGGCTGCTCTCCAGGCACCGGAAGGACTTGGCGTCGGCGCGACAGCGGGGCCGCCCTGACGCCAGAAGGTGATGGCAGGATCGGTGCTGGCTTCGGCCTTTGGTGCCGAGCTGCCGCACTGGCAACAGCATGACGAGGCGCTCGGTGCCCTCGGCGCCGCTGCGGGCTGGGGTGGTTGGGTAAGCCAGGCCCTCAGGGCAGCGGGCGGTGCCGTCCGGCGGGGCACCTGGGCGCACCCGGCGCAGTGCTCATCCGCGTCACAGGACGCGCTCGGCGCCGGGGCGGGAGCGACAAACCTACGCAACGCCGCCGCAGGCGGATCGCAGGCAAGAACCGTGGGCAGCGTCGCAACGGTCGGCCGTGGCGCCACCCGGGCGAGCAGCTTCCGGGGAAGTGAAGTGCGCAGGTTCGCCCGTGTCTGCGTCGTCAAGGCGGTCGGCACTCTGGCCAGGCGAAAGCGAGACACCAGGCCCACCGGGGAGCCTGCCTCGTCCTCGGTCGGCTGCAGCGCAAGCTCGGCAGTGGGAGCGGCCAGAACAGCGACCTCGTCCTGATCGTTGGGCGCTGGTTGCACAGGCACAGCTTGGGCGGCGCCCAAAAGACAGGTGCTGACAATGGCCATGACAGCGGTCAAGCCGCCTGAGGGTCCGAGTGGATTCATGCTCTCTTGCTCCTTGTCGAGCAGGCGCACGGCTCGCCGCAACAGCCCACCTTGGGCCATGGATGACGACAACGCCGATGCCTGGGTGGAAGACGGCTCGGCGAAGACGAGCAACGTCCGGATATAGAGTTCTGGGTGACCGGTGCGGTCGACGACCTGGGCGTCGCAGACCAGCTCCCGCTCGGCCGTGAGCCAGGAGGAGAGCCACCACACCGCGGGATGGAAGAAGAGCAGTGCCTCTGCCATGCGCTGAATGAGGATGACCAGGTTGTCTCGACGGGCCGCATGAACGAGTTCGTGCAGCAGCACCATCTCCAGCTGCTGGCGCGACAGCCCGGTGATCGCCGACAGGGGCAGAACCAGCACCGGGCGCACGATGCCCAGCAGCGCCGGGGCGCCCAGGCCCTCGGCCACGGCGACCCTCACATCCCGGCGAAGACCCAAGCGATCTGCGAGCTGACCGCAGTGGGCGATGAGCGCGTCGGGAGCGCCGCAGGACGCCAGCTGGTGCTGCAACCGACGCAGCCTGAGAGCGCTGCGGGTCATGAACGCCAGTGCCAGGGGAGCGCCGCACAACCACACCCAGGGCAAGAGCTGCGCGCAGAGCCCGGCCAGGGCCGACCAGCCCTCCGTCGACGGCAGCAGCTGCCGACCGGGACGCCAGGAGTCGAGCCCCCACGACTGCAGGGTGGCCAACGCGGCACCCTCTTCAACGAAGAACGCAGCCGCCTCCCTGCCCTGCCCCCACTGCCAGGCCCACAACACCAGGGGCGTCAGCAGCAGCAGGGCGAAGCAACCCAGGGCGAAGCCATAACGGAGCGCAGGGTTCGCTCGACGCAACACGATGCGTCCGGCCAGGGCCACCAGGCCGATCAAGGCGCCTACCCAGAGCATGTGCATCATCGTCCAGCCCAGCACGGCCCAGGGCCGGGAGCCCGTGAAGTCGGCGAAGGTCATCAGCGACGCCTCCCGTCGGAGCGCTCGTCGTCGTCCTGTTCATGGTCGGCGAGCAGGCGCAGAATCGCTCGGCGCTCCTGTTCGTCGAGCTGCCCGTCCTCCAGCAGGTGCGTCACCAGCTGGCTCGGCGATCCGCCGAAGGCCCTGTCGAGAAAGCGGCGCAGCAAGCCTCGGGAGGTCACGCGCTGGGTGCGACGGGCAGACCAGAGCGCGCCCCGGGTGGCCTTGCTGCGTTTCACCAGGCCCTTGCCATCCATCAGCTTCAGCATGGTGGAGACAGTGGTCGTGGCCACCGGGCGGCGGCGGCGCAGACCCTCGCAGATCGCACCCAGCGGCGACGGCCCCTGCTCCCAGAGCAACTGCAAGATCTCCAGTTCGCCATCGGTGGGTTGGTCGTTCGCCGGTCGGGCCATGCTGCAGCGCTCCTTGTTCGAGTTCTATAGAAATAGAACAACGGAGAGATTCCGTCAAGCTCATGCGCCAGAACTCTCTGCCAGCGGACAGGCGATTCTGAAGTCAGCTCAACGGGCATCGCCTCCAGGGGATGTTGTCGGCCTGTGATCGGCAGGCGATCGCCGTCAATCACCAGGGGGAGCACTGCTATCCTCTGCGCCCTGTCACACCGGCCGCCGCCCACCAGCCGCCCAGGGGCGCATGGCGCAGGTGCAGAGGCCGGGTTGCACGCGCGATGGAGAGAACCATGTCTGACCGCCACAACATCCTTGCCGCCCACGCGCACGTGCCCACAACCCCCAACACCAGGACGCGCTCGGCTCACTGGCGCTCTGCGGTCTACGTCAGCGCCTTGGCCCTGGTCTTTCTCGGCGGCGCCTTCGCTGCGGGCGATCTGATCTTGGGTCAGCCCTTCGAGCAGCTGGACGAGTTGCTGCCCACGCCGAACGTCTACCGCACCGCGTCCGGCGCACCGGGCCACGAGTACTGGCAGCAGAAGGTCGACTACGTCATCGACGTGACCCTCGACGACGAGCAGCGGCACCTCACCGGCCGCGAGACGATCCTCTATCACAACAACTCCCCGGACACGCTCACGTATCTGTGGGTGCAGCTCGACCCCAACATCTTCTCGCCGATCTCCCACTCGGCGGCCAGCTCCACCGCGCCCGGGCTGTCCTCCACGAGCTACGACAGCATGTCTGGCTTGCTGGCCAAGAACAGTTTCGACGGCTCCATGGAGATCACCTCCGTGGGCAACGGTCTCGGCGAAGACCTGCAGCACACGGTGGTCGACACCATGATGCGCGTCGACCTGACCGAGCCCGTGGGCCCCGGCGAACAGGCCGTGCTGCAGATCGAATGGAACCACGCCATCAACGATCACGATCTGATCGGCGGGCGCACGGGCTATGAGTTCTTCGAAGACGACGGCAACTGCATCTACGAGATCGCCCACTGGTTCCCCCGCCTGGCGGCCTACACCGACGTGAACGGCTGGCAGAACAAGCCCTTCCTGGGCCGGGGCGAGTTCACCCTCGAGTTCGGCGACTACCTGCTGCGCATCACCGTGCCGGACAACCACGTGGTGGCGGCGAGCGGCGTGCTCAAGAACCCTGAGCAGGTGCTGACCGAACAGCAGCGCGAACGACTGCAGGCCGCAGCCTCTTCAGAGACCCCCGCCTTCGTGATCACTCCGGACGAAGCCCTGGCCAACGAGTCGACCACGCCCGAGGGCACCAAGACCTGGGTGTTCGTCGCCGACAACGTGCGCGACGTGGCCTTCGCCAGCTCGGCCAAGTTCATCTGGGACGCCGCAGGCAGGCAGGTCGACGAGCGCACGGTGATGTGCATGTCGTACTACCCGAAGGAAGGCGAGCCCCTGTGGAGCCGCTACTCCACCCACGCCATCGCCCACACGGTCGACGTCTACGGCAAGTTCGCGTTCCCCTATCCGTACCCCACCGCCATCTCGGTCAACGGCCCGGTCGGCGGCATGGAGTACCCCATGATCTGCTTCAACGGGCCGCGCCCCGAGGACGACGGCACCTATAGCGAGCGCACCAAGTACGGCCTGATCTCGGTGATCATCCACGAGGTGGGTCACAACTGGTTCCCCATGATCGTCAACAGCGACGAACGCCAGTGGACCTGGATGGATGAGGGGCTGAACACCTTTCTGCAGTACCTCACCGAGCAGGAATGGGAGGACGAGTACCCCAGCCGCCGCGGCGACCCGGACAACATCGTGGACTACATGACCTCATCCCGGCAGGTCCCGATCATGACCAACTCTGACTCGCTGCTGCAGTTCGGGAGCAACGCCTACGCCAAGCCCGCCACGGCCCTGAACATCCTCCGTGAGACGGTCATGGGCCGGGAGCTGTTCGACTTCGCCTTTCGTACCTACGCGGAGCGTTGGCGCTTCAAGCGCCCCGAACCCGCCGACCTCTTTCGCACTCTCGAAGACGCCTCGTCTGTCGACCTCGACTGGTTCTGGAGGGGCTGGTTCTACAGCACCGATCACGTCGACCTGGCCCTGGACAACGTGCGTCTGTTCACCATCGACAGCCGGGACCCGAACCGGCTGAACGAGGCCGAGAGACAAGAGCGGGACAACGCTCCGGTCACCCTCAGTGCCGAGCGCAACGCCTCCCTGCCCAAGCGCAGCCAGCGCTTTCCCGAGCTGCTCGACTTCTACAACGGGTTCGACGATCTGGACGTGACCGCCGCCGATCTGCGCAAGTACGAAGACCTCCTGGAAGAGCTCGACGACGACCAGCGAGAGCTGCTGGACAACCCCCTGCACTTCTACGTGATCGACCTGAGCAACCGGGGCGGCCTGGTCATGCCCGCCGCGCTGCAACTCGACTTCGACGACGGCAGCAGCGAAGAGCTGCACATCCCCGCAGAGATCTGGCGTCGCGATCCGAGCGCCACGAGCAAGCTGTTCATCACCGACAAGACCCTCACCGCCCTGACCCTCGACCCCCACCACGAGCTGGCCGACGCGGACACCAGCAACAACCGCTGGCCACGGACGATCGAGTCGTCGCTCATCCGGCTCTCGGAGCGCAGCCGCTCGAAGAACCCCATGCAGGTGCAGCAGGCAGAGGACGAGCGGCAGGCTGAAGAGGCCGCCGAGTCCGAAAGCGAGAGCGGCGCTGGATCTGACGGAAGGTAATAGCCGCCTTGGGTCCACCTTTCAGTGCTGCCCCGTCCATTTGCTGGACAGATTGTCGCAGGGCTGGACACCGGTGCGGTTCGATGCAGCGCAACTCGACGAGCGATCGGGCTGCTGAGTGCTGGCATGGGTTTTGCGTACGGATCAGTGCCAGCGCCCTTCCCCCCTGGTGAGGAGGTGGGCACTCCATCCCCTCAATCGTCCCCGGGGGCGCTGGCACTGGAGCTGGCTGCTCGACGCCAAGGTGGGGCACCCTTACGGTATTGAATCGGGAGAAGCTGAGATCTTGAAGCCAAGCAGGTCAGATCGCCGCAAGGCCACCCCAGCCACGCCACCGCTACTGTGCGCGCCACAGACACGAATCAAATCGCCCCACGCCGGGAGACCGTCCCCATGAAGTCCCTCGAAAAAGCCGTCGTCGCCCTGGTCTTCGGAGCAGTTGTGTCCTTCAGTGCGACCGCGCAGCAGTGGTCGGTCGCCAAACCCAGCAACTCGGGCGTGCCCGGCGAGGAGATCCGCGGCGTGCACTGGTCTCCGGACGGCGACCTCTGGGTCATCGCTCGCTGGCCCTTCTGGGGAGAGGCGGGCATCGCCGTCTACGACGCTCCCAACGACACCTTCAGCGTCTGGTCGAACTGGGAGACCGCCCTTCCTTCGCCATACATCAACGAGGTTGAGTGGACGCCCGACGGCATCGCCTGGATTGCCACCAACGGCGGCCTGGTGCGCTTCGACGGCACGACCTTCACCGTCTTCGACAGCAGCAACTCGCCGCTCGCCTTCGACAAGGTGCCCAACATCTCGGTGGCCCCGAACGGACACGTCTGGGTCAACAACTCGGACTTCAACCTGGGCGGCGACGCCATCTACGACTTCGACGGTGTGTCGAGCTGGACGCGCCATGCAGTACCCGACGAGTTGCCCTGGGCCGCTCCCTGGACCGACCTGTCGAACGTCTTCGTGACCAGCGACGGTCGCGTCTGGGTGGCCAACAACACGCTCAACGGCGTGTCCGTCTGGGATGGCGTGGAATGGAGTCTGAAGGGCGATGGCGTGACCCGCTTCGCCGGCATGGCCGAGGATCAGTTCGGCAAGCTGTGGCTGATGGCCAATGGCGTCGGCGGTGCCGCCGCCTTCTATCGCTACGACGAGCCCGGGTTCACGACCTACCCGCTGGCCAGCCCCACGGTGCTGGCCAGTGACCCGGACACGGGAACGATCTACGCCGGCAACTGGTTCGGCACGGTCATGCGTACAGAGGACGGCGGCCAGACGATGCAGACCTATCTCACGGGCCTCAGCCAGGTCTTCGAGATCGCTCCCGACCCCGCAGGCACGGACGTCTGGGTGGGCACCATCGGTGCGGTGGGGCACTTCCTCGGCGACGGCACCTGGGTAAAGGACTTCAACAGCTACAACACGGGCATGCCCTGGTACTTCGTCGACTACTTCGACACGGACCCTTCCGGCAACTTCTGGGTCGCCACCAGTGAGTCGGGGCTGTCGCGTTTCGACGGTCGGCGCTGGCGCAACTGGGGCAATCACAACGTGGGCAGCGAGCCTTACCCGTTCGCCGGCAACGAACCCATGGCTGGCGTCTTCCAGGACTCGTCCGGTGCCTTCTGGTTCGGCGGCAACGGCATCGCACGCTGGGATGAGCCCACCGGCACCTTCACCGGCTTCTGGAACTGGCAGAACAACCCGGGCATGGGCGTGACGATGTTCCCGTTCTTCGCCGAGGACGCAGCAGGCAACGTCTTCGCGTCCACCGAGAACGGGACGGTCTATCGCTTCGACAGCCAGGCCTCCCTGTGGATCAAGGAGCCGATCCAGGCCTACGCCGTGCTCGGTCTGCCGCGCATGACTTCGGACAGCCAGGGCGACGTCTGGCTCTGCGCCTGGTTCGACCTCCACCATTGGGACGGCACGGCCTGGTCGCAGATCGTGCTGCCCGATCCCAACTACTTCTTCGACCTGGGTGGCATCAATGAGATGGCCATCGGCCCTGACGACGTGTTCTGGTTCGGCACGGTCCAGGGCCTGGTGCGCTGGGACGGCACCACGTTCACTCTGTTCGACACGTCCAACTCGCCGCTGCACGCGAACCTGGTCACCGGCCTCGACGTGCGCTCGGACGGGTTGATCGGTGTGGCGGCCCGGGGCGGCGGGGCCTCGGTTCCCAGCGGCGTGGCGGTCATCGACGGTGACCCGTCGGATCCGACCGCCTGGACAACGCACCTGTACGGCGTCGCGCCGATCCCGCACTGGCAACTCGACCGTCTCGCTTTCGACGGCCAGGGCGACCTGTGGGTCAGCGCCATCAGCGAGGGCGCAGCCGTGCTGCACACCGGTGTGTGGAGCGACCTCGGGCAGAGCCTGGCGGGAACGGACGGAGACCCCTGGCTGCTCGGGTCAGGCTCGCTCGGCGCCGACACGGAGGTCGCTCTGCAACTGCGCGACGCCCGGCCTGGCAGCGTAGCCGGGCTCGTGCTCGGTAACGTGGCGATCGGGGCGCCGTTCAAGGGTGGCACGCTGGTGCCCACGCCCTTGGTGGTGCTGACCGGCGTACCCACTGGCTCAACGGGGGACGTGCTCGTGTCGTCCACCTGGCCCGGCGGCATCCCCAACGGCTTCAGTCTGTACGCCCAGTGGTGGATCGCTGATCCCGCGGCGCCTGCGGGCTGGGCAGCGAGCAACGCGGTGGTAGGCGTCGTGCCGTAACTGTACCCAGCTCCCGGCGCCCACGGCGGCAGACGAACCTCGACAAGCAGGACAATCTGCTGCGCGAGGACCGCCCAGCACAGGCCTCGGTCTCGGGTTGTGGGCGCGGGCATCCCTCACTGGCCCGGTCGGGTGTGGGCCTGCCTACGGCGGTCAGTGATTAGGCCGGTTCCCAGCCGTCGCGGGCTCGCTTTGGGCCTCGCCCGCGGCAGCCGCACCCGCCCAATGAGCGAGCGTCGCGAACAGTTCGTTCGGCCGGACCGGCTTGGCGACATGATCGTCCATGCCGGCGTCCAGGCAGCGCTGCTTGTCGTCCATCAAGGCGCTGGCGGTCATGGCGATGATCGGGATGTGGGCGCCGTCGCCCTCCCGTTCACGGATCTTTGCAGTGGCCACGAGGCCGTCCATCTCGGGCATCTGCACGTCCATCAGGATCAGGTCGAACTGCGATCCTTGCCACGCCTCGATGGCGGCCACGCCGTCGCCTGCCGTCTGCACCTGCAAGCCAGCCTTGCTGAGCAAGGTCTCCGCGAGCCGGGCATTGACCGGGTTGTCCTCGGCCAACAGCACACGCAATCCCCCGAGACCGGATTGAGCCGGTTCGGCTGCCGAGCCCAGGTCGCCGGAAGGCTCTGCGCCCGGCTCGGACGCCATGGCCCTGATCATGGCCGGGAACAGCGTCGAGGTCTTGACCGGCTTGTTCAGCGTCTCGTCGATCCTGAGGTCTGGCGTCAGCATCGCCTCGTCAATCAAGATCGACGAGATCAACAGAAACTTGACGTCGTCGAGTGAGCAGCGGGCCCTGACCGCTCGGGCGAACGCGATGCCGTCGGTCAACGGCATCATCATGTCGGAGAGGATCAGGCGATAGGGGCGGTCGCTGTCCTCGGCCCTGCGCAGCTGTTTGAGTGCCTTGGGGGCACTGTCCACACAGCTGACCTCACAGCCTTGACCGCTGAGCAACTCGTCGAGCTGCTTGAGGTTCGTCTCGTTGTCATCGACGGCCAGGACGCGCATGCCCATGAACGATGGCGGCAGCGCGACGCTCACGTCGTCCGGGATCTCGGCGGCAACCGCCAGCTGCAAGTCGACCGTGAAGCACGTGCCCTCACCCTCGGTGCTGCTGACGGAGATCGCGCCACCCATCAGCTCGGTCAACCTGCGCGAGATGGCCAGCCCCAGTCCTGTGCCACCAAACCTGCGCGCCGTCGATCCGTCCACCTGGCTGAAGTCCTCGAACAACCGGCCCATGCCCTCCTCGGAGATGCCGATGCCCGTGTCTTCGACCTGGATTCGCACGGGGCAGACTTCCTTGGTCACGGTTCCGGTACTCACGATCACGCAGATCTCGCCCTCGTTGGTGAACTTGATGGCGTTACTGACGAGGTTCGACAGGATCTGCGTCAGCCGGGTGGCGTCCCCGCTCAGGTAGCGGGGGCCGGAGAGAGGTGGCCGACAGATCAGCTCGACGTGGCGCTCGTGTGCGCGGGCCGCGAACATGTCGCCGACGCTCTCCACCAGCTGGACCACGTCGAAGTCGAGGGTCTCCAGTTCGAGCTGGCCGGCCTCGATCTTGGAGAAGTCGAGGATGTCGTTGAGGATCGTCAAGAGCAGCTCGCCCGACATGTGCACGGTCCTGACGTAGTCGAGCTGCTTGGGCGAGAGCTCGGTGCCCAACAGCAGGTCCACGAAGCCCAGCACGCCGTTCATCGGTGTGCGGATCTCGTGGCTCATGTTGGCCAGGAACTCGCTCTTGGCGGTATTGGCGGCCTCGGCCTGCTGGCGTGCTTCATCGAGCGCCGTCAGGTCCTGGATCACGCCGACGAAGCCTGTTTTTCCTCCGTCGACGCCCATCTCCCGCACCATGAGGTCGAGCACGAAGCTGCTGCCGTCCTTGCGGACACCCCGCAGCCGCGGACGTTCCCCGAGGGGACGTCCGAGGACCTGCGCCTCACCCGTGGTGAGGAAGCGCTCCACGTAGCCGTCGTGCTCGCCCGCGTGTGGCTCGGGCACCAGCACGTTGACGTTGCGTCCGACGAGTTCATCCTCCGTCCAGCCGAAGAGCACCTCCGCGGCGTCGTTCCCTGACTGGATCACGCGGTCGCTGTCCATCGTGATGACCGCGTCCGCGGTAGAGGCCAGCAGGCTCTCTGCAAACGTCGCGGTGCGCACCTCGGAGGCACGCAGCGGCCGGATCAGGACGCACCAGACCACGGGCAACGTGAACGTGCTGAGCAGCGCGGCGTCCACGAGGGCGGCTGTGACGGAGGACAGCTGCTTGAGCTGCTCCTCAAGCAACAGCATCAGCGCCATCTCCACGACGAACACCGCCAGCAGGATCGTCAGGCAGGCTCGCAGAACGCTCACGTTGGACCGCTGTGTCTGGGTGGTGCTCATGAGGCGAGAGCCTCTCTGGCGTGAAGGGCCTGCGTGAAACAATAGTTCTGTAACCCCTCTCGGCCTGACAGCTGATCTGCCTTGAGCCGGCTTGGCAGCGGGCTCTGGATGTCGTCAAGCGACCGACAACGCTGTCGGACTGACCCTGTCACTCTTGGATGCGGCGGCCGGCAAGGCGATCGGGGCTGCTATTGCTGGCGCTGAATCACCGAAGACGAGCAACCGATGGATTGGGCATGAAGCTCGAAGGCCCCGGGTGTGGCCTCACGACCGCCGCAACGCCCCTCCGGAGAGCCTCAGTCCCCTCTCCCTCCACCGGCGAGGTCGTCCCTCGTGAAGACCGCGATCTGAAGCGCAGGCTCCTGACGTCACATGCCGTGGCCGCCCTGACCCAGCTCGGCGGCCACGGCTCGGCTCAGGGCGGCCAGGGCCTCACTCATGGCCCCTACCGCCGCGCCGTGGTCGTTCCCCGGCAGCTCTGCCACGTAGGACTCATGGCGGGTGACTTGCATCGCCCCGGTCTCTGAGTCGAACAGCCGCCAGCGCACCTCCAGCACGGCAGTCTCGCCGGGGGTGGCGTCGAAGCGCAGCACCTGCACAGCCAGCCGCTGATCGGTGCGCACGTATCGGACAGCCGGCAGCCGCACGACCTGCTCGGTGCCCAGCAGCGCCGACAGGTTCTCCGCCAGCACCCGGGTCATGTTCTCGTCGAGGGGCTCGGCCCAGCGTGCGAACTCTGCCAGCTGGCGCTCATTGTCATCCACACGAGTGACGATGTGGGGGCGGTCGAGCAGGGCCGGGAGACGCAAGGGGTCGATGCCAAGAGACAGGCCCTCAACTCCGTCGACCGCCACCACGGCCTGCATGGGCGTCAGCACGTAGAAGCGAGTGGGGGCCGACGTGCAGCCCGACAGCAGAAGCACGGCCACGGCCAGGCAGCACAGAGACTGCCGGCGAACGGACAGCGAGCTTTGGGGAAAGTCGAGATCACGCATCAGTTTGCTCCGCCGCCAGCCTTGCCAGAGAGCAGGGCCTCGGGATGGCGCTCCAGGTAATCGGTGAGCACTCGCAGCGAACGGGCGGACGCCGCCAGCTCCTGCAAGGTCTCGTTCACCAGCCAGCTCAAACGGGAGTCGCTCGCCGTGAGCTGACTCACTTCACCGAGCAGGCTGTCCACCGCCACGAGGACGTCTTCGCCCCGGTCAGTCAGGGCATCCAGCCGGTCGATGGCCGGGTCGACAGCGTCGTCGACCTTCTCGGTCAGGGTGTTCAGCTTCTCCAGCAGCACGACCACGTCACTCTTGATCTGCCCGACCTCGGCCGAATCGATCTGCTGCCGCAGGCTCTCGGAGGTCATGCGCATCGAATCGATCAGCTCGATGGCCTGCTGCTTCACCTCGGCGAGGTCGGCCACCTCGGCCAGTTCGCTCACCGTGTCCATCATGGCGGCGAAGGTGGAGCGAACGGTGGGCAGCTCCATCACGCCAGCGTGATGCCCCTTCAACACAGCCGGCAGCTCAGGCAGCAAGGCCAGGTCGATGTATTTGGCCCCCGTGAGCAAGGTGCCTGTCTCCAGACGAGCGCGCAGCCCCTTGGCCATCAGCCCATCGATGACCCTGCGCCCGTCCACCGCCGAGCCTCCTCTGTGACGAATGCGACGGGCTTCGATCTCGACGAAGACGGGCACGAAGAACTCGTCGATCTGTGGGTCGAACTCGAGGCTGAAGCTCACCACCTGTCCGACCTTGATGCCGTTGAACTCCACGGGAGCGCCCACACTCAAGCCGCGCACAGGCTCATCGAAGAACATCACGAACTGTTCGGTGTCGGTGAACTCGTCCAGGCTCGCATCCAGACTTGCGTAGAGCGAGTAGCTGTCGCCGGGCTGAGCGGCTTCGCCCATGTCGTCGGCCGGGTCCGTGCCGAAGGCGATGCCCCCAGAGAGCAACGTGCGAAAGGAGCCCAGGGAGAAGTCCACCCCGTCTGCGCTGGCGGTGAAGTCGATCAGGGGCTTGAGCCAGAATCGCGTGTTGGTGTGGACGTAGCGCACAAAGGGCTGCTTCACCCAGATCTCCACCTCAACCGACTGCCCATCGACCGCGAGGGCGAAGTCGTTGACCATGCCCGCGTCGATCCCGTGATAGAAGATCGGCGCCCCCTTGGCCACGGAGCTGAGCTCGTCGCTGCGCAGCACCAGCTTCAACCCCGGCAGATCACCACTCTCACGGGGCGGAGCATCGAGCCCGGCGAAGACCAAGGTGGGGATCATGTCACCAGACGACTCCTCCATGTCGCTGTCTTCGGGCTTCACGGCGATGAACGCCCCGGAGAGCAGAGTCGCCAGGCCGGTGATGCCGTCGGCGTCGATGCGCGGACGCACGACCCAGAACAGCGAGTCGCTGCCCAGGTGGCGCTCCATGCTCTTCTCAAGAGACGCCTTGACGATCACACCCGAGCGATCGTCGTTGATCGTGATGGAGTCGACCACACCGACCTGCACGTCCTTGAACTTGACCACGGTCTTGCCGGCCTTCAGGCCCTCGGCATCAGCGAAGTTCAGGGTGACCGTCGGGCCCATGTTGCGCAGGGCTTCGATCCATAGATAGGCACCCACCAAGGCCGCGATGATCGGCACGATCCAGATGGCCGACGGACCCTTGCGCTTGCGCACCACGGCCGTGGGGACATTCACTTCGGTCTCAGCGCCCGTCACCGTTGTTCCTCCATCCCGTCCCAGATCAACCTGGGGTCGAAGCTCTGCGCGGCCAGCATGGTCAGCACCACCACCGCGGCGAAGCACACCGCGCCTGGCCCGGCCTCTACCGTGGAAAGGGCACCAAACTGCATCAGCGAAACCATCAGCGAGATCATGAAGACGTCGAGCATGGACCAGCGGCCCACCAGCTCGACCAGGCGGTACAGGCGCGTCCGGTCTGCTGGCCGGCCTCGGGACCGACGATGCACGGAGATGAGCAGGATCATCAACCCCAGAATCTTGAGCACGGGCACCATGATGCTGGCCACGAAGACGATGATCGCCAACACGGCCTGGTTCGAAGAGAAGAGTTCCATGACCCCGCTCATGATCGTGTCCGGGCTGCCCCGCCCGTAGCTCACCGAAGCCATGACAGGCATGAGGTTCGCCGGGATGTAAAGGATGATCGCGGCGATCAGCAAGGCCCAGGTCTTGCCCATGGCATTGGGCTTGCGCAGATGCACGGTGCGCAGGCAGCGGGGGCAGGCCAGCTCTTGACCTCGGCTCAAGCGGCGCCAGCGAGAGAGCTGCCCACAGGAGTGGCAGCAGACGAGACCACGATCCAGAGCGCGCACGGCCATCAGCTCACGGCCTCGGCTGCCCAGACCCTCTCGCTGTCGAAGCAGGCGTGGGCGGCGGCCGAAGCCACCACCAGACCGACGAACGCTGCGAAGCCCCTGCCGAGGGCAATCTCGCCGTAGTCACCGAACTTCACCAGGGCCACGAAGGCCCCCAGCAAGAAGACGTCGAGCATGCCCCAGGCCTCCATGCGCCGGGCCGCCCGCCAGACCAGGCTCTTGAACCAGACCCGCTTGCCAAGCAGCAGTGGCACCTGCAACCAGAGCAGGGCCAACAGTCTGAGCAGGGGCACGACGATGGCGCAGATCAACACCAGGATGGCCAGCCCCCAACGCCCGGCCTCGGCCAGCTGAACCGAGCCCTCGGAGAGCAGGCTCGCCTGGGTACTGCCAGCCATGGTGAACAACATGAAGGGGGAGGCGTTGGCGCCGATCCAGAGCAGCAGGCCGGCCAGGGCCCAGGCCACCGAATGCTCCGGGCCGGTGGCCTTGCAGCGAGCCAACACGGCACCGCAGCAGCTGCAACGTGCCTCGCAGCCCTGGGGCAAAAGAAACCTGGGGAACAGGGCGTCGCACTCGTGGCAGGCGATGAGCCGCTCCGTCTCTCGGTCTTCCATGGCCGCCATGCTACCCACCACGAGGTCACAGGTCTCCATGGACAAATGATGCAATGGGCCCGGCCCCGCCTGCCATGACCTGAAAGGACCCGGCCATCCCCTCTCAGGTGATTGAGACCATGAAACGCCTCGCCCTCGCGACCTTGTGCCTGCCCATTCTGGGTGCCTGCTCCTCGGTTGAGCAAGTCGAGCAGAGGGAGCCGCCACCCTCAAGGCTCGTGGAGGGCGTCCCGCTCTACACCCTGTTGCCCCTGGACGGCATCCCGGCCATCGACGA
>Ga0114932_10003892_pt1 | contig 14290 bp, 14 predicted proteins | sample 2SBtaG_2_FD_87286 | JGI IMG/M metagenome (GOLD analysis project Ga0114932, IMG submission 87286) | Deep subsurface microbial communities from Kolumbo volcano to uncover new lineages of life (NeLLi) - 2SBTROV12_ACTIVE470 metaG | ecosystem: Environmental > Aquatic > Marine > Volcanic ...
TAATTTGAACTCTAACACAACTTGTAAACCGGTTTGCACTATCGCCTGCCCGTTTTCCATCTTAGGACGATACTTCCAGCCTTTTAATGCTCTTAATGCTTCTCGATTAAAAATACGTTTTGGCTCAGCATTAATAACTTGTGCATCAATTACATTGCCTGCTTTATCGATTGAAAATGCCATTTCAACCCAGCCCTCTTTACCATCACGAGCGGCTGCGGCTGGATATTTAGGGTCCACCCTAACAATCGGAGTTGCATCACCATCTTGTGGTGCAAATATTTGCGTGTTGATTGGCGTGCTAACTAATTCTATCACTGGGCCGCCTATACCAATTTGTGGTCCAGCTACCTCAGACGGTACCGATGTTTGTGGTCTTGGCGGCTGTGCTTTAGGTTGTGGCGGTGGTGGTAAAGGCCTTGTTTTAGTTTGTACCTCAGAGTCAGGTCTGTCTTGCATGATCTCTAATTCAAAGGGGGTTTTAACTTCAACAGGGGCTCTTTCTTCACTGCTGATCAAAAAATCCATAAAGGCAAATGCAGCCAAGGTCACTATGGCACCGATTACAATTGATGCAGATACTTTAGTCATGGTTTGAGCGGGAGTTGGCATGGTGTAAGTCATCATAATAAGCGCCTCTTTTTTGTTTGCTTATCCCTAAAACGACATAGCAAGAAAAAAGGGGTGAAAAAATTTTAAATTTTTTTATCAACCGTTCCACAGTACAATACGTATAGGTTTGCCGAGGAAGTAATATGCAGTTACAACAAATTGATAAAACTCGATATAGAAAACATCTGAATAAAGTAATTTTTGCCTGTATTGCAGCGCTAACAATTGGCAGTTTAGGTATATCACAGTTGTTGATTTTATTGTTCCCAGATAGTAACGGTAGTCACTTCCATTGGAATTTACTGGGCGTGGTTGTGACTTCAATTTTTATAGGTTTAACTTTAAAAAAGGTCAAGTCGCACCCATTTATGTATGAAGTTGCGTATGTGTGGGATCTGAAACAAGCACTTAATCGCATCACACGTAAGATGATGGCTATAAAAAAAGCCGCCAAAGAGGGTGATGTTGACGCGATGTTGGCTATGCAGTTCAGTTACTCTGGGTCTAAACAACTTTGGACGCTAGATGACAACACCATCACTATAGAAGACTTGAGTATGTGGCAGGCTGAATTAGATGCATTGGCGCGTCAATATCAAGTTGAATTGGATATTACTAAATACGATGAGCGCATTTTAACTAAGTTTTAATGCGCTTCTGAATTTCAAGCCATTACTTTAATTGATGGCATAACATTTTTAAATTATTAGGTTCGCAAAAGTCGTGGCAGAAGTAAGAGCGAGAGTGAAGCTGAATGTAGGACAGCACAGTCATATTCCTGCAGAGATTGTATCGTTTCATGGTTTACAAGATGGTGAAGAGCACGTTGCTTTAATCTTTAATGAAGCTGATAAGAGTGAAGTGCCCCTTATACGTATGCACTCAGAGTGTTTAACCGGAGATGTATTTCATTCGTCGCGTTGTGACTGTGGTGAACAGTTAAATGAATGTATCGAAACCATGCATGAACAAGGTGGCATAATTTTATACTTGCGCCAAGAAGGTCGTGGCATTGGTCTTTACAATAAAATCGATGCGTATGTTTTACAGTCGCAAGGTATGAATACCTATGAAGCGAATAACCATTTAGGCTTTGATGACGACTTACGTGATTTCTCAGACGCTGTTTTGATGCTTCAGGCGATGGGTTTAAACCACGTTAAACTCATGACGAATAATCCACGTAAACTAAATGCGTTAAGAAATGCAGGCATTGAAGTTGATAAAGTTGTAGGCACTCATGCACACATTAAAGACGGTAACCGTCATTATTTAGAAGCGAAAGTTAAGCATGGTTCGCATATGTTAGATATGGAAAAAGTGCCTGCGAAAAAGTAGTTTATACACCCTCTTTTATATTCGAATGCACAATGCGACCTACTATGGTCGCATTTTGTGTTTCGATAGGTATAATTCTAGTGTTTTGATTAGTTTTAGGTCTTTATGTCTTCAAAGATAAATGTTTTTAGTGCTTCTGCGGGTCTGCAGTGGTTAAAGCAAGGTTGGAATATATTTAAAACCCAGCCGATGACTTTTATGTTTATGTACATCTTTATGATTGTCGTTGCATTGATCCCATTGGTGCTTCCGCCACTGCAATTAGTCGCAGCATTTACAGCGCCTTTTCTGACGATAGGTTTTTATTTGGCCGTTATAAGCAAACAGCAAGGAAAAACCATTAGTCTTGCCGATATACTTAAACCGTTTTCGATCAAAGGCCGTCGGCTAAACTTATTTAGACTTGGCATATATCAAATGGGCGCAGTGATTTTACTGACATTATTAGCTGACAGTTTATTTTCTGAAACTTTCGCGCTGATGCAACAGGCAACCGAAAACCATAATCATGAGCAATTATTAGCTGAAGTAATGAAGACTTTGTCGATCGGTAACATAGGTGTATTTTTATTAGCCCATGCTGTGAATTTAATGGCCTTCGCCTTTGCGCTGCCTCTGGTATTTTTTAAAGGTGAAAACCGTATTTTTAAAGCGCTGGGCCAATCATTAAAAGTGTTTCAAACCAATATGGCACCGCTCACTGTATTTAGCTTAGTAATCGGTGTATTGATGCTGGCGGCAATGCCATTAAGTTTTGTGCCTTTACTGATTATCATGCCAGTGGCTTATATCGGCTTTTTCTGTTCATATCTGGCGATATTTCCCACTGATGACACTAGTGACAGTAATGGTCAGGATGAAAAAAAATCGTCACAATCTAGCGCAATCAACACAGGCCGATTTGACGCTTAATGGATGAACAAACAAAGCAAAAACTAAAAAACTACGTTTTGTGGCTATTAGGTCGTCAAGAGTACTCAAAAAAAGAGCTGGCTCAAAAACTGAGACAGAAAGATGCGAGTGAAGACTATATAGAGCAGCTTTTAAGTTGGTGTGAGTCCTTAGGTTATATTGACGAACTGCGTTATTGCGAGAGTTTTTTACGCAGACAAATAAATAAAGGCTTAGGTCAAAAACGTGTTTTGGCTGAAGCGACAAATAAAGGGGTTGATCGAGCCCAACTGATGACGCTAATCGAAGAACAAGAAATAGACTGGTTTGAATTGGCGTTAGAGACCTACCAAAGAAAATATGGCTTAGGCGATAAGCAACTCGATTACAAAGAAAAAGCCAAACGGGTGAGATATATGATGTATCGTGGGTTTGGCTATGAAGAAATTAATTTTGCAATGCAAGCAACAATAGGCGACTGATAAAATGCAGCAAATGACTACCGCACAGTTAAGGCAATCGTTTTTAGATTATTTTGCCAAACAACAACACCAAGTTGTACCTTCGAGCTCATTAGTGCCAGGTAACGATGCAACGTTACTTTTCACTAATGCGGGTATGGTGCAATTCAAAGACGTATTTTTAGGTGGTGAAAAGCGCCCTTACACACGAGCGACTAGCTCACAGCGTTGTGTTCGTGCTGGTGGTAAGCACAATGACCTTGAAAATGTTGGCTACACTGCACGTCACCATACTTTCTTTGAAATGCTTGGTAACTTCAGCTTTGGTGATTATTTCAAACAAGATGCCATAAAGTTTGCATGGCAGTTTTTAACAGAAGTTGTTCAGTTACCAAAAGAGAAGTTAATGGTAACGGTCTATCACACTGACGATGAAGCGTTTGATATTTGGGCAAAAGAAGTGGGCGTGCCTGAAGAGCGTATTATCAAAATTGATACGTCTGATAACTTCTGGTCTATGGGTGATACAGGTCCTTGTGGTCCATGTTCTGAAATCTTCTATGATCACGGTGAGCACATTTGGGGTGGTCCTCCTGGTTCTCCTGAAGAAGACGGCGATCGTTTCATCGAAATCTGGAACCTAGTATTCATGCAATATAACCGTCATGCAGATGGCACGATGGAGCCACTACCTAAACAATCAGTGGACACAGGTATGGGTCTGGAGCGTATCGCTGCAATTTTGCAAGGTGTCCACTCAAACTATGAAATCGACTTATTCCAAAACCTAATTAAAGCGGCTGCGGCAGTAACAAATGCGCAAGACTTAGAAGACAAGTCACTTCGTGTGGTTGCTGACCACATTCGTTCATGTGCTTTCTTAGTGGCAGATGGCGTGATGCCTTCAAATGAAGGTCGTGGTTATGTTCTACGTCGTATCATTCGCCGTGCAGTTCGTCATGGTAACAAACTAGGTGCAGAAGGTGCATTCTTCTTCAAACTTGTTGCTGCTCTTGTTCAAGAGATGGGTGAAGCTTACCCTGAGCTTGCTAAACAACAAGAAATCATCGAAAAAGTACTGCGCATTGAAGAAGAACAATTCGGCAAAACACTAGACCGCGGTTTAGCAATACTCGAAGAAAACCTAGTAAACCTGAAAGGTGATGTGATCCCTGGTGACGTAGTATTCAAACTTTATGATACATATGGTTTCCCTGCTGACTTAACTGCCGATGTTGCGCGTGAGCGTTTCTTGACAATCGACGAGCGCGGCTTCCAAGAATGTATGGAAGTTCAGCGTAAGAAAGCTCAGCAAGCTGGCAAGTTTGGCGCTGACTACAATGAGCAACTTAAGTCTGAAAAGTCGACTGATTTTAAAGGTTATGATGCAACTCATTACAGCGGTACTGTGGTTGAACTATTCAGCCAAGGTGAAGCCATTAATGTATTAGAAGATGGTCAAGAAGGTATCGTTGTTCTAGATCGCACTCCATTCTACGCAGAGTCTGGTGGTCAGGTTGGTGATACCGGTTCATTGAAAGTGGCTGGTGGCGAGTTTGTTGTTACTGACACGACTAAACTAGGTAATGCATTTGCGCACCACGGTAAAGTCGTTGGTCGCATTGGTGTTAATGATAAAGCCGATGCTCACATTGATGTTGAGCGTCGCGAAAACATCAAAAAGAACCACACGGCGACTCACTTAGTACACGAAGCGTTGCGCCAAATAGTCGGTGAGCACGTAGCACAGAAAGGCTCATTAGTGATGCCAGATCGTTTACGCTTTGACTTCTCACACTTTGAAGGCGTGACTAAAGCACAACTTCGTGAAGTAGAGGAGTTAGTGAACGCTGAAATCCGCAGAAACTTCGCACTACAAACAGAATTAATGGACATTGATGAAGCGAAAGCTAAAGGCGCAATGGCGTTATTCGGTGAGAAGTACGATGACGAAGTTCGCGTTGTTTCAATTGGTGATTACTCAATTGAATTGTGTGGTGGTACACACGTATCACGCGCAGGTGACATCGGTCTATTTAAGATTGTGTCTGAAGGCGGTATCGCAGCAGGCGTCCGTCGTATCGAAGCGGTAACTGGTGAAGATGCGGTCAACTATGTCTCTGAGCAAGAAGCACAGTTAAGCGAAATTGCAGCCCTTGTCAAAGGCGACGCAAATAATGTACTAGAAAAAGTCGCTGCGCTTATCGAGAAGTCAAAAGGCCTTGAAAAGCAAGTAACTCAGCTTAACGACAAGCTTGCAAGTGCAGCTGGTGCGTCGTTAATTGAATCTGCCGTTGACGTAAATGGCGTCAAATTATTAGTTGCTAATGTTGCTGGTACTGAATCAAAGGCACTTCGCGGCATGGTTGATGACCTTAAGAACAAGATGGGTTCTGGCGTTATCGCCCTAGGTGTTGCAAATGGCGATAAAGTTAGCCTGATTGCTGGTGTGACTAAAGATTTAGTTGGCAAAGTGAAAGCTGGCGAACTAGTTAATCATATGGCAGCACAAGTTGGTGGTAAAGGCGGCGGTCGTCCAGACATGGCTCAAGCGGGCGGTTCTCAACCTGAAAATCTTGACGCTGCGCTACAAAGCGTTAATGCATGGGTGAACGAAAAGACGCAATAACTATCGATGTAACTCGTGGCATTAATTGTTCAAAAATTTGGTGGCACCTCGGTAGGCTCAATTGAGCGTATCGAGGCCGTTGCCGATATCATCATAAAAACCCAACAACAGGGTCATCAAGTCGTTGTCGTTGTTTCTGCAATGTCGGGTGAAACCAATCGTTTAATTTCTCTCGCACATGAAATTGACAGCCGCCCTAGTAGCCGTGAACTCGATGTTCTGTTGACCACAGGCGAACAAGTAACAGCATCGCTTTTGGCTATGGCCATTATTCGTCGTGGACATCCAGCAATTAGTTTACTTGCCGATCAAATCGGTATTCAAACTGATAACATGTTTGGCAAAGCAAGAATTGAGTCCATCTGTACCGACCGCTTAAATCAAGAAATGGAACATAACCGTATCGTGATTGTGGCGGGCTTTCAGGGTCGAGATAGGGAAGGTAATATTACAACGTTAGGTCGTGGTGGCACAGACACAACAGCGGTTGAGTTATCGGGTGCATTAAAAGCTGCTGAATGTCAGATATTCACAGATGTAGATGGCGTTTACACTACAGATCCTCGCATTGAACCGAATGCGCGTCGTCTAGAGCAAATTACTTTTGATGAAATGTTAGAGATGGCAAGCCTTGGTGCGAAAGTTTTACATTTACGCTCGGTTGAAGCTGCGGGCCACTATCGTTTACCACTTAGGGTGCTATCGAGTTTTTGCCAATCAAAGGGGACGTTAATTACTTACGAGGAGCCAGATATGAATAAAGCCCCAGTTTCAGGTGTGGCTGCAAGTAAAGATGAGGTCTTAATTACCCTTAAGCAGTTACCAAATCAGCCACAGATCTTTGCGCGCTTACTCACCGTATTAGCTGATGCAGGCATTGCAGTAGATATGTTGAGCCAATTAAACCACCAACTTGATAAAATAGACTATGCTTTTACTGTGCACAGTAATGACCATCATCAAGTTATTGAGCTTTTGATACACCAGCAAGAAAGTCTCGGTTTTGTTGAATTGGCGTGTGATAAGGAAGTGGCCAAAGTGTCTGTCATAGGCATTGGTCTGAAGTCTCATGTAGAAGTTATCGCACAGTTTTATACGGCAATGTCTCACGAGAATATTCGAGCTGACTTAGTGACAACATCCGAAATGAAAATTTCGGCCTTACTGCCACAAAAGTACTTAGAATTGGCTGTTAGAGCATTGCACAGCACATTTTTATTGGAAAGTACTGAGTAAATTAGTTTTTTTGCTTACTTTTATGAAAACTTTTCATTAAAATAAAATTGACGCGGAATCTTCTAATTTTGGAATAACAGGAGCAATAGAATGCTAATACTAACTCGTCGAGTGGGTGAAACCCTAATGATTGGTGATGAGGTAACTGTAACTGTACTAGGTGTTAAAGGTAACCAGGTACGTATTGGTGTTAATGCACCTAAAGATGTTTCAGTTCACCGTGAAGAGATTTACATGCGAATTCAGGCTGAAAAGTCTGGTCCTGCAACAGGTAATATCTGATCAGCTTTTAGCGAAAAAAGCCACTATATGTTAGTGGCTTTTTTTTTCGATAAAATAAATTCGACCGTATCGTCATCCAATGCACTTGAAGATAAATATTGTGCACCTCGTAGCGAATAGATAAGTAGACCTCTGTCTGTTTTTATCACTTTAGTGATATCTTGCCAATTAAACACAAACGATTTATGTGGGTTGGCTGCCTTAATTTTTTCGTTGTCAATTTCAACAGTCACATTGGAGCCACTTGCTCTGCTAATCATTTGCCTTGCAACCCACCAAGGGCGACGGTAGTAGTATGATACACATTCGATGACAGCCAAGATGACTAAGAAATTCCCCAAATAGCTATTCTCTAAACCATAAATAGACACTAAACCAAGCAGGGTTAAAAAAACGACTAATATATATTTGGGCTTATTTGCTTTGCCAAATCTTTCTGACTCATCAAAACATTCCTGATAGTAAGACTTATCAAGTGTAAATTCGTGTTTAAACATTGCAACTCATTAATCTTTATTTGCTTCTAATTTTATCAAAAAAGAATGATGAATGCGCATTTGAAATTTTTAAAGGCGACCTTAATGGACAATAGGGATGCTTTTTTTATTCAATGAAACTGCAGTCCTGTTTGATAGCTTCTTGGTCTTACCATTTTTTGTTTTTGGTTATAAAGCTCGTTTTTGTAACTTCTTTATCACTTTTATTTAAATATATTTAAATAAACTTACGCTATTTTGAATATTTTTCATATTTATCTCAGTAATTCATTCGTTTAATCAGTGTTTTACAGTTAAGTTGTTGTTGTAGTTAAAATTTTAATATTGGTATTACCAATTTACAATATTGTTTACAAGCTGAGCTCGTTTGTTATGATATTGAATAAATATTTATAAAAAATGATTAATGACGCAAGGCGCGTTGTGAAAAAAGGGGGAGAACATGGATATAGGCGCATTGTTGCTAGAGGCAGCCAGCTTAATGCTTACCGGCATGGTTGGGGTTTTTGCCTTCTTATCTATCTTAATTTTTGCTGTAAGCAAGTTATCACTCATAGCTGGTGGTGATGAAACAGTAAAGCCACAACGTCAACCTACTAAACGCCAAGTATCAACAGGTGTATCTAACGCGCACATTGCTGCAATCAGTGCAGCTATCGCTCAGTACAGAGCAAAATAATAAAGGGGTCAACTATGTCAAAGTTAAAATTAACCGAATTGGTTTTAAGAGACGCACACCAATCATTGCTTGCTACGCGAATGCGCCTAGAAGATATGCTGCCAATCGCAGAGAAATTAGATAAAGCTGGCTATTGGTCTGTTGAATCTTGGGGTGGTGCAACCTTTGATTCTTGTATTCGTTATTTGGGCGAGGACCCTTGGTATCGCATTCGTGCTCTAAAAGAAGCCATGCCAAATACCAAGCAGCAGATGCTTTTACGTGGCCAAAACTTACTAGGTTATCGTCATTACGCTGATGACGTGGTAGAAAAGTTTGTAGAGCGTGCTCATCACAATGGTGTAGATGTTTTCCGTATTTTTGATGCCATGAATGATGTCAGAAACCTCGAAACTGCGATTAAAGCTGCCATTAAAGTAGGCGCGCATGCGCAAGGTACTATCTCTTACACTGTCAGTCCGGTTCACACTTTAGATATGTGGCTAGATCAGGCGAAAAAACTAGAAGCCATGGGCTGTCACTCAATCTGTATTAAAGATATGGCTGGTTTATTAAAGCCTTATGATGCAGAAGAGCTAATCACTGAACTAAAAAATACTGTCTCAGTGCCAATTGCTATGCAATGTCATGCGACAACGGGTCTAAGCACGGCAACATACCAAAAAGCCATTGATGCGGGTATTGATATGCTTGATACCGCTATCTCGTCTATGAGTATGACTTATGGACATAGCGCAACAGAGACCATGGTGGCGATTACTGAAGGCACAACCCGTGATACAGGTTTAAACCTTGGTGAGCTTGAAGAGATTGCAAGTTATTTCCGCGAAGTTCGAAAGAAATATGCGGCATTTGAAGGTAGTTTAAAAGGTGTTGATGGCCGTATTTTACTCGCTCAAGTGCCTGGTGGCATGTTAACTAATATGGAAAACCAGCTTAAAGAACAGGGTGCTGGCGATAAGCTAGATGATGTTCTTAAGGAGATCCCTGCTGTTCGTAAAGATCTTGGCTTTATTCCTCTCGTTACTCCAACATCACAAATTGTCGGTACTCAGGCGGTGCTAAACGTTCTAACTGGTGAGCGTTATAAGACCATCACAAAAGAGACTTCAGGTGTGTTAAAAGGTGAGTATGGTTCGACACCAACTGAAGTTGACTCACAATTACAGCAACGCGTATTAGATGGTGCAGAAGCGATCACGTGTCGCCCTGCTGATTTAATCGATGCAGAACTTGATAGTCTTGAAGCTGAGCTAGTTGCTAAAGCCAAAGAAGACAATATTGAGCTAGCTGATGATCAAGTTGATGACGTGTTAACTTATGCGCTATTCCCGCAGATCGGTCTTAAGTTCCTTAAGAATCGCAATAACCCAGATGCGTTTGAGCCAAAACCGACCCTAGTTACTACTGAAAAGCCAGCACCAGCAGCCAAACCGGCTTCTTTACAAAAACAATCAACAGAGCGTTACAGTGTGCAAGTCGATGGCAAAGTTTATGATGTTGTCGTTGCTCCTGGTGGTGAACTTAAAGAAGTTCAAGTAAAAGATAGTGAGCTCATTCCACAGTCAGCATCGGTCAGTACGAGTGAAACACTCAATGCACCACTTGCCGGTAACATCTTTAAGTTATTGGTGCGTGCAGGTGATGCAGTAGCTGAAGGCGATGTAGTCATGATCATGGAAGCCATGAAAATGGAAACAGAAGTGCGTGCTACGCACAGCGGTACTGTTGCAAATGTCTTAGTCTCAGAAGGTGACTCTGTCGCAACGGGTGATGCTATGATTGAGCTTGCATAGGAGGTTTCATGGACGGGTTGTTAAATTTATGGCAGGCAACGGGCCTTGCCAACTTTACCTTACCAGCTCTAGTCATGATGGCAGTGGGCTGTGGTTTACTTTACCTTGCTATAGCAAAAGGGTTTGAGCCTTTACTCCTTGTGCCAATTGGCTTTGGTGCAATATTAACGAATATTCCAGTTGCAGGCTTAGCTGAGCCTGGTGGGCTTTTGTATTACGTTTACTATATAGGAATTGATAGTGGTGTTTTTCCGCTGTTGATATTTATGGGCGTGGGCGCAATGACAGACTTCAGTGCCTTGATTGCAAACCCACGTATGTTATTACTGGGTGCTGCAGCGCAGTTTGGTATTTTCGCAACATTATTTGGGGCTATTGCACTTAACTTTGTACCTGGCTTTGAGTTTACCTTACAGGATGCTTCTGCAATTGCCATCATTGGAGGCGCAGATGGTCCAACGGCTATTTTCTTAGCTTCAAAGCTTGCACCAGAACTTTTGGGGGCAATTGCTGTAGCAGCATACTCCTACATGGCATTAGTGCCAATTATCCAGCCACCGATCATGCGTGCGTTAACGTCTGAGGAAGACAGAAAGATTGAAATGCCACAACTGCGCCATGTGACTAAGCGAGAGAAAATTATCTTCCCGCTTGCGGTACTTGGCTTAGCGATTATGTTCTTACCGTCAGCATCTCCGCTGGTTGGCATGTTCTGTTTAGGTAACTTAATGCGTGAGTGTGGTGTTGTCGACAGGTTAAGCAATACAGCACAGAATGAGCTTATTAATATAGTGACTATTTTCTTAGGTTTAGCAGTGGGCTCTAAGTTATCAGCGTCAGAGTTTTTAACGGTTGAGACTTTAGGGATTCTAGTGCTTGGCGCTTTGGCTTTCTCAATTGGTACGGCATCAGGTGTATTCATGGCAAAAGCAATGAACAAGTTCTCGAAGCACCCAATTAACCCATTAGTCGGTGCGGCTGGAGTATCGGCAGTGCCAATGGCCGCGCGAGTAGTGAACAAAGTGGGCTTAGAGAATAACCCGCATAACTTCTTGCTAATGCACGCTATGGGACCAAACGTAGCGGGTGTACTCGGAAGTGCCGTTGCAGCAGGTATTCTTTTAGCACTTGTCGGCTAAGGTCTATGAATTAAAAAAATTTCTTCCAACCTAAATGCGCAGCTAACTAGCTGCGCTTTTTTTGGGATATTAATTATACCCATATAAAAAACTTTGCTCTGTATGTTCTTGCTCTTGTTCTTCAAGTTTCATGAGGTTCGCGACTTCTTGTTTGTAGGAATTACTTTTTTTTAAGTCCTCTTCGTTACTCTCTTTAATGACGCCTTGACTCTTTAATTCGGATGGCATTTGGGTGATCTCAGAAATCTTCATTTTATCTCTCCTCGAGTTGCACGCTTTGAAGTATTGGTATTTCTGTTTAGTCTTTGCAGAAGTTGTACCAAGAAAAACTTATGTAGGCACTTTAAGTAGTTATAGAAAAGATTTGTTGATTTTGCTTGCTATTTCTTAAATTAATTGCATCAATAACAAGCAATGAATGATCAATTTAGTGCAAAACGACCATGACAAAGCCCTATTCTCAAGCATGTGAAAACAACAAAGCCCCAATTCTGAATAAGATAAAAGCATATCTAACGGGTAAAAAAAGGATTCTAGAAATAGGAAGCGGTACTGGGCAGCATGCTGTGCATTTTGCAAAGCACCTTCCGAATGTAATTTGGCAAACGGCAGATCAAGCCATGCACCATGAAGGGATCAATGCTTGGTTAGATGAGACTAAGCTGAGTAATTTAATTGCGCCAATTACCCTAGACTTAAACCACGATTGGCCCGTGACTGAAAAGTACGAGGCAGTTTACACCGCTAACACGCTTCATATTGTGTCAAAGCCCCTGGTAGAAAAGCTAATTACAGGCGCGGCTAAGCACAGCCAAGCAAAAAGTCATTTATTCATCTATGGTCCATTTAACTTCAATGGCAAGTTTACCAGTGAGAGCAATCAAGTTTTCGATGCCATGTTGAGAGAAAGGGACCCACTAAGTGGTATTCGTGATCAAGAATGGATTGTTTCTTTAGCCAAAAGACAAGGCTATGAATTAGTTCAAGACCATGAAATGCCTGCGAATAACCGACTATTGGTGTTTAAACGGTAATTTGGCTTCACACTCGATAAAGTACTGCTGTAAGGCTTGGGCTTCTCTCGCGCAGTAGTCTTGTAGCGCGATTTTAAATTCAGGTCTGAACAAGGTGTGGTAAGAGTGACGCCACACAGGCTCAAAACCACGGGCGAGTTTATGCTCGCCTTGTGCACCCGCATCAAAAGTGCTGATGCCTTCTTTTATAGCAAGTGCAATACCTTGGTAATAACATAATTCAAAATGCAGTGAGTCATATTGCGACTCAATCGCGCCCCAATAACGGCCATAAAGGGTATCGTCTGAAACAAAATAAAGGCTAGTGGCGACAATATCATCGCTCTTGAACGCGCAGCATAAACGAACTGCATGCGATAAGCTTTTTATCAATAAGGCGAAAAATTCGCGATTTAGATAGCCATTATGGCCTGAGCGCTTTAAATAAGTCAGGCGGTAACTTAAATAAAAAGCATCGAGCAAGGTATCATTAATCTCATCACCTGAAAACCAACGTATGGTTAAGTTTTGTTGTTGTACTTTCAACCGCTCTTTACTGATCATTTTTCGCTTTCGAGCATTGAGCGCTGATAAGAAGTCACTAAAGTTTTGATAACCTTTATTTTGCCAGTGAAATTGCACATTGCGTCTTGGGATCAATGTGGTGTTGGCAAAATGGTTGTGCTCAGATAAAAAGTTAAGATGAATGCCACTGAAACCATTCTCTTCCAACTTAAGTAAAGTTGCTTCAATAAAAGTTATCAGTTCGGGCGTGATGTGTTTGCAGAGAATACGGGGACCTTGCACTGGGGTAAAAGGCACACCACATAGCCATTTAGGATAATACTCTAGCCCATATCTTTCATAGGCTTCAGCAAACGCCCAATCAAAGACGTATTCACCATATGAGTGGTATTTTAAATAGCCAGGTAAAATAGCCACAATATGGTTGTTTTGCTTTATTACAAGGTGCTGAGGCTGCCAGCCAGTTTGCTTGTTTACACATTCACTTATTTCTAATGCACTGAGCCAAGCATAACTAGAAAATACATGGTCATTTGTCAGTGAGTTCCACGTATGCTCCGGAATATTTGAAATAGAGTCTATAAAGTCATGCTGGTAGGTCATCGGATACACAAAAATCATGGCTATTTTAAATGGCATGATATCAGACTTAATATTTCCTCATATAGCATACGGTAAGTTTTGCACAGTATAGCTAGGTTGATAATGATTTATGCGACCCTAGAGTCTTCAATATGCCTCAATGTATTTATTAACCACCTTAATTTAAAGGTGAGGTTTAGCAAACACTCAATAATACCCAATGACATTGTTGATTATATTCACCGTGTTTTAATAAGTTTTCGTTGCATCCACTAAACGCTTCACATCTCAAGTCTGAAAAAATATTTTCAACTGTACTTCTAAAATCCAAATCATAAATGTAACCTTATTTAAATCAATGCTTTAAATAAAAACACCTGCCGATAACCTTTATTTCTAATGTGAATAGTTGTAAATACAATGTAGTAACATCCTATTAATATTATACAAATAAGGTACAATAAAACGTTTTTTGGCTTGAGCCCTGTTCACACTGACTTCTAGCTTTGCAAGTTACGCATGAACAGTTGGAGGTGTCAAAATAACAGAGGTAAACAACGTCGCTACGACACGCTCATTTGTTTTAATAAGCCTTTTGAAAAAAATATAA
>Ga0114932_10003896_pt1 | contig 14286 bp, 9 predicted proteins | sample 2SBtaG_2_FD_87286 | JGI IMG/M metagenome (GOLD analysis project Ga0114932, IMG submission 87286) | Deep subsurface microbial communities from Kolumbo volcano to uncover new lineages of life (NeLLi) - 2SBTROV12_ACTIVE470 metaG | ecosystem: Environmental > Aquatic > Marine > Volcanic ...
TATCCTTATAGCAAAAGTTACACCCATGTTTTAGGATATGTTGCGCAAGTAAGTAAAGAAGACCTAAATAATAGTGAAGTCATAAAACAACGAAACGTTCCAGGTTTGAGAGTTGGAAAATCTGGTCTAGAGAAAAATTTTGAGAAAGAGTTAATTGGAACAAACAGTATTCAGAGATATGAGGTAAATGCTTATGGAAAAAGAATTAATCAAATTGATTATGTTGAAGGAGAAGAAGGAAAAACAATAAAATTAACTATTGATAGTGAAATACAAAAACTAACACAAGAATTGCTTAAAGATAAAGCTGGCTCTATAAGTGTGATGGATATTTATACTGGAGAAATTATTGCTATGAATTCTTCTCCTTCATTTGATCCTAATTTATTTTTATATGGAGTTGATTTTCAAAAATGGAATGAAATTAAAAAAGATCCACTTAAACCTTTGTTAAATAAAACATTATCTGGACTGTACGCTCCTGGCTCCACAATAAAGCCTATTGTTGCACTTTCAGCCTTAGAAAATGATGTATTAAGTACAAAAATGCAGGTGAGATGCCAAGGTAAAATTGAAATGTATGGACATACTTATCACTGTTGGAAAAAAAAGGGTCATGGATATATGTCTTTAAAAAATGCAATTAAACAATCATGTGATATTTATTTTTATGAAGCTTCAAGATTGCTTGGTGTCGATAGATTAAATGAAACTGCAATGAAATTTGGATTAGGGAATCAGGTTCTTGGTGATTATTTTCCTAATGAAAAAAAAGGCGTTGTTCCTTCTACTAAATGGAAGAAAGAAAATATCGGACAAAATTGGTATTTGGGAGAAACATTTATTACTGGTATTGGCCAAGGTTACATTCAAACTAACCCGCTGCAATTATGTTTAATGACTGCGCAGTTAGCAAATGGAGGTTATAAAATATATCCAAGAATTACTATAAACAAAAACCAAGAATCTGCTGAAGAAATAAGAAAAAAAATGCTTCAAGCCAAAGATGAAATTAAAAAAAGAAAAGATACATTGTTCAATGTGACGGGTGATTTATTGAGAAAAAAAACAAAGTATAAGTCTCTGGTTAGAAATCATGAAAATATAAAATTTGTTTTAGATGCAATGTTTAGATCAACAAACGAAGTTTATGGAACATCTTATGGTTCAAGAATTGACGATCCAAAATATCAATATGCAGGAAAAACTGGAACTTCTCAGGTAAAAAGAATAACTGAGGAAGAAAGAGAGCTGGATTTAGAAACTTACCAAATTCCTTACAAAGATAGAGACCATGCATGGTTTGTTGCTTTTGGTCCTTACAAAGAACCAAGATATGCATTGAGTGTGCTTGTTGAACACGGAGGTTCAGGAAGTAAAGCAGCAGCTCCTATAGCAAAAAAATTGTTTAAATTAATAATTGATAGACATGAATTAAGAGAAAAAACTACTAACCAAAAAGGTGTAAAAGTTTAATGCTTCAGCAATTTCATTATTCAAATCAATTAACGTTTTTTCAAAAAATAAGATCATTTGATTTTACATTATTGTTCTGCATTTTAATTATTGGAATTATAAGTATTTTTGCAATGTACTCTACAGATGGTGGAGATGCACTTTACCATACTAAAAATCATATTTTAAGATTTATAATTTTTTTCTCATTAATGATTTTCATGTCTTTTGTTAATATAAAATTTTGGCACGCAACAGGATATGTTTTTTATATAATAGTTTTATTATTATTAATCGGAGCTTCTTTTTACGGTGTGACAGCTCAAGGTTCACAAAGATGGATTAATTTATACTTTATAAATTTGCAACCTTCTGAACTGATGAAAATTGCTATAATTGTATGTTTTGCAAAATATTATCATCGAGTACAAATTAATAACGTTAATAAAATTATTTCATTAGCTATTCCAATAGTAATATTAATTATTCCAATATTTTTAGTAGTAGCACAACCTGATTTGGGAACATCAATATTGATAGCACTAAGCGGTTTGATGGTTTTGTGGTTAGCAGGTGTAAATGTAAAATACTTTGTATACAGCAGTTTAATATTTATTATTTCTACACCATTTGTAATTTCTTTTTTAAAACCTTACCAAAAATTAAGAATATTAACTTTTTTCAATCCTGATAAAGATCCCCTTGGAGCCGGATATCAAATAATACAATCTAAAATAGCAGTTGGATCTGGAGGATTATTTGGAAAAGGATTTTTAAAAGGAACTCAAGGTTATTTAGAATTTTTACCTGAAAAACATACAGATTTTATTTTCACTTTATTTTCAGAAGAATTCGGATTTTTAGGTTCATTAGTATTATTATTAGTTTACGCCATAATGATATTTAGAATTATAAGAATAGGATATCAATCAAGAAGTTTTTTTGGAAGATTATTTTGCTTTGGTTTTGCTTCAGCAATTTTCATATATATTTCGGTAAACATGTGTATGGTTTTAGGACTGTTGCCAATCGTTGGATCTCCTTTACCAATCATGTCTTACGGAGGATCTTCAATGCTGGCAACCATGATAGGTTTTAGTATAGTTATGAGTGCCAATATTTATCAAAGGCAGTTAGTTTCATAAGCTGCTATTAGAGTTAAAATTACTTAAATATTGAATTTTTTTTAACTATTTTGGGTATAATTCAAAGTTTAAACTTTGTTATTTGTTGATTTTTATTATTATATAGTAAAATTTTTATGTTTGATAAATTAGAAGAATTAGCAAAAAATAATAAAAAGATCTCAGATTTTCACATTAGATCTGGATCACCACTTGGCTATAGACAGACTGGTGAAATCTATAAGGTAAAAGAAGTTGTTGTTAAGGCACAAGATCTTATGGACCTTATGTCTAGCAACTGTAACGAAGTTGAAACTAAAAGGTTTCAAGAAACACATGAATTAGATTCTTCAGTTACGCTAAGCGGTTTAAGATTTAGAGCAAATTTTTATAAAACGATTAATGGCCCAGCAGCCGTTCTTAGAAGAGTAGAAACAGTAATGCCTGAAATGGCACAATTTGATTTGCCACAAGTACTTTATGATATTATTGATATGCATAAAGGACTAGTTTTAGTAACAGGACCAACAGGATCAGGAAAATCCACAACACTTGCAGCAATAGTTAATGAGATTAATAAAACAAGAACTTCAAACATAATTACTGTTGAAGATCCAGTAGAGTTTATACATAAAGATATGAAAAGCATTGTCTCTCATAGAGAAGTCGGGAAACAAACAAAGAGTTTTGCAAGTGCACTGAAGGCTGCACTAAGAGAAGACCCAGATGTAATACTTGTTGGAGAGATGCGTGATTTAGAAACTGTTGGACTTGCATTAACAGCCGCAGAGACAGGACATTTAGTTTTTGGAACATTGCATACAAGTGGAGCCCCAAGTACGATAAATAGAATTATAGACGTTTTTCCACCTGAACAACAAGCACAGATACGTGCACAAATTTCTACATCATTAAAAATGGTAGTGACACAAAGATTATTAAAAACAAAAGATGGCCAAGGTCGTGTAGGTGCTTTTGAAGTGATGAAGTGTACTGCTCCTATTCAAAACTTAATTAGAGAATCTAAAATTCATCAAATTCCGAGCATCATGCAAACTGCAGTTAAAGATGGAATGATAACCATGACCAAGTCATTAGAAGAACTAGTGAAAGCAGGTAAAATAGATGCTAGCGCAGGTAAAGAGCATTAAGGGTATTACAGTCTTAGAATTATTAATTGTTCTTATGATCATTGGAGTAATATCCAGTGTTGCTTATCCAAATTTTAGAGATTGGAGAACAACGAGACAAGTACAAGATGATGTTCTAAGAGCAAAAAGTGTATTCCAAGCAATCAACGCGCAAGTGAAAAGAGGTCAGTACGCATTTGTACAAGTTGAGATAGCGGTTACAGCAAACGATATAACCTTAACTTCAAAAGGAATGAACACTTCAACATTTTCAGATCTATTTAACCAAAGTGATTGGTGGGAAAGAAATATTAATTTAAGATGTAGGACTGAAAATACATTAAATGGCAACCCTTATTGGAATGATATTGGAGGAGTTGGAAATCTTGTTGAAGTTAATCAAATAGTTTTGGAAAAAACTGCAACAAATTTAACCTCAGGAGCACCTGCCATTTATGCAGTATGTTTTTCTAAAACTGGAAAATATTATAACCCATTAGATGGAGCAGATTACTTAATTCTTTGTAGAAGAACAAATGCTTTTAATACATGTGTAATGAATGACTGGACAGAAGACGTAAGAGGAAAAGCGAATGCTACAACTGAACTTGCTCATTCAATTAATTGGAGTAGATTTGGAGAAGTAACAGTAGATAAATATAGATATCAAACTGCTACAAAAGATCCAGCTTGGGTATTACAATAGAATAATTTATGAACAAAAGAATTTTTGGATTGTCAATAATAGAAGCTCTTGTAGCAACAGTAATTGTTGGAATAGGATTTGTAGCGGTCTTACAAATGGTTTCTTTTTCAGTTAGATCGATTGACACCTCAGGTGAAAGAACAAAAGCAAACTTTATAGTAAATATGATAGCCGAAGACATAATTGGTAGCAAAGATTCTATAAACAAAACTGGAGTTAAATATATGGATGAACTATCTAACAAATCCTTTGTTGCTGAAGTTGATCAATGTGGACCAAAAAAACTTGCAGATGGCGTCAATCTAGGCGCGGATGATGGAAGAGTATCAAATCTTTATGATGATGTTGCACCTACAGCTGATGATAAAGCTTATGCAGTTAAAGACGCAAAATGGCAATCTTTATTTAAAGGAAATAGATTTGTTAAATGCCAAAACGAAAATGACATAAAAACAGTAAGAGTTTATAAAATATGTAAATGGGATAGTTGTACTTTGCAAAATACAAATGTCACCGATGAAGGAATGTACATAGGTAGAATTCAAATCAATTTAAATGGTGGTAAAAAAAGAAAATATTTATATTTCCAAGCTGATTATGAATTAAAAGAATTCAAGATTAATAAAGAAGGAGATGAACCAGCAGGTATGGGAGACGGAGGAAATGCTGGTGGCTAAATTTAAAAAACATATTTCTGGATTAACCTTAATTGAAGTTCTTATTGGAATAGTCATTTCAACTATAATTATGGGAGCGATGTATACTACCTACACAGTTGTCAATCAAAGTTATTCCCAAGTAACAAATAAAGCTAAAATAAGTCGTTCAGGAAGAGATATAATTGAAATGTTAATTAGAGACATTAGGTTAGCAGGATTCAGATATGTCGTTGGTACAAATAATAGTTTTGAAAATGGTGATCAAGTTCCGCAAAGAACATATTTAAATTTTATCACTGGAGGAGCTGTCCATTTATCTCATGATCCTATTTCAATAATTAAAGACAAAGGCCCTACTGAATCTGCATTGGGTTATGCAAAAGGAAGAACCGAAAATGGTATGGCAGATTATGCACCTGCAGATATAAAAAGGCATAATGACGGTGAAGACACCTGCTGTGATAGAATTCATATCGTTTATGATGATTTCAATCAATGGGATGAAGATGAAGAATATTATAAAAGATATAGAGTAACTTACTACGCACTACCTGAAACAGGAGGCACAACTGAAAATCCTGATAATTATTATTCAATATATAAAACACTTGAGTTGTGGCAACAGGAACAGGTACCTGCTGGAGATGATCCTGATAATGGTGAATGGACAGGTGACGTTGATCTATGTGCAGAGTGTTATGTTGAACAAAAAATTCGTGATCATGTAGTTGATATGGAGTTTATGGCGTTCGATAAGGATGGAAAAATAATACCTACCGTAAGATCTGACGTGGATGCTGCAAAGATTTATGAAATAAGATCTATAGATTTAAGAATAACATTTAGATCAAAAAGTAATTTTTTTAGATTAAAAGCAAAAAAATTAATCCAAGGACTTGGAGGAACAAGAGGAAAAGCATTTAAAGACAGATACTTAAGAGATTCTGTTATAGTAACAGTTTTTACAAGGAACATAGGAACATAAATTATGAAAAATAAAAATGAAAAAGGTTTTGCTTTAGTTCTTTCTCTAACTTTACTTCTTGTAATGTCTTTATTAGGAGGTTCTTTAATTGTTATTACTTCAGGAGATCATCAAAGCAACAACACAAGTGATGAATACCAGCAATCATTTTATGTTGCGGAAACTGCATTGTTAGAAGCTGAAAAATATCTGCTTAATCAAATGATGGGACCGTGGGTAGAGCCAAATGATGCAAATGTACCTCTTCAAGCTAATGCAGATCCTGCTGAGCATGCCACTTATATAAAAACTCTTGAAGATAACAAAGTAGGAGATATGGCAAGAAACTTGGATGGCAGGTATGTTCCAATCAATGTAGAAAAATCAGTAGGCGAACCTGATTACGTAGAAGGAGACCGTGTAAGTGGATTAGATACGTCAACCCAATGTTTTAAAAGTTATAGAAACATACTGAATAGAGATAACCTTAAAGTTGTAGTACACAAAAAAGATCAAAGTTTTGCTGATTTAATAATTTTTCCTCTTCTTGAAGCTGCAAATTACAATACGATAGATGCAACAGCTACCGATAACGAAATGGAAAAAGAAAAAGAACGTATGGAAGACTATAAGTTTGAATATTTTATTTTAAATATAGGGGAGTCAAGTTTTAAAGGAGAAGGCTCTAGTTTAAAAAAATCTACAACAAATATTCAGAGAAAAGGAACAAGTTATAAAATCTTTGGTTGTGGTTACCTGGAAAGAGGCTTATTAAATGAAATAGATATACTAGTTCCTCTTGAAACAATTCTAGTATTATCGAGCTAAATTTATGTTTGGATTATTAAATAATTTTTTTATAATGAATTAAAATGAAAAATATTTTTAAAATATCATTAACTAGTATTTTTATTACTTTTCTAAGTACAAAAGCTTTCACGTGTGATGCTTTAAATATTGAAATTGGAACTGAGATTAAAAAAATTACAAATTATTTGAATTTTGTTAATGAAGATGAATTTCCCGATGCAGATGAAGAAATCAATGAAAAAGATGTAACATTTAAATATAGAGGCATGACAGAAATGTATTGTCCAAATGTCGGACTTGAAAGCACGGCACTTAATATATTTGTTTACGACTCAAAAGTTGCAGGAATACAATTAGAAACGTGGGATCCCAGTAAAAAAAACAAAATCTATGAATATATAAAAAATACATATGGTTTTGTGGATAGCGAAGTTGAGAGCGATGAATGGCTAGGATATAAAAATTTAAGCACAGGTGGTAAATTAATATATTATTCAAAATATAAAGACTTTGGTGAAACACATGAAGTTTTAGATATTTCTAATGAACAATATGTTGATTTTACTCTTCAAGAAGAAATAGAGGAGATGTTTTTTTAAACTATGAAAAAAATTATAAAATATTTTTTACTTATTGTTTTTCTTTTGGATTTTAATGTTCAAGTTGAAGCGAAACCAGTGCCACCTGGATCAGGTGAAGGTGATGTTGCAGCTAATATTATATTTTTAATAGATAGCTCAGCTAGTATGAAAAGAAGAATAAATAATAGAGATGCAGTAGCAGGAATTACTGGTGCAGCTTTTACTACTGATGGAAGTATAATAGCAGGTCAAGGAAGAACATTAGGTCAAGTTATGTTTGATTCGGCAGGTTCAAGAGATAGAGAATATAATAATAATCTTGGAAGATGGACAGGCGATTTTATTGACTCTTGTGAAAAAACTTTTACAGGTGCAGCTCCTGGAGTTTATACTACAGCAAATCGTAATACTACTGCAAGACATACACATAATAATAATTCAGTAAGAGGCATCGCCACTAATGACGGTGGATGGACTGATGAAAATTTAATTCTTTTTCATTCTGGTGACTGGCATTTAAGACAATCAATAGTTGGTGTTTCAGAAAACGGAGTAGATTGCAAACTTTTTGTAGAAATGGGGTTTTGGGTAAATACATTTGATGTAATGGAAATAGGAGATGAACACATTATATTTGCAAGTGGACAAGCATTTGGATCTGTCAATGGTGTCTTTAGAACTTTTAATATAACTACCGCAGAGATGGGACCCCTTCAAAATTTGGGAACAGGAGCAACAACTGGAAGAATTATGAGTAGGACCTGGAGGTCTGCAGTTGATAATAGTGCTTCATTTTATTATTTAGCTTCAAACGATATTTATGGTTATTCACTGCAACAAGTTGGAAACAATTATGAAATTATTGGACAAACAAGAAGATATACAGGTAATGCTAGAAGAAGCCAATTAGATACTAGATTGGCTCCAGCTACCGATATAGATGTTGCAACCGATAATGATAATATTTTATATGTAGTTTCTGCCCGTAGACATGCACTTCAAAAAGTCGAATTAACTGGCGATACTACTTTTAATATTGTTGAAAGAGCAGGTACTGGAAGACGATCACGTAGGATGAATATTGAGGCTGCAGGTGGTCTTGCAGCTAATAGTGTAAGATTTTTTAGACCTGTCGGTGTAACCGTCACATCAACTAGAATTTTAGTTACATCTCAAAGCGGTGCAACCATCGATGTATTTGATGAAGATAAGTTTAATGCTACAAATGTAGACACTTCTTGGCTGTTACAGATGGGAGGTGGAAGATTAACTCGATGGACTGGAGTAAAAAAAGCAATTGCTGCAATCTTAAGTGATACTTCGCTTACTACTGGAGCACATTTTGGATATGGACACTGGAATGCGGGTGAACACGGAAGAGGTAGGGACACTAGTTTAGGAGGAAGAAGATGTCACAGAGGATGGGATGATTGCAATTATTGGACTGGATGGACAAATGGCACGAATACTGCAGGAGAGTCTAGCCATGTAAAAGGTCAATCATCACAATGTAATAGAGATCACTGTTTTGAAGTTGCACCAAATGAAAACGGAAAAAATGACATTTTAGATGAGCTAATGCCCCAAGGACTTGCCTGGGGTACTGATGCTAAGGCTTTTGCTCAGATGGGTTATGAATATTTTGCATTGAATGCAGACGGCGGTTTAAAAGGACACCCTTATAGGCCGCTATCAACCTGTCAACTAAATTACATAATTGTAATTGGTGATGGTGAAATGATGAATTTAGATGCTGCAAAAGGTTACTTAACACTACTAAGAGACATGGATAATCCAGTTAAAACATTAATGGTTGCTTATGGTGGTGGAATTTCAACAAGAGGACTAAATAAATTTGATGAATTGGCAGTAGCAGGATCTTGCGAGGGAGGTGTAGAAGGTCATGACTCTTGTGAGGAAACAATTAGAGCCGACACACCTGCTGATCTTAAGACAGAAATTACCGCAAGGATCAGACAAATTCTTGCTGAGAGACTTTCGTTTACTGCTCCATCAATTACGGCGAATGTTCAAGAAGGTGGATCCTTGTATCAAGCTCAATTTACCTACAAACAATATGGAGAATGGGAAGGTACGTTATTAAGGAAGTCAATTAATAAAGATAACGTGGTTTGTCACGAAATTCCTGGTGAAGAAAATTATAATTCTTCCGCAAAATGCGTGAAAGATGGCGAAGCAGTTTTGAATTGGAACGCAGCTACAGAATTGTTGAAACAAACATCACCCGCAGGTGATGGAGATACTAGAAATATTTGGACAGCAATGGAGGGCGCATCATATGTAGATAGCGCTTGGGATAATTTTAATGAAAATAATGATGCTGCTATAACTGATCTTTTTGCTTTACTTGAACACGATATTCCTGACTATCATCATTCCACTTCTCACTGTGCAGAAGTTGGAGAAGATGGGGCACACGATGATGAGATAGGACTAATAAATTTTATTAAAGGATCTGACTATTTTGATTATGACGGCGATTGTGATGTCTTGGGACAAGTTGGAGTTGATGAAGTAAGAGAAAAAGTCCTTGGAGACATCTATCATTCTCAATTAATTGAAATTGGACCTCCAGATGGAGATATAGAATTTACAAATACAAATGAGGAAACTTATTACAGATTTAAAAATAATTATTATGGGTTTAAAGCAAAACACAGACAAAGAACTCCAGTAGTTTATGCTGGTGCAAATAGTGGATTGCTTCACGCATTTTTTGCCGGGACTATAGATCCGCCAGAACGTGGTGGAAGAGAGATGTGGGCATTTATTCCACCATTTATAGCAGCATCGCTTCCAACTGTAATTAGTAAAGCCCTTGATGGTAAAGTTAATCTTGCAGAATCAAGATCAGATGGAGGATCTAATGCCATTTTTGGTGTAGATGGATCACCAGTAGCGCATGATGTATTTATCCAAGGATATGATGGCTCTAATGGGTGCGCTTATGAAGCTACAAAATCATGGCATACAGTATTATTTGTTCCTTACGGAAGAGGTGGAGCTGGGTTTTCAGTATTAGATATTACTTATCCGCTTATTGCAGCTGCCGAAGGTCCTTGTCATATGTTTTCAGTTTTTAATGATGCCATAAATAATCAAGTTTTTATCTCCGATAGAGATGGAAGGATAACGGCACTTGAATACAATTCAAGCTCAACTAGCATAGGAGAGTCACTTGAAGCTGAACAAGCAGATTCAAATTTTCAAACAGCTCAAGATGACGACGGTTGGCCTGATAACGATGTTACAACCGAACAAGATGCAATTGCAGAATGTCAACAAAATGCGGATGCTGGATCAGCTGCACCAGCCTTTACAGGTCCTTTCCGTGCAGAAGGAACTGCCTCATGTTATGAAGGTAGAACTTTTACTTTTAGCATGGGAGAAATGGAAACAAAAGGCGCAGGTTCAATCGAAATTCCTAAACAAAATCTAAGAGTTGCAGAAAGAATTGATGGTGTAATGACTAATATAGATTTTGATAAGGCTGAGTATGAAAATGGAATAACTACAATTTATTTTTCTACAAATAAAACTTATAATCCAAGAGGACCAGGAAAGGTTACAGTAAATGGTGCTGAAATAGAGCTTCCTCCAACTACAGAATTTAATATTTCCACTTCATGTATTGCTGATAGAGGCATAGATCAAAATTATGATTATAGTCAATTAGGAGAAACATGGTCTAATCCTCGAATATTTAGAATTCCATCTTATACAGCAGTGGGAGCTAGCGATATGTCGGAAGATAGATATGTAGCTGCATTTGGCGCAGGTATGGGAAATGTAAGTTTGTGTGCTGGGAATGCTTTTTATATAGTAGATTTAGAGTCAGGCCTGGGTGACATGACAGCAGGAAGGATTTATGGAGCAGATGTTAATGGTGGCCCAATTACTATTGTAGACACTGACCCTGTAGGACTGCTTACAGATGATGGAAAGATTACTACTACCAAAGGAAGCGACATTGGAAATGCAATGCCAGCTCCACCAGTTGTAATAACTCCAGAGACAGCATTCAATATACCTTGGAGAGGAGCTATGGTTTATATAAATGATTTAGAAGGTAAAATTACTAAAATTAATCTTACAAACCAAGATAATGAAAATTATGGAAATGTCAGAATGTTTGATCAAACAACTCTTTTTAGATTAGACGCATCAACAATCAATAAAAGATATAGTTATTTTCAAATGGATGCAGGAGTGGGTTTAACTAATAATGAATTTTGGCTTTTTGGAGGAACAGGTGATTTTAATAATATTGGAGGAGTAGATGCTGAAATGGATAACATATTGTACGGAATAAAAGATCCTGACTATCCATACTTTAAACATTTAAATTCAGTTACAATTCCAAGAGGCACAGAAGGAGGTTTTTTAGAAGCCGCTCACACAGGCGCAGATTCAGCCAAAGGAATTGATGATTACGGTACTGTCTGTATAGATGTAACAGGTGATAACACTGGCGTTAAATGTCCAAGGCAAGCAAATTTTGCTTGGGTTGTTCATTTGGATACTTTAGACGGTATAGATCCTGAATTAATAGATCCAGCAACTAAAAATCCTTTAACACAACATACATTTAGAAAAGTTTCGGCAACTCCAACAATATTTAGAGGAAATGTTTATTTCCCAATTTATGAACCGCCAGGAGGTGGTGATGCATGTGGTATTGGTAATGCATTTATTTGTGTTACTGATGATGAGTGTGGAACAAATAATTCACATTTATTACAAAAAGGAGCAAGACCAGAGGGAACAAAATGTAATTTTGTTAGAGAAGGTATATTATCTGAGTTAGTAATATTTGGAGATACACTTTTTGCTAACGTTGCAGGACCAAAAGAAGATGCTAGAACACTATATCAAGTTTTAGCAGCAGCAGGTGAAGTTACTAGTGCCAGAGGAAGCTGGAGAGAAACAGGTTACTAAACCAAAAATAATGCTCTCGAAATGCTTTTCAAAAGATATGCACTAGTTATTATTTTTTTTTTAATTTTTTTTAGCAATTCATATTCAGAAACTATTTCTGAAACTGAGACAAGAACTAGCAGTACTAATGTTACTGAAGACTTTACTATCAACTCAGGTGTCACCCTCTACTTTCTTAATCATCAAAAAGGTTTAAGAGTTAAGTCTGGTGATATTACAATCACAAATAGGGGGACTTTATATAGTTATGAAGATGATGAGACTAACACAAACCAAACAATAACAGGAACAGGTACAGACGGAGCTTATGATATCAAAATATATAACTACGGAACAATTTATAATACTGGCACTTCAGCTATATTTGCTCCTAACAATGATCAAGATAATGATGGAGATGGTATAGGTCCTTATATTTACAACGAAGGGACTATTAAGTCATCTAATAAATGGACTATAAGATTTCATGCTTCTGATAAAACTAAAATTGATAACTATGGAGATATAATTGCTGACACTACTCAAGAAGCAATATTAATGTACGAAGACAATGATACTGTAATAAATAACTATTCTGGAGGGTTAATTTCTGCAAACGGCTCTGGCGCAATAGCAACAAAAACTTCTGACGCACAAGCTAGTAATCGCAGTACAATAAATAACTGGGGAACTATTGAAGCCGAGTGGGACTCTGTCGAATTAGGACAAAATTCTACTTTAAACAACTATGGAAAAATTATTGTTAATAATACGAGCTATAGCACTAGAGCATCCATACAATTACAAAACGATAATAACACGGTGAATTTGTTCGATGGTACTATTTTAGTAGGTATAATTGATGCCAACACCAACAGTGTTACAGGAAGTACACTTAATTTAGATCTCTGTTCTTCTTACTATTTTAAAGTAACAGGAACATGGAGCATAAATAATAAATCTGGCTGTGGGGAATTAGTTTATAGCGGTGACTATGTTCATGCCGTATCACCTTTATTTCAGTCAGTTGCAGATGAAATAGGAGCTTTGAGGATAGACATAATTAATGATGTTTATAATTTTGCAAAAACAAAAATGGAAAATAAAGAAAGTTTTGGAATGCCATTAAAATCATATACGAAAAGAGAAAAAGGAAAGTCCATTAATCAATTTGCAAGCAGTGTGGAAGGAGTTGCTTTTGGTTTTCCTACTAACAATTTTGAAGGTCAATTGGTTTTTAATTTTTTAGGTAATAATATTGATTTACTTAATCAAAATATTAAAGACGACACTTATCAAGTTGGTTTTTTCTTAAAAAATTATAATTTAAAGGCAATTATCGGTTATCATAATTATCAAGGTGATAGAACTAGATTAAATAATTTAGTTTCAGGTGGTTTAGAAAAATTTAAACAAGATCATAAATCATTTTCATCAATCATTGGATCACAATTTTCAAAAAAATTTGATAGCAATCTATATTTAAAATCTAATTTGGATATTAATTATGAAAAATTTTTTAATCACAATGAGTCAAGTAGCCATGTAAAATGGTATAGTAGAACTTTAGGACAAACCATGGGAGATATAACTTTTGGATGGACAACACTTCCAAAAAATAAATTTCTTTTTAATCCCGAGCTAACTCTAGGTTACAGAACTATAGTAGATGGAAAGAATCAAAAATATATGTCGGAAGGAAAAAATTTAAAATTTACTGGGGGAACAAGTGAAGACTTTCATACAAAATTAACTTTGCTATCTAAATATTCATTTAATCAAAATACAAATTTATATTTAAAAACATCAGCAAAAAAAACACATTCAAATCAAGAAACTTATTCTTTAAATTTTGGCCTTAGTAGTATCTTTTAATATTTAAAAGATCAAAATATTTTTAAATAAAAATATATTATCCA
>Ga0114932_10003898_pt1 | contig 14284 bp, 12 predicted proteins | sample 2SBtaG_2_FD_87286 | JGI IMG/M metagenome (GOLD analysis project Ga0114932, IMG submission 87286) | Deep subsurface microbial communities from Kolumbo volcano to uncover new lineages of life (NeLLi) - 2SBTROV12_ACTIVE470 metaG | ecosystem: Environmental > Aquatic > Marine > Volcanic ...
ATCAAGTAGTGCTAGTCAGGTCACAAGGTCCTCGATGGTGAGTGCCCATCGCTCGTGATCTTCCCATTCGCCGGCGATCTTCAGGTAGTTCCTCGACTCGCCCTCCAGCCGAAAACCGGCCTTCTCGACCACCCGACGGCTCGCGATGTTGCGCGGCATGATGTTCGCTTCCAAGCGATGCAGGTCGAGGCTGTCAAAGCCGATGCGCACCGCTTCTTTGACCCCTGCACTCATGTAGCCGCGGCCTGCATAGGCGGCTCCGATCCAGTAGCCCAACGCGGCACTCTGAAAGCAGCCTCGCACGATGTTGTTGAAGTTGATCAGCCCCAGCAGCTCACCGGTGTCTGCGTCGCAGATGAAGCGCCGGACGCGATTGGGCTCCTTGCCATTGAGCATAAAGCCCTCCCACGCCAGCAGTCCATACAGGTCGAGGTCCGGCGGCGGCTTGGGCTCCCAGGGCGCGTGAAAGGCAGCACTGGAGCGACGCAGGGTCATGAACTCCAGGCCATCGGATTGCACGGGCTCTCTCAAGATGATGGCCACACAGTTCTCCAAGCACAGGCCGAATGTACCGCTTACCAAGCGGGACACCGGAGAGCACACATGTCCGCTGCCCCACCCGCCACCCTGCTTCGCAAGGCCACCGCAGACGCCATCGGCACCTTTGCCCTGGTCTTTGCCGGATGCGGCGCCGTTGTCGTCGAAGCCCAGACCCACGCTCTCGGCCACATCGGCGTGTGCGCAGTCTTCGGTCTGGTCGTGGGCACGATGATCTTCGCCACGGGCCACGTCTCGGGAGCCCACTTCAACCCCGCTGTGACCATTGCATTCGCGACGACGGGCAACTTCCCCTGGCGCGAAGTGCCCGCCTACATCGCAGGACAGGTGCTGGCCGCCATCGCAGCAAGCGCCGCCATCGCAGGCTTGATCGGCACCGAGGCCGCTCTGGGCTCCACCATCCCGACGGTCGACCCAGTCCGAGCCTTCGGCCTCGAGGTCGTGCTCACCTTCTTTTTGATGTTCGTCATCAAGTCCGTCGCCACCGACGCCCGAGCCTCCGGCAACGTCGCCGCCCTGGCCATCGGCGGCACGGTCATGCTCTGCGCCCTGATGGGAGGCCCGCTCACCGGTGCATCCATGAATCCCGCGCGCTCGCTCGGGCCCGCTCTGATCTCAGGCACCATGGACCTGCAGTGGCTGTACCTGGTCGCCCCAGTGGTGGGCGCGGTCGCCGGCTCGGTGATCTATTCCGACGTCGCCTGCGGACCGACCGATGGCTCGGCCGCGGGCGTCCAGACCAGCTAGCTCTTGGTGGGAATGACCGGCCCGCCTTTGGCTTCTGCCCGCTTGTAGGCGGGTCGCTGCACCATCTTCTCGCGCCACGCCGCCATGTGCGGACGGTCGCCTGCACCGCGATCGATGCCCGCCTCGACCGCGTAGAACATCTGAATGTCGGCCATCGAGAATGCATCGCCCGCAAAGAAGGGGCGCTCGCTCAGGGTCTTGTCGATGAAGGTGAAGTGCAGGTCGATCTGAGCGGTGCTGTACGCCTTCTCTATTCCGCTGGCGATGCGGTTGCTGACCGGCTTGATGAAGAACGGCAGTGGCGCTGTACGCAGCTTGTCCATCAGCAGCTGCACCAGCAGCGGAGGCAGTACCGACCCTTCGGCATAGTGCAGGAAGAATCGGTATTCGTTGAAGGAAGCGGGCTCGGATGGCCGCAGCTTGCCCTCGCGGTCGCCAAAGTACTCGAGGATGTTGCCCGACTCGGCGAGCACCAAGCCGTCCACCTCGACCATCGGAAAGCGGCCAAGGGGATGAATCTGCGCCGCCTCGACCGGGGCTCGAAATCCCTTGTCTCGCTTCCAATGCCGGATTTCGTAGTCGAGCTCCAGCTCTTCGAGCATCCACAGGGCACGCAGGGAGCGGGAGTAGTTGAGGTGATGGACCAGGATGCTCATGACACCCTCGTAGCAGCTTCATGGCGTACACTCACGGCCATGAGCGACTTAGAAATTTCCGAGACCGAAGAGATCTTCAACCGTCAGATCAGCCGCGGCTATACCAGCGGTACCTGGGGGCATATCGGCACTTCAGGTGGCTTCATGCTGCTCTCATGCATCGTCAATCCGATGATGATCTTCACTCTGTTGGCAGCCGCGGGCTCGCTGTCGGGCTTCGTGCGCTGCGTCACCATGCCCAAGGACGTCCGCGCCCACGCCAACTCCGGCGAAGTGGTCGCTCAGATCGTCATCTCACTCGGCATCGCGCTGCTGACCCTGGCCCCCCTGGTGATCGCCTGGGGAATGATGCTGTTGCTGGCCGTGATGGCCATGGTCACCTGACCCCAAGCCAAGGGCGATCGGTTCCTTGACTTGGCCAAGGACAATGCGTCAGTTTGGCGGACCGCGAACCGAGAGCGTCCAGCGTGTCCGACATCCAGTGGCCCCAGAAGACCCAGGAATTCCACAACCACCACTTCGACTCGACGATGTGGGACCACTTCGTGCCGCGGGACGACGACATCGTCATCTCGACCTATGCGAAGTCCGGCACGACCTGGCTTCAGCAGATTGTGTCCCAGCTGCTCTTCAACGGCGAAGCAGGCCTAGAAGTCGCACACATGTCGCCCTGGATCGACCTGCGCGTGCCTCCCCACTTCGTCAAGATGCCCGAGGTCGAAGCCCAGACCCATCGCCGCTTCGTCAAGACCCACCTGCCGGTGCCAGCCCTGCGCTTCTTCCCCCAGGCAAAGTACTTGTACATCGGCCGTGATGCCCGTGATGCCATCTGGAGCATGCACAACCACCACCTGAACGCCAATGCCAAGTGGTACGGCGCCCTGAACGAGACTCCGGGACGAGTCGGCCCGCCGATCGCGCCGCCGCCGGAGTCCCCACGGGAGTACTTCCTGGAGTGGCTCGAAAAGGACGGACATCCGCTGTGGCCCTACTGGGAGAACATCCGCTCGTGGTGGGCGATTCGCGACCTGCCCAACGTGCACCTCATGCACTTTGCCAACATGAAGGCTGACCTGCCGGGCCAGATTCGCGAAGTTGCGAAGTTCCTCGACATCGAGATCGACGAGGCCAAGTGGGACGACATCCTGCTGCACTGCAGCTTTGCCTACATGAAAGAGAACGCCACCAAGAGCGTGCCGCTGGGCGGAGCCTTCTGGGATGCGGGCGCCAAGGTCTTCATCCACAAGGGCGTCAACGGCCGCTGGCGCGACACCCTCAGCGCTGACGAATCGGCCGCATTCGAGGCACGCGCCGTGCAGGAGCTGGGTGCCGAGTGCGCCCACTTCATGGCGACAGGCGAGCTTCCTTAGGGCCATAGCACCCGAACTTTATGGCACTCCGCCCAAGAACAGGAATCCGGCGCGAGTGTTGCTGGGCGGGCTGCCGATCAACAAGTCATCTGCGCCGTCGCCGTCCACATCGCCGGCACCGAGCGCGTATCCAAACCCATGTCTGGAACTCGCGTAGATCTGCGCGTCTGCGTCGCTCACCACCATGTTCGTCGTGATCGGACCGGTGATGACGTACGTGGCTCCATTCCCATCGCCCCAAACGTGGTTTCCGATGGCCAAGTCATCAATACCGTCCGCGTTGCTGTCTAGGCCCACGATCGCGGAGCCGCCATTGCGGGTAGATATCGAGATTAGTGTCGTGCTGCCTAGTCCGGCTTCTTGGCCGTGGATGACCACATCGGCATCGAGTTCCGAAATAGCGCCACTCTTGGCGCTCACGTTTAGCAGCAAGAACACAGCGCCAACGCTGGCACCTGTAGAATCAAGGGCAACTGGCGCGGACACGGCGATATCCGCGTAGCCGTCACCATCAAAATCGCCAGATGTGATCGATTCTCCTAGTCGATTGTTGTCGCCCGACGGCGCCATTTGAATGTCACCTACAGCAGGCTGTACACCAGCAGCAAGCGGCCCAAACAGCACACGTACGCTGCCATCGTTCCAGAATTCACGCTCGTATCGACTCATCACGTAGTCGCGTTGCCCATCGCCATCGAAGTCTGCGGTTCGGACCGCGTTCATGTGGTACCCGACCATCTTGGAGTCATATTCGTTGTCGGGATCCATAGAACCGCTAAGCGGCCCGTGGAATAGGTAGATGGCCCCCTCGGAGCTCAAAGTGGCATCGTCGGCCATCAATGCTCCAACCAACAGATCATCAGCTCCGTCGTTGTTCACATCGTCCGCCCACACATGCCCCCCCAATTTGCTGTCACCTGGGCTCGAGTAGATCTTGACGTCCGCGTCGACGGTTAGGTCATTGTCCCCGAGGACCGGCCCGAACCGCACATACACGGTGCCGTCGTTCCCATTGATCTCGTCAGCGTTCGGAGCACCGACGATAGCGTCGTCCATTCCATCGTTGTTCAGGTCTCCCATCGCAACGCTATTCCCTTCCTATTCGCCACCGAAAGCAGTGAGCGTAGCGTCGGCCGCGTCCAGGTCAACCGTCGTGGTCACCGGTCCATAGAGGGCGTGCGCCCCGAGGTGGATCGTGCCAACCAATACGTCCGTGACACCGTCGTCGTCGAAGTCGCCTGTGGCCCATGTTGCGCCGGAGAAGTCGCCATCCGTCTGATTGACGAAGTGGGCATCACTGTCGTTGGTGCCCAATATTCCCACCAATTCGCAGGCGGAATCCGACGCAGGATCGCAGTCGTTGTCCAGACCGTCGCCGCAGATTTCTTCAGAATTTGCAGGGCTTGCTTGGGCGCTGCCGTCATTGCAATCGTCCGAATTGCCGGTGTGATCTGGTGGTGCAACGCAATCCGTGTTCGGCGTCGTGTCGAGACCGTAGCCGTCGCCGTCGCCGTCCGGGTACCAAGGTCCACCCTCCGCTCCTACGCTCGCATCGGCGTCATCACAGTCGCCAGCATTCTCGGACAATCCATCCCCGTCGTCGTCGAAAGCGACCGTGCCTTCGTCAACGAGCCCGTCGCAATTGTTGTCGATCCCATCCTCGACCTCGTCGGCGGCTGGATGAACCGAATCATCTTCATCGTCACAGTCTCCGGCCTCCACCGAGAACTGGTCGCCATCGACGTCAGACGGCTGCTCACAACTCTCATCAGGAAGCACTTCGCAGTCCGTTTCGGTGGTGGAACTGCAGGCCGCAAGCGACGCAAGCCCAGCGCTGAGTATCAATAGATTCCGCAGGTTCATTTGACTCATAGAAGGGCTCCGGGACAAGATTTATGGCGCTGCAGGACAAGCAACCATCGATAATCCGGCGACAGCGTTGCGGCTCTCCGAATCGCGTAGTGACCGAACTCAGGCCTCGGGCAGCCAGAACGCAAAGCGAGAGCCGCTTCCAAGCTGCGAGTCGACCCAGATCTCACCGCCATGCGCCTGCACGATCTCTCGACAGATGGGCAATCCCAGCCCAGTCCCACCGAAGTGGTCGCCACCCACCTGCTTGTACTTCTGAAAGACTTGGTCCTGGTCGGCCTCGGCAATGCCGGTCCCCGTGTCCTCGACGCTGAACTCGACGCCCTTCTCGCCACGACCGACGCGCACCGCAACCGAGCCCTCGCTGGTGAACTTGAGCGCGTTCGACAGCAGATTGATCAACACCTGGATGATGCGGTCACTGTCAGCCCGGACCTTGGGTACTTCCTCGTCCACCTGCGTGGACACCGAGACCGCAGAGTCGCCAATCAGCGAGTCGGTTGCGCTCATGGCCCGCTTGACCAGGGACTTGGCGCTGCAGGGCTCGAGCTTCCAATCAAAGCCGCCGGCTTCCATCTTGGCGATGTCGAGCACCGTGGTGATCAAAGCCGTGAGCCTCTCGCCCTCTGAGATGATGATGTCGAGGTTGGAGTGGCACTGGTCTGCGGCACGCATGGCGCGGATGTCATCTTCGGGAACGTGCTTGGTCACCCGCTTCAGCCGGCCACGGGTCAGCCTCGCAAACCCCAGCACCGACGTCATGGGCGTGCGCAACTCATGGGTCACCATCGCCGTGAACTCGGTCTTCATGCGCTCGACTTCCTTTTGGAAGGTCACGTCGCGAATGATGATGACCGTGCCCAGCACCGACCCATCGGACCTGCGCATAGTGGACACCGCCGCAGAGCCCAGGCGATCGCCAGGCAGGGTGATCTCGTCCCGCTGGGTGCAGTCGCTCTCCAACGAGGCGGCGACCAACGGCTGCAGACGCGAGGCCCCGAGCTGCTCCAGTGTGCGTCCTCTTAGCTGCCCCGCCACGCCATACAGGCGCGAAAATGCCGGATTCCACAGCTCGACTTGGCCCTCCTCGTCCAGCGAGACGAGGCCATCATCCATGTTCTCGACAGTCGCCTGGTGCCGGGTCAGCGCCGCTTCGACCTGTCTCTCGAGACGGCGCTGGCTGCTGACATCTCGCACCACGGCCAGGTTCACCGTCTCGCCATCGAGCTCGAACATGCGGGTGGCCACCTCGACCGGGAAGGTGCTGCCATCTTTTCGCTGGTGCACGCCATTGAGCGTCACCACTTGCCCCGGGTTGGCCACCATGCGCTTCCACAGGTTGTGGAACTTTTCGGCGTCAAAACTGGTTTCTATGCTGCGCACCGAGATCTTCATCAGCTCTTCGCGGGTGTAGCCCAACGAGTCACAGGCAGCCTGATTGACGCGCATGATCTTGCCCTGCTTGTGCAGAATCATCGCGTCGGCCGCCATGTTGAACAGACGCTCGTACACGTCCGCATCGTTGGGAGAGTCACCCATGCACTGATGATGCCACACCCGATGGGCCTCGGCGCCGCAAACAACGCCCTGGGCAATGGCCGAGCCGCGCAGTTCTCGTGGATACAGTCTGGTGCGGCACTCGACGCGGTAGTGGCCGCACTCGACAGCAACGGCGACGGCCGAGTCACCAACCTGGATGACCCCCACTCATTGACCGTCGTCGGCTACTCCTGGGGAGCCATGAACGCCGCCGAAGCCTTCGACTTGACGCGAGACCGCCGCTTCTCCTCAGACCGGGCCGTGGTCGACAAGATGGTGTTGATCGACCCCTACAAGCCGGGTCGCGCCCAGGTGATGATTCCCGACTCTGTCGTCCATGCACTGATCGTTCGCCAAGACGGCGTGGGCCGAGATTGCACGACCACAGCTCCTCGTGGGCCCTATGTGGGTCTGCCGCCCGTATGCGGCCAAGACACCCAGTGTGAGCAGCGCCTGCTGCACGGCATCGGACACTGCCGCATCACCGCAGCGCTCGACCCGGCCATCGCAAGTCGCGTGGCCGGCGCCACCGCCATATCTGGCGCCCATGCTTCCCCTTCTGCTCTCGCTGTCCGCCCTCGCACAACCGCCAACGCCCCTGGCACAGCGCCTTGAGCTGACCATCGACCCGGCCGCAGAGCGGTACACCGGGTTGACCGAAATTGATGTGTTGATCGACGAGAAGGGCACTCGAATCGAGCTGTTCGCGAACGACATGAACATCTCGTCCGCAACCGCCACCCTGGGCAAGAAGCGCGTGCCGATGACGGCAGAGTTCGCAGATGGCGGGCAGCTTGTGCTGACCTCAAGCAAACCCCTGAAGCCCGCGGTGTGGACGCTGGAGCTGGTGTTCGACAACGATCTACACAGCAAGCCCTATGGCATCTACTCGTTCACCCACGAGGGCGACGCCTACGTGGTCAGCCAGTTCGAGGCCGACGATGCACGCGAGGCCTTCCCGTGCTTTGACGAGCCTTCAAGCAAGATTCCCTGGTCGGTGACTCTCACCGTGCCCACCGGACTGACGGCAGTCACCAACGCAGCTGAGGACTCGATGACGAGCGCCGGCGAGTGGGACACGCACTTCTTCCGAGACATGCCCCCAACGCCTTCGTATGCCCTGGCTTTCGCGATCGGACCCTACGAGCACCAGGACATCACCGGCACCCCCATTGAGTCTCGCGTCTACACCGTGAAGGGCAAAGCAGAGCTGGCCACCTCGATTGCGATCCCGACCGATTCAACGCTGCGCGCGCTTCAGGACTGGTTTGGCGAGGACTATCCCTACGAAAAGCTCGACTACATCGCGGTGCCCGAATTCGCATTTGGCGGCATGGAGAATCCCGGGGCCATCGTGCTGGCCGACTGGTTGCTCGGCGATCCAACGACCATGACGACCCGCAGACGCGGCTTTGTCTCGCATGTGGTCGCCCACGAGCTGGCCCACATGTGGTTCGGCGACATGGTGACCATGAGCTGGTGGGACGACCTGTGGCTGAACGAGAGCTTCGCAGAGTGGCTCGCCACCGAGATCGTCGAGGACCTGAGTCCCGAACTGGACAAGGACTTTGCCCGAGTACACAGCACACACCGCGCGCTGTTCTCCGATGGCACCGTCACCATGCTGCCGATCCGCACAGAAGTGGACCCAGCCCATGTCTTCGAGACCGCCAACTTCATCGCCTATCCCAAGGGACAGGCGGTCCTCGAGATGGTGCAAGAGGACGCTGTCGGTCGCGAGGCCTTCCAGGCGGGTGTGCGCTCCTATATCGACAAACATCGCTGGGGAAATGCCAAGTCCTCCGACCTGTTCGCAGCCATCCAAGAGGCTTCGGGACAAGACGTGGGCGCCATGCTGCGGCCCTACCTCGACGAGCCCGGGGGCCCATTCATCGAGCTGGCCGTCGACGGCGACCAGCTGACCTTGACCCAGAAGCGGTACGCCCAGCTCGGCAGCGAGGTGCAGACCACCCTCGCTTGGACCGTTCCGATGCACGTGCAGTACGCCGACGGCAGCGGCAAGGTCAAGACGCAGTCCATCGTGTTCAGTGAGTCCACTCAGACGGTCAAGCTCGAGGCCGAGGGCGACATCCAGTGGCTCTACCCCACCCGAAATGGCGTGGGCTACTACGTCTGGAAGGTCGATGACGACATGCTGGCGAGGCTGATGGAGGCGGCGCCGAACACTCTGACGCCCATCGAACGCGTTGCGCTGGTCGGCAACCTCGATCTACTCGTCAAGGCGGGGGACTACGAAGCGGGCCAGATGCTGGGCCTTCTCAATGCGCTGTCATCGGACACCGATCCGCATGTCATCAAAGAGGTCGCGGACTTTCAGGACTACGCCGGCGACCTGCGAAGCGACGAGCTCGACCCGGAGTGGGCGGTCTATGTGCGCCAGACCCGCGGCCCATGGCTCGACGCGATTGGTTTTGAGCGGGCTGATGACGATTCAGAAGCCGTCGTCAAGCTGCGCCGCAACCTGATTCAGAGCCTGGCCGAGGACGGCGAAGACGAGCGGGTGCTCGAGTACCTCGACGAGGTGGCCACCGATTTTCTGGAGAAGCGCGACAGCGTCGACCCCGAGATCGCGGGCATCGCCATGAACATGCGCGCCCGCCATGCGGAGCTCGGGTTCCAGGCCAATATGTTCAAGCTCTACGAGGCCGAAAAGACACCCCGGTACAAGGATATCCTCGCATACGCCGCCGCAGAAGTTCGTGCAGAGGGCGGCCAGCTGGCGGCCATCGAGTACGCGACCACTGCCGAGCTCGACAGCGGCGAGGCGCTCAGCATCCTGTTCACCGCACTCAATCACGACGAGGACAGCGACTTCGGCCTCGACTGGTCCATCGAGCATCACGACTGGTTCCTCGAGAAACTGGCGCCGCAGCACCATCCTCGCCTGGTCGGTCTCGGAGCCGGCTGCGATGCCGAGCGCTTCGAGCGGGCGGCCGAGTTCTACGGTGCACCCGAACGCAAAGTGGCCGGCACTGACCGAGCCATCGGCGAGGCCCGAGAGCGCACGCTGGGCTGTGTCGAGCGCAAGAAGCAGCATGGACCCGGTGTCGACGAGTACCTGCGGCAGACGACCACGTCCGCCGCTACCGAGCCGTCGGCGCAAACTCCCCAACCCGAGTGAGTCCGGCCTCGCCATCGCGGTAGTAGGGCGTGCTGTACAGCCGCACCTGTGCATCCTCGTCGACCCAGACTCCACCAGCCGCGCGAAAGTTGCAGCCCTGGTCCGGCGGACACACCAAGGCCTTGCTGGCCACTTTGGTCAGGGTCAGCTGATCGACATCGAGCAGGAAGAGCTCGGCAAAGTCGGTGCCTCCGTCGATGGGCAGGTCCGATGTGTTGTCCGCAAGCACCGCATAGACCTGGCCATCGCACTGCTGCAGCAGGTTCACCGACTGGCCGTTCACCCCGGGCGTCCCGGCGTCTGGCACCTCGCTGACCATGTTGGCCGCCTCGATGACCCCGAACGGCGTTGTGTCACCGCGCCAGAACAGGTCCAGCTGCCGATCGTCCCAGCTGGCCAGCAGCACTTGGTCGCCGACCCGGGTCATGCCGACGGCGTGTGCGGTCGCATTTGTGCCCAGGTCGATCACATCGAGCGGCACCGAGGCCAGGGGATCGGTCACATCGAACAGCCGCAGCGACGCGGTGTGCTCATCGCCCTCGACCCGCAGCCTCTCGGTGGGCACAGCCAAGACGCCATCGAGCAGGTCGATGCCGCCCGCATGCCACTCATCGCCTTCATCGAGCGGCACTCGGCCCAGCATCTGACCACCAAGCTCGCCCACAAAGACATCGGCTTGGGTCCGCTGTGCATCTCCTCCGCTGATGAACAGGAAGGGTCCCATGCGGGCGAGGCCTTGAAGGTGGTTGTCCAGGCCGAATTCATTGTCGACGGTCAAGGTGTAGCGCCAGGCATTGCCTGCCTCGAATACCGTTCCATCGCCGATCGACAGCGCGGTGCCAGACGCATCGATTGACGCGAAAGACCGTTCAACATCATCGACACAGGGGGTGTGAGGGTCTTCAGAAGAGCCCGTGCACCCAAGCAGCAGCAGCATCAGCACAGCCCACTATAGTTCCGAACTTGCAGTACACTCCGGGGTCTGGGGTCGCAGGTGGCGGATCGCTTCATTGCAGTGGCTGGCAACATTGGCGCCGGCAAGACGACGCTGACGACTTGGCTGACGTCGACGTACGACATGCGTCCGGCTTTCGAACCGTTTGAGAACAACCCGTACCTCGACGACTTCTACAAGGACATGGGTGCGTGGGGCTTTCACAGCCAGGTGTGGTTTCTGGCGCACAAGTACCGGCTGCACCTCGAGCTCGAAAAGACGCCAGGCCACATCGTACAGGACCGCACCATCTACGAAGACGCCGAGATCTTTGCCGCATCGCTCGCCAGAAGCCGGAACATGAGCAAGCGCGACTACGCGACCTATACCGAGATGTATGAGGCCATGAAGTCGGGACTGCAGAGACCCGACCTGCTCATCTACCTGACATGCAGTGTGCGAGCGACGCGCCGCCGCATCAAACAGAGGGGTCGCGAATCCGAGCAAGACATCCCAGCGCGCTACCTGCGAAAGCTGAACGTGCTGTACGCAGAATTCATCGACCGGTGGGACCACTGCCCGATCCTTGTGCTCGACACCGAGAAACTCGACTACCTGGGTGATCTCGTCGACGCCTTGGAGTTTCGCAACCGCATCGAGAAGTACTTATGATGCTGCGGCAGACGTTCGGTTCTCCCGGCAGAACCAACTCGCCTCGAGCAGTGTCTGACAAAAAGCTCACTACGGAGTTGTTGACGTGAACCCTGTCAGATCCCTAGGTTTTCCCGCCACAAGCAGGTGGGAGTCCTCATGGACGGATTGCTCGAACGAAACGGACGGGGTCAACTGAAGATGAGGGTTGTCTGCGACAACTGCCGGGCGGTTTACAAGATCCCCGACTCAAAACTGATCAAGCCGGTCAACAAGGCCACGTGCCGCAATTGCGGCCACCGCATGTTGATCCCACGGCCGCCCCAGGCGACCGAGGACGAGCGCACCTTGGTCACCAACAACCCGATGACGCCTGCGGCCGCAATGCCCCGCAGCGCGGGTCCGCCCACGGTTCCCATCCAGGACGACGAGCCCGAACGCACGCTGCCCATCGCGAACCGTCACTACACCCCCGAGCCGCCCCCCGGACGCCGCGTCGCGGGTGATCCCTCTCGCCACAGCATGGACGAGGACGTCGCCCTGCAGCCGGGCACCCCCGCTCCCGCCGGACGCCGCAAGCGGCCACCGCGCCCGAGTGGCCCACACCTGTCGCCGCCTCCCGAAGAAAAGACCAGCTGGGTCCGCAATCCGCCAACCGGCGGCAACGCAGCGGCCGACACCAACGACGCACTCGCGGCAGCCGCCCGTGGCATGAGGCCATCCGAAGAGCCGACCCGCATCCAGGGCCGTCCCCCCGAGCTCGACAGCTACGAGCCCAAGTTCGAAGAGAGCCATCCAGCTCCCGCGCAGCCTGCACCGCCCAAGCCGCGGGCCAAGCCGGTCAGTCCTCCGCCCAACTACGAGCAGAACCACCAGCCCAGCTACCCGCCGCCCGTCGGCAGTCCCTCGCCCAGTCACGACCCGTCCGGCGACATGATGCTGGCACTGCTCGGCACCATGGGAGCCATCTTCGGCATTGTGCTGCTGGCCATCGACCCCCGTCCCGCCAGCTTCGTCCTCGACACCGCCGTCCGAGCCATCGCATTGATGTTGGCCTTCGGTGGCGCCTTCACCAGCATGCTGGTGCTCATCACCTCGAGCCGCGGCCGCCGTCCGGCGCAGCAGGTCGGCTCCATCGTCATCGCCAGCTTCCTGGCCATGCTCGGAGTGGGCTCGGCCATCGGCCTGAACACCATGGCCTACCTGTGGAAGACCGGCTTCTTCACCTCCCAGGCCACCGTCTCGATTCCCGCAGACTTCGGCACCGATGCCGTCGCTGACTTGCCTCCCGAGTCCGAGGCCATCGCTGAAGAGCCCGTCGAAGTCGTGGCTCCAACGACCAATCCCCCGCGCCGAGCCGCACGCCGCACCGTTCCACGCACCACCAAAAAGGCACCGCCCAAGAAGGTGGTGACCGTGCCCAGTCCCGAGCCCGAAGAGGACCTGTTCGAAGACGACGACTTCGGCTTTGACGATCCCGAGCCCCCACCGCCGGTCCGCACCCCGCCGCCTCCCACAAAGAAGGCCGCCAGCAGCGGTGACTCGATGGAGAGCGTGCCGATGGAGGTCATCGACATCCAGTTGCGCAACAACATCGACGTCAAGAAGTGCTTCTTCGGCCACATGCAGAGCAACGGTGCCCTGCCCAAGCGCGTCGACGTGCGCTTCACTCTCGAGCCCAGCGGCAAGGTCAGCCGAGCCGCCATCACCCAGGCTCAGTTCGCCGGGTCCAGCCTCGATAGCTGCCTGTCCAAGGCCATCAAGAAGATCCAGTTCCCGCCGACGAGTGGCGCTGCGACGAAGATTACGTTCCCGTTCATCTTTGAGTAGTCGGCCCTACAGTCCGCACTCGACGTTGCGGAAGTTGGTGTCCCAGCAGGCGGGGTTGCCGGCGTTGTAGTCGGGCAGACGGACCTCGCCGGCGTTGTCGGCGGGAGTCACGGTGACCCACGAATCCTGGCCATTGCCGGCGTCGTAAGCATAGATGGCATTGAGGTCGGGGCTCATGATGTAGGTCAGCAGGCTGCCGGCGTCGGCGCCATTGGTCCGGGCAATGCCGAACTGCGCTCCCTCTTCTCCGCCGTCGATCCATTCGACAACACCCGCCAGGTCTCCATTCTGGTAGAAGTCCCACCAGCCCAGGTTTCCGTCGTACGACAGGAAGCCGTTGAACCACACGCCGGCGTTTCCGCGGGTGTCGGCCAGCTTCATCTCGGCGAGCCAGCCCGTGCCGACCCAGGCCACGGTGAAGATGGTGGTGATGGTCTCGCCCTCGAGGGGCACTGCGTTGGTGGCCTGCCACACGTTCGGGGCAATCTGCGTCACCTCTCCGTCCACGGCGATGCCAATGGCGATGGCGGGAGGAGCGATGATCGCACCGGCAACCGCGTCGGCCCAGACAACGGCGGTGGCGCCGGCAAGCCAGTTCTCGTAGCCCCAGTCGGGCGGGGGAGCATCGGTGCCGAGCTCGCCGCCATCAATCGCCAACGTGAAGCCAGCGGGGGCGTTGACCAGGTCCATGGGCAGGCCCACTTCCACCATGTCGTAGTCCCCAGCGTTCTCGAGCACTTGAGCGCGGTCCACCAAGTCGACGTCGAGGTCGCCTTCGGTGATGGCGTCAAGGCGGGGTGCCGCATCCTGCGGAGCCTCTTCACAGGCAAACAAGCCGGTCAGCAGCAGGGGGAGGAGGACGGTGGTGGTGACGGTGCGCATGGACTCTCCAGCGTGGGTTCATTGGTCAGACCCACGACCGCTGAAGATCGGAAACGCAAAGCGGAAACTTCTTAGAACTCGCCCAGGGAAACCCACACGTCTGGCA
>Ga0114932_10003899_pt1 | contig 14281 bp, 16 predicted proteins | sample 2SBtaG_2_FD_87286 | JGI IMG/M metagenome (GOLD analysis project Ga0114932, IMG submission 87286) | Deep subsurface microbial communities from Kolumbo volcano to uncover new lineages of life (NeLLi) - 2SBTROV12_ACTIVE470 metaG | ecosystem: Environmental > Aquatic > Marine > Volcanic ...
AGAGGGAGCTCGCCCGACGCTTCGGGGACACCCTCGCTCCTGACGAGCGACACGAACTCGCGTGCAGAGCACGCGACGAGTTCGCTGACTTGCCCGTCACGAACTACCTGCCCATCCTCGCCGTGCGCCGCGCAATCGATCTGGCGGCGGCACGCGTCAGGTCACAGCCCACAACCCAACCCTCCACACACTAGGAACGAACACAGATGGCCTACACCGAGAGATTCCAGGCACTCGCCGACGCCGCACGATCACAGGTCGAAGAGGTCGAACCACGCGATGTCGACGGTCTTGTTTTCGCCGGTGCCGTTGCGCTCGACATCCGAGACCCGGACGAGCACGACGCAGACCACATCGCTGGATCGCTGAACATCAGCCGCGGCAAGCTCGAGATGCTCGTCGAGGGCCGAATCCCCGATCTCGACTCGACGATCCTGTGCTACTGCAACGCGTTCAACCGAGGCGCGCTCTCCGCGGCGACGCTGCGAGGAATGGGCTACGAGAACGCGAAGTTCATTGCCGGTGGCCTCAACGCGTACCGAGACCTGGATTCAATCAAACCCGTTCCGGTCGGACACGGCTCCGTGGCCACCGCGATCCCTGTCGATGACAGTCGTGAGTAGCTGATCGATCGTCGACTTGCCGAGTCAACGTGCCAGCGATCTCCCTGCCAGGGACGGGCGGATTCGTGCGAATCGGAGCGAGCAGTCATTCACAGGCACGAAGGTCGCGAAAAGCTCACAGAAAACTCACGTGACAACCGCAAACAAGGGGTCACGGAGGGGAACAGCGGGGAGATGGGATTTCTCGCAGTCGCTTGTCCCGCAAGGGGAAATCATGCGGGAAGGCGGCGCGAAGACAGTTCCTGTGCGGTGCTCGTCGGGCTCATAACCCGAAGGTCGTTGGTTCAAATCCAACCCCCGCCACCACTGAGGAGGCCCGGAAACAAGTCGTTTCCGGGCCTTTGCCGTTGTCGACTGAAGAGGCCGTCTACCGGGTCCGTCTACCGGCTGAATCCTTCCCGAGCCGTTGACCTGGGTGTTCGTGCGGTCGATCCGGTAGACGTCTACCGGCTGCCACCCACGATCTCGTCGCTCGGGGCGTTGTCGGTGCGGGCCCGTTCGGAGGCGATGAGCGCGACGAAGCGGTTGGCGGCGTCGGCGCCCATGCCGGGTAGGACGTGTTGGTAGGTGGCCATGGTGAAGCCGGGGTTGGCGTGGCCGAGGCGTTCGGAGACGACCTTGATGGGGACACCTGCGGCGATGAGGAGGGTGGCGTGGGTGTGGCGGAGGTCGTGGAAGCGGATGTGGGGCATGTGGAGTCGGGTGAGGTGGCGGGCGAAGAGCTGGCTGATCGATTCGGGGTGCAGGGGGTCGCCGTGGTGGTTGCTGAAGATCGGATCCGCGAGACCAACAGGGTTGCGGTCGGAGGTCTGCTTGCGATGCCAGCGTTTGAGGGTCGTCTCGGTGGCAGGGTCGAGGTCGATGCTGCGTCGGCTGGAGCGGGTCTTGACTGGCGTTTCGACGGACTGGCCGCCGATGGACTTGCGGGCTCGAGCGATGGAGATGGTGTGGGTGGTGTGGTTCCAGTCGCTCCAGCGGAGCCCGACGAGTTCACCGCGTCGCATCCCGGTGGTGGCGGCGAGGACGAACGCTGGGTGGAGGCGTAGGTGGGCGGTGGCGTCAAGGAATCGGCTGAGTTGTTGGGCGGTCCAGCAGTCGGGGCTGTGCCGTTGGCGTCGTCGTGGTTTGGGGGCGCGGGCGCCGTGGGCCGGGTTGGTCGCGATGAGGTGAGCATCGACTGCGTGGTTCAGCGCCGAGCGGCAGATGACGTGGGCGTCGTACACGGTCTTGGGTGCAAGACCTTGGGAGCGTTTGCCGCCGGTGGCGAGCAGGTCGGTGTAGAGCCGATCGAGGTGCTCGGTTCGCAGCGACCGGAGTCGCAGGTGTCCGATGGCGAGGCCGATGTAGTGGTCGATCATCCAGCCGTATCGGTGGGCGGTGCTCGGGTCGAGGTCGTGGCGTCGGATCGGGAGCCGCCGCTCAGTCAGATACTGGACGACGGTGAGCGGATCGGCACCGGTCAGCGTGTCGAGTGCCGTCTGGGCGGTGTCGATGTTGGCGGCGATGTCTTCGGCGTCGGCACGGGAGTGTCCGGCCGGGTGCCGTCGGCGCCGTTCGCGACCAGTGAGGGTGTCGACGCCGTCGTAGGCGACGACGTAGAAGCGGGACTTGCGTTGCACGATGTAGGTCATCGCCAACCATCGGCGCAGCGCAGTGACGACTTCGCCGTCAACCCGAAGATCACCCGCTGCTGGGTGGGAGTGTTCAGGGCTGATTGATAGCGTCGTCGAGTTCGAGTTGGCGGTCGTCGGCGAGGTCGAGGACTGTTTCGGTGAGGGTGTCGACGGCGTCGTCACCGGCGAATGCGATCAGCTGGCCGTCTGGTGCTCCGCGTAGGCGGTCGAGCCCAGCGATCGTGCCGGACGCGATGGCTGCCGCCGCTTCTGCGAACCCGAGAGCAGCGCGGCGGCGGATGTCTGCGAGGAACGGTTCGAGGGATTCCTCGAGGAGTTCCCATGCCGCGTCGGTCTCGTGGACATATCCACGCCCAGGAATCCGTCCCGTCCTGCCTGCGAGTTCTTCGAATCCCAGGGAGCCCAGCTGGTGGGCGACTTCGTTCGCGATCTCCTCGGCGCGGGCGGACGACATCAGTCTGCTGGCGAGGCCTTTCGCTTCTTCGAACAGTTCGGGGTGGGCCGCCAAGAGCCGTTCGAGCACGGTGTTCTTCTCGAGCGAGGTGGCGACTGCCAACACCGAGGTGTCGCTATCGACGTTGGCTTGCCTGTTGTTCGGAGTGGGCGCCATCTCGTGAACACTAGGCAACGGGTGTGTCATCGATGCCGGCGGCGGATGAGAACGAGCCGATGGCTACGCATCGAGGCCGAGCCACCGGCGGTAGGCAGCCAAGAGTTGTTGCGGGTACCCGGCTTCGAGGGTCAGTTCGATGAGTGCGACTCGGTGCTGGCCGGTGCCGTTCGTGAAGACGCCGACAAGCCCCTGTGCTGGTTGGCCGTCGTAGTCGACGGTGTTGACGGTGACGGGTGTGCCGGCGAGGGTGGCGGCGATCGGGTAGTCGACTTCGTCTTCGAAGGCGCAGAGGAAGCTGGTGTGGCCCTCATCGCCGTAGGCGTCCACGGTGACGCGCTCGATGATGGCGTCGACCGTCTCGGAGTCGGAGTCAGAACGCACCGTCGGGGCTTTCGGGTGGTGGGGTTCGGGTCGGGGTGTCGAAGCCGAGGGTCTTGTAGGCGGGGAGGCGTTTGGTGTGCATGCGGGCAAGGACGGTGACGTGTTCGTCGAGGTAGTCGTGGAGCTCGACGTCGTGTTTGGTGCCGTGGGCTCGCAGGAGCCGGCCGACGTATTGCACGACGCGGCCCTTGAACGCGACCGGAAACGCGAGGAACAGGGTGTCGAGCTCGGGCCAGTCGAAGCCTTCGCCGAGGTAGGAACCGGTGGCGACGACCACGAGCCCGGTGTCACCGGTCGGAGTGGCCATGGCCTCGTGCACTGCGGCGAGGGCCTTCTTCCCGAGTCCGCCCTTGAGTACGTGGGCGGTGTGTCCGGTCTGGGCGAGCAGCTCGACGATGGCGTCGATGTGGCTGGTCCGTTGGGTGAGCACCAGGCAGGTCCGGCCTGCGGTGGCCGCGGCTGCGACGTCGGCGCAGATCTGTTCGGTTCGCTGGTGGTCGTCGGCGAGTGATCCGAAGATGGCCTGGATCGAGGCGCTGTCGTCATCGAGCACGAAGCGGGTGGGATGAACGACGAGTCGGCGTTGCACGAGCGCCGTCTCTGCAACGTCGCCCGGTCGGGTCTCGTGGCGGGTCGGTCCGCATTGCAGGGCGATGATGCCCTCGAGGCCGTCGCGGCGATAGGGCGTCGCGGTCAGCCCGAGCCAGCGGCGGGTTGGAGCCGTGCGGACGCAGCTCTCGAATGACACCGCAGGTAGGTGGTGGCATTCATCGACCACGACCAAGCCGTAGTTCGCGAAGATCTCGTCGGGGCGTTCGCGTCGGGCGAGGCTCTGGATCATGGCGACATCGACGATTCCTGTCGGCTTGATCTTGCCGCCACCGATGACGCCGACCCGGTCGTCGGCGAGGCCGAGGTGCTCGCTGAGCCGGTCGCGCCACTGCGCGAGAAGCGGCTTTCGGTCGACCAGGATCAGGGTCGGTTGGCGGTGGTGGGCGATCACTGCGCAGGCGGTCACGGTCTTGCCCGACCCAGGCGGGGCAACGATCACGGCGAGGTCGTGGCCGATGACCGTGTCGACAGCAGCTTGCTGGTGGGGCCGCAGCGTCGTCGTGGCATCAAACTCGATCAGGAGGTGGTCCGGTCGTCGGTCGGTGAGGTCGAGGCGGCTGCCCGCCGACTCGACCAGTTCTGTCACCTGGCCGAGCAGCCCTCGGGGGAGGTGGAGCCATTCGAGGTCCTCGCGGTAGCAGCGAATGAAACGTGGCGTGTCCCACGTCGAGAACCGCATTCGCTCCTTCTCGTAGAACTCGGGGTTTGCCAGCGACCCGAGGTGCTTCAACCCGGCAACGAGCGCCGGCGGGAGCCCGGCTCGTCGCAACGAGAGCATCCCGGCGATCTGCGCGTCGATCACGGCGGGGGCTTCGGGCCATCGGCGTCTGCCAGATCCGCGAGCGACAGGCCAGGGCCCGCGCCGACGGCGCGCAATGAGTCAGCCAACGCCACGACCGCATCGCTCGACATGCGTGACACGCTCGACAAGAAGGCCCACTGGTCGGGCCAAGGCTCCATCGTCGTCGGGTCGAGGAACACCGTGCACCCCTGGGCGGCTCGCTCGCCGTGGAGCGGCAGCGCGATCAGGTTGCCGAAGGACCCTTTGGGCATGAAGTCCTGCGACGGGAAGAACCTGTCGTAGCTCGCCAGATCGAGTTCGGCCCGTTGGGTCATCGCCCCTCGCAGCAGCCCCATCCCCATCGCTCGGGCTGCGGTAGCGGGAACCGGCTGGTCCAAGAACACCCACACGTGACCCCCGTCGCCCGACCAGGACCGTTCCAACACCGCCGGGACACCCGCGGAGTGGCACTCGTCGAGGAACGCGAGCGCGTCGAGGGCCCAGCTGCCGTCATCGAAATCACACGCCAGAAGGACACACGTGTCGCCTCGCAGCAGCGGGTAGATCCCGATCGTCGAGTCACCTCGTAGGTGCGAGGCAAACACCTCATCGGTGAGCGGCAGATAGTCCTTGGCCTTGCGTGCCTTGTTGGACCAGCCATCACGCACCGCCGGCGACCAACCCGACTTGCCAGAGTTCAGGTTCTCCCACCGTTGGGCGTACACATCCGAGCGTGCGCCGAACAACGATCGGAACAACTCGAGCTTCTCCGCTGGTGGGGAGGCCTGGGTCACCTCCGCTGACGGCTTCGTCGGACCGAACAGCGTTGGTGCCCAGGACCTCGAGTGTTCGTCTCCGGTGCGGCTTTCGAGCCCGAGCAGGTCGTGGAGCCGGGCGATCTCGGCGCGCAACTCGTCGATCTCGGCCAACAACTCCGATCTCGACGGCTCCGAAGATGCACTCACGAACCGATGATCCCATCGTTCGTACCCGTTCATCGACGTCTGCAGAATCGTATGTGTCGAATGAGTCAGAGTGGGTTCCTCGCTAGCCCTGGTGCAACCCAACTGGTATGTTGTGTTGATGGTCCCGGGGTTTGTGGATGGTGTCTTGCCGCGAGGTGAGTGGTCGGCGTCGTGGGCCGAAGTCGAAAGCGCGTTCGGCTCCACGGACTGGCGCGTCCACCTGTTGGCTGGTTGCCGACGAGCGTTGCTGTCGCTGAAGGCCGCCGGCTGTCGCCGGGCGTGGATCGACGGGAGTTTCGTGACCGCCAAGGCCCATCCCGGCGACATCGACGGCTCCTATGACCCGACCGGCGTCGACCGGGCCTTGCTCCACCCGGCGTTGCTGGACCTGTCGCCCGGCCGGCCGGCGCAGAAGGCCGAGTTCGGCTGTGAGTTCTTCCCGAACATCGTCGAAGCCGGATCGGGCCGCTACTTCGTGGAGTTCTTCCAACAAGACCGAGACGGCCGCCCGAAAGGCGTCATCGTCATCGACCTCGAACAAGAGGAGTTCAACCAATGATCAAGAACGAACGCCAATACAAGATCACCCGAGCCAAAGCCGACGAGATTCGCGTGGCGCTCAGCGAGCTCGAAACCGCGCCGTTGCCCGACGGCCTGTCTCCGGAGATGCGCGAGATGCAAGCCGAGGCCCTCAAGGGGACCCTTGACGACTTCGAGGCCGAGTTGGCTGATTTCGATGCCCTGCACGATGCCACGCTGATCGAAGCCACCGGGATCGGGGAGTTCCCGACCGCGTTGATCCGGGCCCGGATCGCCCGAGGATTGACCCAGCGCGAGTTGGCTGACCGGCTCGGGATCGCCGAGCAGTCGATCCAGCGATACGAGGCGGGCGACTACGCCGGTGTCAGCTTCGGTCGTCTCGTCGAGATCGCCGAAGCGCTCGAGGTCACCGTCCACTACGACGTCCGTCTCGCCTCGGCCGGTTGATGCCTGGGCACTCGTTGGGGAGACTGCGTGTCTCCTGCCTCATAGGCTGACAGATGCCGATGGCCCTCGGTCTCGTTGCCCTGCGTCGTTCAACGTCAGGACGAAGCGCTGTAGATGCCGACGAGATGCTGGCCTATGGATTCGGGGGAGACTGCAATTGCACCCCTTACCCGTCGCTGCCCGCGATTCGCGAGCAAGGCTCACGCTCCGTGGGCGTCCGCCACAGTGGAGAAGCGGGCTGGCCATCTACCAACAATCTACCGAGACAGGTGCAAACAGGGGGGAGCGACGGGGAACAGCAGGGAACACGAAATGGCCTCTGAACTGGGGAAACGCTGCTGACCAGCGCGAACGCATCGCAGTCCAAGAGGGCTCATAACCCGAAGGTCGCAGGTTCAAATCCAACCCGCCACCACTCAGAAGGCCCGGAAACTCAACGGTTTCCGGGCCTTCGACTTTGCTGGGCCGAGGTGGGCGTCTACCGGGCCATCTACCGGCGCCGTGGCCGGTACGTCTGTGACCTGGGAGTTCGCGGCTTCGCTGCCGATAGATGCCTACCGGCTGGCGCTTACGAGGTCGGCGAACGCGGTGGCGGCTGCAGCGCCCATGCCGGGGATGAGGTGCTGGTAGGTGTGCATCGTGAACCCGGGGTGGGCGTGTCCGAGGCGTTCGGACACGACCTTGATCGGGACGCCGGCGGCGACCAGCAGCGATGCGTGAGTGTGCCGCAAGTCGTGGAACCGGATCGTGGGGAGATCGGTGGTGGCGGCGGTGCGTTTGAAGAGCTGGCTGATCGACTCGGGTGACACCGCAACGTGGCGCTGGCTCAAGAACATGGGTGTGGTCGTATCGATGTGTGCGCCTTCCTCGGCGAGGCGAAGTCGCCAATGCTCGAGGATGTCGAGCGTGCCGGTGTCGAGATCGACGCAGCGTCGGCTTGTTCGGGTCTTCACTGGGGCTTCGATGGTGCGGCCGCCGGTGACTTGTCGTGTGCGGGTGATTGAGAGTGTGGCGTGGGTGTCGAGGAGCTCTCGGTCGATGGCGAGATCGAGTGCGTTGGCCAGGACGCGGTGGACTTCGAGCACGGTCTTGGGTGACAGTGCCTGCCCCTTCTTGCCGCCCCGGGCGCGAGGTCGGTGTAGATGGTGTCGAGGTCGGCGGGTGGGAGTTGGGCGAGTCGGTGGTGGCGATGCGGGGGTTGATGTAGCGCTCGATCATCCATCGATATCGGTTCCGGGTCGGATGGGTCAGGTCGCCCTTCGATGCCAGCCACACATCGTTGAGGAAGCCGGCCACCGTGGATGGGCATGGTTTCGCGGGTCGGGCGGCGTCGATCCGGTCTCGGATCGCTTCGGCATCGGCGCGTGAGGTGCCGGCAGGGTGCCAGCGGCGACGTTCGCTGCCGCTGATGGGGTCGTGGCCGCCGTAATCGACGACGTAGAAGCGGTGGTTGCGTTGCACGATGTAGGACATCGCCACCCATCGGCTCGTCGGGTCAACGACCCGAAGGGCTTGCTTGCTGGGCTCGGCTGGCAGACTGGTCTGGTGTCGGAGCCTGCGCGCAATCGCTGTCGCCCCTGGGAGTTGACCGAGGGCGATGTCGCGTCGGCTGTAGGCCGGATCCGGGCGCGCGACGCCGCTCTTGCGGACGAGGTGGAGCACGTCATCGGGTCGTTGACGTGGGGCGAGGGCCCGGGCGTGATCAGCCAGTCCGGGCTGCAGGAGTGGCTCTGGTACGTGGTGCCGACGAAGTATCTGACGGACGAGGTCGGCTACATGGGTCGCCTCGCCGAAACGGCGGCGGTGCTCTTCGATGAGCTCGGTCTCGACGGGTATGGGGCGATCTGCCGGTCGGACGACACGGCGAAGGTCCATGAGGCGTTCGACAGGTCAGATGCGGCGGGCCGTTCGGCGTTGAGGAAGGCGATCGAGCGATCCGGTGTCGACGCGCCCGATCTCGACGACTTTGCGTGGTCGTCGGTGATGCGGTCCGAGGAGGCCAGCGCCCGATCCGCGGTCGACGCCGCGTTGGAGGACGGGATCTACACCGGGGAGATGACGGTCGGGGCCAAGGGGTGGCGCGAGGTCCAGAAGCGGGTGTGCACGCGTGTTCTCGACGGTGACCATCCCCAGATGCCGGGTCAGTCGTGGCGCACGGCGGTCGTGACCGAGCGGATCGAGTCGTGGGTGTCTGTGGCTGAGCGTCGCAGCCCCACGCTGTTGGAGCCTCGAGCGCAGATCGCGAACCGGCTGCTGCATCCCGTCGAGCCGCCTCCCGAGGCGGGCACTGCTGTTCGTCCGCTGGTGTGGTTGTTGGAGCGGTGGGGTGATGAGCAGCCGTTGACCCAGGCCGGCTATCTGAAGCCTGCGTTCGTCCAGTCGCTGCAGGTCGACCGCCCATGGACCGACCCGTTCGATCGGCCCGTGAAGAACGAGCTCGATGACCATGTGCTGCACGACCTTCGAGGGTGGCTTCAACGAGCCGGCGCGGTCCGCAAACACAAGGCGAGTCTTCGCAGAACCCCGCTCGGCCGGAACATCGCGGCCGATCCTGAGGAAGCCTGGCGGGCATTGACGAGGCACCTTGTTGTCGGTGACGAGTGGGAGCGGTTCGTTGGCGAGAGCGCCCTGCTGTTCCTTCTCGGCCAGGACGAACCGGTCTCGGACAACGCGGCATCGGTCTTCATCCGTGAGTGCGCACTCGAGATGGGCTGGCAAACAACCAGCGACGGAATCACCGAGCCCCCGTCGCTGCGCGACGTGTCCTGGACTTTCGCCGACGCCCGCCACGTCTGGGATACCTGCGCGCTCACCGACACCTTCCGCGATTGGGGCAACCGCCAGATCTCACTGAGCGATACCGGTCGGGCAGCAGCGCTCAGCCATCTGCGCCACGTCGCTGCCGGCCCGAAGGACTCGCCGTGGTGACGAGCAAGCCGCGCCGGCCGGCCCGATTCGGCGCCGAGGTGTGGGCGGAACGGTTCGGGCAGGAGTGGTCGCTGTGGGACCTCTGGCACTGCGTCGTGATCGAACTCGACCACGACGGCGACCCAGACGGCCTCCGGCGGGTCTTCGTGGAAGCGATCCGATCACCTGGATACGGGTCGGGACGCAACGGCGAAGCGATGCTCAACCATCTCGACGATCTCCTGTCGCGACTGGCGGAGGTCGACCGTCGACCTGGTGAGGTCCCGGGCCCGGAGGAGTTCGCCGACAAGGCGCTCGTGAAGCGCGCCAGGGACAAGGTGGATGGCCGGGTGTCGCTGGAATGGCGGGCCAAGACCGAACCGATGCTCAACACGCCCCGCGTCCGGTTCGAAACGCAGGCCCGTTTCGGGTGGGACGCCTTCCCGTGTGATCCGGCCCGCTTCTACGAACGACTGCGACCAATCGCCGATGGCAAGAGCCACGTGAACAAGTACAAGAGCTTCGACGTCGTCGACCGGCTCGTGACGCGACTCGCTGAACTCGACGGTGCGCGCCGACAGCCCGCCGACCGGGTCAGCCTCTACCGCGCGTTTCACACCGCCGGGCTCGTGCTCGCCGATCGAACCGATGACAGCCACGGCAACGTCGGCGAGGCCCGGACCACCGCATGGCAACCTACCTGTCGCTCGACTGGGAAGCCGACCGCGCCCTCGAAGCTGTGGCCTACCTCTACCTCGCAACCGGACACATCGGCGGCTTCGTCGAGGCCGCGAGAGCGCTCGGTTCACGGTCGTGGCAGCCGATCGTCGCCATGGCCGAGCACGCGATCGGATCGGGTGATCGGGACACGGCGGCAGCAGTCTTTGACGCCGCTGACCAGCCGGGCTTCCACCGGGGCCTGCTGGTCGACCGCCGTGCCAGCCTCGGCCTCAACGCATGATCGCTCTTGCGCTATGATCGCTTTGATGCGATAATAGCGAGGTGATCGAGCTCGAGGCGCACGACGAGGTAGTCGAGTGGTTCGACTCGCTCAACCAGGACGAGTGGGAACGAGTTTCGACCATCGTGGACCGGCTGATCGGGTTGGGGTCAAGAGCTCGGATGCCGTTGTCGAGGAGTCTCGGTGACGGGTTGTTCGAGTTGCGGTTCACGCTCGGCCCGACAGCGCGTCGGATCACCTACCGGTTCACGAAGGACGGTCGGATCATTCTGTTGACTACGTTCCGCAAGCAACGCAACAACGAGCGGGCCGAAGTGGCTCGGGCTCGAAAGGTCGCTGAGGACTGCGCGAAGCGGTTCCCGTAGAAGGAGCACGATGATGGCGAACTACTCCCGTTGGGAAGACATCAAGAACCGCAAGGGCACCCCGTCGGCGGAGACGCGAGCCGCGGTCGAGCAGGATCTCGACCTCGGTCAGTTGATCTATGACCTCCGCACCGAGGCCGGTCTCAGCCAGCGCGAGCTGGCCGAGCGGATGGGAACGACCCAGTCGGTGATCTCCCGTCTCGAGGAGGGCGGCGGCGCCCGGAACCGGATCGACACCCTCGCTCGGGTCGCCAAGGCTCTGGATCGGCACCTCGTGTTGTCATTCCCCTCCGAGGTCCCCGACACGCTCACCGACGCCGTTCAAGTTTCCTGACGAGGGCCCCCGAAAAGCTCACAGAAAACTCACGGACCAGCGGGAAACAGTGGAGACCAGAGGGGAACACCGGATAGTCCGCCAGGCTGCTGACCAGCAATTTCGCGTCTTTCCCCAGGTCAGGCGCCGAGTCACCATGTGCTCATGACCCGAAGGTCGTTGGTTCAAATCCAACCCCCGCCACCAACCGAAAGGCCCGGAAACTCACAGTTTCCGGGCCTTTGTCGTGCTCGACGTCGGACCGTTTCCTAGGGTCGCGCAACCGGGCTGAGACGTGAACGAGTCGGCTCTGCCTCGACCGTCAACTGGGGAGGCACCACATGGCCGAGATCGGCAGAGAACTCGAGGGCAAGGTTGCCCTCATCACTGGAGGCGCCCGCGCCAAGGGGCAAGGCGCCGCCGAGGGCCGGCTCTTCGCGTCCCGCGGCGCGACGGTCGTGTTGACGGACGTGCTCGACGAAGAGGGCGAACGGACCGCCGGTGGCATTCAAGGTGCCGACTACGTCCACCTCGACGTCACCTCCGAGCAGGAATGGGACGACGTGGTCGCCGACGTGATCGCCCGTCACGGCGGCCTTGACGTGCTCATCAACAATGCGGGGATCGCGCGGGTGGGTCAGTTGGTGAACACGACGGCCGAGGACTGGGACCTCACGCTGGCCATCAACCAGACCGGGGTCTTCTTCGGGATGCGGGCAGCGGCCCGGGCGATGATCAGCGCCGGCGACGGGGGCGCCATCGTCAACATCAGCTCGGTTGCGGGCCTCGAGGGTCTGTTCGGGTCGACCGCCTACGGAGCCTCGAAGTGGGCGGTGCGCGGGATGACCAAGATCGCCGCCAAAGAGCTCGGGCGCCATGGGATCCGGGTCAACTCCATCCATCCCGGATTCATCGATACCGACATGTTGGCCCAGGGGGGCTACGACGACGAGCAGCGGGCGAAGATGGCGCGCGCTGCGCCACTCGGGCGTATCGGCGATCCCGAGGACATCGCCAACATGGCGCTGTACCTCGCCACCGATGCGGCAGGGTTCGTCACCGGCCAGGAGTTCGTGGTCGATGGCGGTTGGCACGGCTGAGCCGCGCTGGCCCTACCCGAACCCCTCGTGATCGCACAGACCGGCGGCGATCGCGGACAGCGCGTCGGCGAGAGCAGCGGTCTGTACAGCAGAGAGTGGATCGAATAGCACCCGTTGCACGTCTTCGACATGGAGCGGAGCAAGTCGACGGAGCCGTTCGAACCCGCTGTCTGTCAGCGTGGCGTGCTTGCCTCGTCCGTCGGCGGGGTCGGCAGTGACCTCGATGTCGCCGCATGCGATGAGGTCGCGCAACCGGTGGGTCAGGCGGCTGGGGGAGGAGTTGGCGTAGTCGGCCAGCTCGGTGAGCCGAAGGGTCCGGTCCGGCGCTTCGGACAGCGCGACGAGGATGCTGTACTGCACCGCGACCAGCCCGTGTTCTTTGAACGTGCGCTCCAACTCGGGGAACGCCCGGTTGTTGATCGCCAACAGTGCCCGCCACGCGAGCTGCTGGCTGTCGCCGAGCCACCGGGGTTCGGCCATCTGAGGTGAGTTGCTATCGGGGTGAGGCATCTGTCACATCGTGTCTAGTTGACGTTTCAAGTATATCTCCGTATCTTGATGCTTCAAGCAAGTGATTGAAGGGTCAAATGAATCGCCCACTCGCCACCATCGTTTCGGCCATCCAGGCCATCGAGGGCGGAGGCTTCGAGGTCTACCGTCCGTTCCCCACCACCGCGCTGGATCAGCTCGACCCGTTCCTGCTGCTCGATGAGATGGGCCCGAAGGACAGCCCGCCCGGGGCTGCCGTCGGTGCTCCCGATCACCCACACCGCGGGTTCGAGACCGTGACCTACATCATCGAGGGCGAGGTCGAGCACCGCGACTCGGCAGGCAACCACGGCATCATCGGGCCCGGCGACGTCCAGTGGATGACGGCGGGCGACGGCATCGTCCACTCCGAGATGCCGAGTTCCCGCATCCAGACCGAGGGCGGGCGGGGCCACGGCCTGCAGCTGTGGGTGAACCTTCCCCGCGAGCACAAGCGGGCGACACCTCGGTACCAGGGCCTCCCCGCCGCGGAGCTCGCCTCCGCCAGCGGTGAGGGATGGAGCGCAGTGGTCGTGGCCGGCAACCTGTTCGGTGTCACCGGACCAGCGGAGTCGCACACACCGATCGGGTACGCCCGGATCACTGTCGAACCAGGAGCCCGCCTCGAGATCCCCGTCGAGAACGGTCACACCGCGGCGCTCTACGCGTTCGAAGGCGCGGCCGTGGTCAGCCCGGACGCCGACGCCCTCGGCGAGCACCAGCTGGCGATCTTCGAACGAACCTCCGGTGATGTCGTCGTCGAGGTTCCAGCGGACGCAGCTCAGGCCCTAGAGGCCATCGTGCTCACGGGCGAACCGATCAACGAACCGGTTGCCCGCTACGGACCTTTCGTGATGAACACCGAATCGGAGATCCGTGAGGCGATCGACGACTTCAACCACGGCCGCATGGGGGCGATTCCCGCGGTCGGAACGACCTGATAGACCACACCGAGCCACAGGAGAAGAAATCCGATGACAACCAAGATTCTCGCCATCCCGGCAAGCAACAGCCGCAACGGGCTCAACCGCCAGATCGTCGAGCATGCGGCCCGCCTCCTCGAAGGTGGCCTGGTGGGCGACGCCGAGGTCGAGATCCTCGATCTCAACGAATACGAGCTGCCGATCTTCAGCGTCGAGCGCCACGAGGAGCTCGGGGTGCCCGCCCTCGCCCAGGAGTTCTGGGACCGGATCGGTGCAGCCGACGCGGTGATCGTGTCGTTCGCCGAACACAACGGCTCCTACTCCGTGGCCTGGAAGAACATCTACGACTGGACATCCCGCATCGACATGGGCGTCTACCAGGACCGCAAGGTCGCCTTCTTCGCGACATCGCCCGGCCCGCGTGGTGGTGTGGGTGTGCTCGAGGCCGCCACCGTTACGGGGCCGTTCTTCAAGGCCGACCTCGTCGGAACCCTGTCGATCCCCAGCTTCGGCGAGAACTTCGACAGCGAGGCCGGTGAGATCTCCAACCCCGAACTGCGAGCCGAGTTCGAGAAGATCCTCGGCGCG
>Ga0114932_10003900_pt1 | contig 14281 bp, 10 predicted proteins | sample 2SBtaG_2_FD_87286 | JGI IMG/M metagenome (GOLD analysis project Ga0114932, IMG submission 87286) | Deep subsurface microbial communities from Kolumbo volcano to uncover new lineages of life (NeLLi) - 2SBTROV12_ACTIVE470 metaG | ecosystem: Environmental > Aquatic > Marine > Volcanic ...
CGCGTCGCCACCCGCGACTGGACGATCTGGAGACCCGAGACGGCGTGGCTCACCGGCTACTTCAGCGGGGCGGTCTGGATCAGCCTGGCGATGGTGTTCGTCCCCGTCGGATGACGGGCAGCACGTAGAGGCCCGACGAGATGAGCGAGGCCAGGACCGCGGCGAGCCACAGCAGCGCGGACGCTCCCACCTGCACCGGCGCGCGGAAGACCCACACCTGCTCCGAGCGCGGCCCCACGAGCGGGTGGTCGGCGTCCCAGTGGGTCCATCGCGGGGTCTTGTCCACCCCGCGCTGCACCGAGATCACGCGCGTCCCGTCGGGCATCGAGAGGCGGAACAAGGTGCCGTCGTCGCCGGCGGGCTCGCGGGCGTGCCTCCGCACGTGGTCCGGGCGGAGCATCGCCAGGTCGACGACCTGGCCGGCCTCGGTCGCCCCGCCGACGACGAAGCGTCGCAGGAAGGGTCCCTCTTCGACGGCGCGGCCACGGTCCCAGCGGGCGAGCTCGAGCTCCGGGAGGAAGGCCGGCGTGAGGTGGTCGAGCGGGGGGTTCGGGAGCGGGACGTGCACCGCGGGCCCGAAGCCGGCGGCGGCCAGGTCGATGGGGCGGGCGCACCCGGGCAGGGACGTCGACCAGCGGGGTCCGAGGGTCCACACGCGGCCGTAGGGGGCGAGGTCGTCGGGCCCGGAGAGGCACCCTGCGAACGACGTGGAGACCGCGATCCCGTGGGGCAGATCCGGCATGTGGACCCGGTGCGCCGCGGTGCCGAACACGTAGTCGTCGGGCCGGAGGTCGGCGCGCAGGCGGACCTCCGCGTCGTGGACGCCGCGCGGGGGCGAGAACGCGACGGGCACGGCGGTCCACGCCTGCCACGAGAGGACGCCGAGCCCGATCACGGCGGGCAGGACCCGGGACCCGCGGCCCTCACGGGGGGCGGTCGTGGCGAACAGCAGTGCGATCGCCGGGACGCCCGCGAGGAAGGCCCGGCCGTGGATCTGGGCGAAGCCGTAGCCTCGGAGGTCGATGACGGACAGCCCGGCGACGCCGGCGAGGGTGAGGAGCGCGCACCACACGCCCGCCACGCCCGGGACTCGTCGACCCGACGCCCTCCATCCCACCACGGCCACGACCACGAGGAGCCCGAGCAGCGGACCCGCCGCGAGGGGGCTGCGGATGGACTCGTGGTGGCGGTAGCCCTCGAAGAACGCCTCGGCGTTGGACCCCAGCAGCGGGAGCACGCCGGCGGCCCCCGATCCGTACTCGCCCTCGGGGTCGAGGTGGGGCGCGAACCGCTTGGCCTCGGGGACGTTCGAGAGGCTCCAGGCCAGGATGCCCGCCAACGGCAGGAGGACCGCCATGGCGACGGCCCACGCGCGTCGGGCTTCCCGCACGGTCCACGGCGTCAGGACGATCGCCGCGGGCAGCGCGAGCCCGAAGAAGAAGTCGTTGCACATGCCGCCGATGAGGCCGACGGCGAGCAGGACACGGCCGCGCCGGCGCTCGTCCCCGCGGAGGTCGAGGAGCCCCGCCATCGTGATCGCGGCGAAGAACGGCGTGGCCGCGTAGTTGGACGCCTCGTGGCCGTGGAAGACCAGGATCGGCGACCAGCCCACCATCCACCCGGCGGCCACGGCGCCGATCCGGCTCGCGTCGCGGCTCGCGACCCACCACGTCGCGACGGCGCCGGCGCACACGAACAGGGCTGCGTGCAGGCGCAGCGTCGTGGGGGTGACGTCCCCGGCCACGGCCACGATCAACCAGCGCACCCAGTACGACAGCGGCTGGTGCGCGTGAAAGGCGCCCTCGCTCGCGGGGTGCACGGCCTGCACGAGGATCTCCCACGGGTTCAGCCCGAAGTAGAAGACGACCTCCTCCCCTGCGAGGTCGCGCAGGCCCAGCCCCGAGCACGCCAGGATCGCCGTCGGCAGGAGCACCGCGAGGACGTCGAGGCGTCGGTTCACCCGCGCCTCCGGAGGGCCGCCCCGCCGAGCCCCAAGAGGGTCCCGGTCGACAGCAGGAGGCCCAGGGCGCGGTCCCAGGGCCGCAGCGCGGAGTAGAGGAACTCGACGCGACGGGCGCCCGCGGGGACGTCCGCGGCGAGCAGCTCATCGGCGGACGTCGCCTCGATCCACGGGCCGTCGTCCACCCGCGCGAGCCAGCCGGGGAAGGCCATCTCCGCGATCCGCACGGCCCCCTCCCCTCGCCCCTCGGGCAGCTGTACGACGATCCGCTCCGGCACGCGCGACCACGTCGCCTCGGGGTCCGGGGACCAGCCCGAGCCGTCGTCCCAGGACGTGTACGGCGCCGGATCCAGCCGGTCCGCGCGGTCCGTACGCCACTTCAGGCGCCAGGTCACGTGCAGCGCCTCGGAGACGGCCCGGGTCGGGGGGCGGTCCCAGCCCTTGGCGTAGCGCTCGCGCAGCGGCGGCGTCATGTACTCGGGGTACGCGCGACGGGCGAGGGCGACGCGCGCCTCGTAGTCCGACGGCGGCACCCGGGCCTGCTCCACGCGGACGAATACGCCGGGCTCCAAGGGAGCGTCCAGGTCGATCACTTCGGTGCCCCGCAGGGCGACGAGCCCGAGGCCGTCGTGGTCGCCCCACCGCGCGCCCGCGCCGAGGTACATCGACGCGTCGGCGGCGAGCACGGCGAGGGCGACCGCCGCGAGCAGGCCCCGACGGTCCGAGCCCCACGCGTCGACGGCCGCGCCTCCGGCCATGCCCGCGAACACGGCAGCGGGCGCGAGCAGACGCCAGGGGTACTGGACGAGGCCGTAGCCCGGGACGATGTCGAGCAGGTAGGCGAACGGCCGGGTCGCGAGCACGAAGCCGAGGCCTGCGAGGACCGCCCACCAGCGAGGGTCGGGCCCGGTCCGCGGCGAAGCGTCGACCTCGACCGGAGGCCTCCGCCACGCCAGGACCACGAGCGCGATCCACGTCAGCCCCAGGTAGATCGGCATCCCCTGGGCCTGGCCGGCCCCCGCGGCCCGCCGGATCCCGTAGCGCTCCCAGGCCGCGCGCACGAACCCCTCCCAGGGCGCCAACCCGTCGACGCCGACCCCGGACACCACCGGCGCGATGCGCGTGACCGACGTGTGCCGGACCTCCACCACCAGCGGCATCCACCACGCCGCCGTGGCCGCGACGGTGACGAGCCCGGTGACGACCAGCGTGCGGACGGCGGGCCGACCCCCGACCCTCCGCAGGCGCCACCCGACGGGGCCCACGAGCAGGACCGTCGCCGTGATGATCGACAGGATGTGGGTGAGCAGCAGCCCGGCCAGGCAGAGGCCGAGCACCCACGGCGCCCTGCCCTTCTCACCCCCCGCCACCTTCCACGCCGCCACGGCCGAGGGCGCGAAGAACACGAACGCCATGTGCTCCGCCACCGCCACCCGGAACGTCTGATCGACCAGGTGGTACGGCGCGAGGACCGCCGCGGTGGCGGCGACCAGCCCCGCGGCCCGGGAGCCTCCGCACCAGCGCATCGAGGCGTAGGTGGTGAGGGCGCACCCGATCTGCCCCAGCGCCATCAGCCATGCGAGGGCCTGGACGGGGGACGCACCGAGCGCCTGGGCGGGCCACGCCGGGAGGTACGCGAGCGGTGGATAGAACTGGAGCAGCGGCACCCCCAACCCGAGGTACGGGTTCCACCGCGGGAAGAGGTCGCCGTCGAGCACGCAGCGCCACAGCGACCAGATCGACCACGTGTGATAGGTGATGTCGTGCCCCATGGAGACGCCGGGGCGGTAGTGGTCCTGGGCGGCCACGAGGCCGAGGGCCACCAGCCCAAGCACGGTGGCGGCGGCGGCGACGCGTCCTTGGGATTCCACGCGGGCGAGCCCGGCGAGCAGCAGCACGACGCCGGCCAGCGCCCCCAGCCCGAAGGCGGTCGGGGCCACCCCCATGCTCCCGCGGGTCGTCAGGAGGGCGACCCCCGCCGCCGCCGCCAGGGCGACGATCCAGGTGCGCTCGCGGCTCACGCGCCCGGGAACACGTCCGTCAGCCGCGCGGCGTTCGCGGCGACGAGGCGGTCCACGCCCTCGCGGAAGAGGGCCTGCACCCGTCGGGTGATGGGGCCGGGCCGCCCGTCGCCGAGCGCGCGCCCCTCCAGGCCCACCACGGGGACGACCTCCTTGATCGACGACGTGAGGAACATCTCGTCGGCGCCGAAGAGCAGCGCGTCCCCCACGGGAGCCTCCACGACGTCCATCCCCGCCTCGCGCGCCACGATGAGGACCAGGGCCCGCGTGATCCCCGGGAGGATGTCGCCGCTCACGGGGGGGGTGGTGATGAGGCCGCCGCGGACGACGAACAGGTTCGCGGTCGTGCCCTCGCTCCAGTTGCCGTCCCCCCCGCGCAGGAGCGCGTCGAACCCGCCCTTCTCGCGCGCCTCGCGCAGGGCGAGCACGTTGGAGAGGTAGCTGCCGGACTTCACGTCCGCGGGGACGCGCCCGGTCTTCTGGGTGCTCGACTCGGGGAGCATCACGGCCACGCCGTCTCGGTGCAGACCCGGGGGCAGGTGCGGCTTGTGACGACAGAGCACGACGAGCCTGGGGTTCTGCGGCTCGGGGAACGACAGACCGCTGCCGCCCTCGCCCCGGGTGACCGTGATGCGGTAGGTCGGCTCGGCGATCCCCGAGCGCTTCGCCAGCGCGTGGACGATCTCCCAGAACCGGTCGTCGCTCCACGGCACGGGCATGTAGAGGGTCGCGGCGGAGCGCCGCAGCCGGTCGAGGTGGTCGCCCAGGAGGAAGGGCCACGTGCTGTACCCGCGCACGGTCTCGAAGACGGAGTCGGCGTACAGGAAGCCGCGGTCCGTCACCGGCACACACGCCTGAGCGAGCGGCGTCACCTCGCCGTCGACGTACGCCAGCTCCGTGGGTTCCCGGGCCACGAGCGCATGGTACTCGCCGCCCGCGGTGCTAGGGTCCGCGGCCCCCCGCACCCGAGGCACGCTCATGGTCTCCGAGATCTTCGACGCCGACCGCTGGACCCCCGTCGAGGGGTTCGACTTCACCGACATCACGTACCACCGGGCGAGGGACCAGGGCACCGTCCGCATCGCGTTCGACCGGCCCGACGTGCTCAACGCGTTCCGTCCCCAGACCGTGGACCAGCTCTTCCGCGCCCTCGACCACGCGCGCATGTGGTCCGACGTCGGCTGCGTGCTCCTCACCGGCAACGGGCCCTCCACGAAGCACGGCAAGTGGTCGTTCTGCAGCGGCGGCGACCAGCGCATCCGCGGCAAGGACGGCTACAAGTACGCCGACGGCAGCTCCCAGGCCGACATCGACCCGGCCCGCCTCGGCCGCCTCCACATCCTCGAGGTCCAGCGCCTCATCCGCTTCATGCCCAAGGTCGTCGTCGCCGTCGTCCCCGGCTGGGCGGTGGGCGGCGGACACTCCCTGCACGTCGTCTGCGACCTGACCATCGCGAGCGAGGAGCACGCGATCTTCAAGCAGACAGACCCGGACGTCGCCAGCTTCGATTCGGGGTACGGCTCGGCCTTGCTCGCCCGCCAAGTCGGTCAGAAGAAGGCGCGCGAGATCTTCTTCATCGGCGGGAACTACACGGCGCAGCAGGCCGCGGACATGGGCATGGTCAACGCGGTCGTGCCCCACGCCGAGCTCGAGAACTTCGCCCTCGACTGGGGCCGCGAGATCAACAGCAAGTCCCCCACCGCCATGAGGATGCTGAAGTTCGGCTTCAACATGATCGACGACGGCCTGGTGGGGCAGCAGCTCTTCGCCGGAGAGGCGACGCGGCTCGCGTACGGCACTCCCGAGGCCCAGGAGGGGCGCGACTCGTTCCTGGAGAAGCGACCCAAGGAGTTCCACAAGTTCCCCTGGCACTACTGACGGAGCGGGAGCGAGGACAAGCAAGCGCCCCAAGCGCGCGCAACGGAGCGGAGCGAAGTGGAGTCGAAGGGGTACTGCGGGGCCCCCGGCGAGGACTCGGCGGACGCGAAGCGAGCCGAGTCCTCGTTGGGGTGCTTTCAGGGGTAGGTGACCTCCATGGTGTAGTCGGCGCCCTGGGGTCCGCCGGGGTCGTCCTTGAGCTGGAGCAGGACGAAGTAGAAGCCGAGCTCGTCGGACGTCCACGACACCGTCTCGAGGGGGCCGTCCGTCTCGGAGGCGTCGAGCACGCTGCCGTCGGGGTGCAGCAGGTACACGTCGATGTCGCCGTCGGCGGGGTCGAAGGCCACGTCCACGGTGAGGGTCTCGCCGATCCACAGCAGCCGCGAGTACCAGTCGTCGTCGGTCGGGCAGATGTTGAGATCGACGTACGAGCCCGGCGCGACGCCGATGGCCTCCTGCTCCTGATCGTTCGGCTCCTGGATGTCCGGCCAGCACTGCGTCGTGCTCGCCCCGCCCCACGTGAGGGAGTACGGCACGCCCATGCCGACGCCCGCCTCGGTCGCGAGGGTGACCTTGGCGAAGTAGGCCTCGAAGACGGGCGCCGTGAAGGTGCCCACGGCCTGCCCCTCGCTCGTCGCGATGGCGCCGACCTCCGTCCCCCAGCGGTCGTACATGAGCATGTCGAGGTCGCCTTCGGCGGGGTCCCAGTCGATCGTGACCTCGATCGCCGCGCCGGCGTCCGAGTAGCTCTTGTACCAATCGGTGTCCGTCGCGCACGCGTGCAGGCCCGGGTAGGACTCCTGGATCACGGGCGACGACCAGTCCTGTCGGTCGTTGTACTCGAACATGTCCGTGGGGCAGCCGTCGGCCCACGTCTGGCGGATCTCCAGGTCGTAGACGTTGCCGTAGTACTCGCCGCGCTCCACCGCCGTCACCACCTCGATGCCGTACGCCCCCTCGGACGGCTCGGGCGGGAAGTCGTAGACGACGTACTCCGCCGCGTCGGTGGTCCTGGACTCGCGCAGCAGGTTGCCGTCCCAGTCGTAGAAGGCGAGGTCCAGATCGCCCTCGTCGGGGTCGTGGCGCAGCCAGATCTCGAGGCGCTCGCCCGCGAAGCGCGTGGTCTCGAACCAGTCCGGCGAGATGGGACAGACGAAGTAGTTCCACCACAGGTTCGGGTGGATGTGCGACGCGTGCTGGAGGTCGTCGTTGGGCTCTCGGGGGTCGTCCAGGCAGAAGTCGACGGGCTGATGACCGACGTCGAGCATGTACTCGACCCCGTCCTCGAGCGTGACCTCCTCCACCGGGGCCACCACGACGTAGTGGAGCCCGGACTCGACCGCGGTGAACTCGAGGCGCTCGTCCTCGTCGACGTTCGCGGACGACGCCACCAGCGCGCCGTCCGGGTCGTAGAGATACAGGTCCACGTCGCCGCCGCCCGTCCCCGCCGTGAACCACAGCTGCACGAGCAGGACGTCGAAGGCGTCCATGTGCATCGAGTACCAGTCCTCGTCGCCGTCGCAGGCGCGCAGGCCCGGGTAGCTCTGGGAGTGGATGCCCGCGGCCGCCTCGAGATCGTCGTTGGGCTCGAGCTCGTCGGTGCACGAGTCGTCCACCGCGTCGTCGTCGTCCACGGCGTCGTCGTCGTCCGCGGCCTCCGGAGTGGGGGCGGGCGACGCCTCGGTGTCGGCCGGACCGGTGTCGCTGCACCCCAGCAGGGCGGCACAGAGCAACACGACGCGCAGGCGAGCGACCATGGCTCCGTCAGGGTACCCCCCGGGCGACACGAGGCGGCAGGGTTCCCCAGGTCTCGGTTGCCCCGAGGGCGCCTCCTGCGGTCTATTCCCGGCCCCGCCCGAGGTACGCCGCATGTCGAAGAATCAGCCCTGGCCCGCCAAGGAAGCCACCGCCCTGCTCAAGCACCTCGAGAAGGTGGGCGGCGACGGCCCGGTGTTCTTCGAGACCGGCTACGGCCCCTCGGGGCTGCCTCACATCGGCACGTTCGCGGAGGTCGCGCGCACGACGTTCATCCGCCGCGCCTTCGAGCGCGTCTCGGACCGGCCGACCACGCTCATCGCCTTCAGCGACGACACCGACGGCCTGCGCAAGGTGCCGCTGAACATCCCGAACAAGGAGCTCGTGGAGCCGCACCTGGGCAAGCCGCTGTGCGACATCCCGGACCCGTTCGGCACCGACGCGTCCTTCTCCGCCCACATGAACCGGCGGCTGCGGGAGTTCCTGGACTCGTTCGGGTTCGACTACGACTTCCGCAGCTCGGCCGAGATGTACCGCACGGGCGTCTTCAACGACACGCTCCGCCTGCTGCTCCAGAAGCACGACGCGGTCCTCGACATCATCCTGCCGACCCTGCGCCCCGAGTCCCGCGAGGGCTGGTCGGCGTTCATGGTCATCTGCGAGGGCTGCGGGCGGAACCTCACGACCACCACCACCGGCTACCACCCCGAGTCGGACGAGCTCTCCTACAGCTGCGACGGATCGCGCTCCAAGGGCCTGCCGTCGTGCGGTCACGCGGGCCGCACGTCCGTCCTGGACGGTCGCGTGAAGGTCGGCTGGAAGGTCGACTGGGCGCTGCGTTGGTTCACGTTCGGCGTGCACTACGAGATGTACGGCAAGGACCTGATCGAGTCGGCCCAGCTCAGCGCGCGCATCGTCCGCGCCCTCGGCGGGACGCCTCCGATCGGCCTCTTCTACGAGATGTTCCTGGACGAAGACGGCAAGAAGATCAGCAAGTCGGTGGGCAAGGGGATCAGCGTCGATCGCTGGAAGTCCTACGCGCCGGTCGAGTCGCTGCTCGCGTTCCTCTACCAGAACCCCCGCAAGGCGAAGCGGCTGCACTACGGGACGATCCCGCAGTTCACGGACCAGTACCTCAAGGAGCTGAGCCGGTGGACGAGCCAGGACGCGGACGAGCGGTTCTGGAACCCGTCGTTCTTCTACTTCGCGGACGAGGCGTCGCGCCCCACGTGGGACGTGCCGATCACCTACGGGCTCGTGAAGAACATGGTCGCGTGCATGGGCGAGGACGACCCCGACGTCGTGCGCGGGTACCTGAAGCGGTACGACGCGCGGGTCGGCGACGCGGCTCACGCGCCCCTGGCGGAGGCCCTCGTCTCCGGGGCGATGGCGTTCGACGCCGAGTTCGAGGCACCCAACCGACACAAGCAGGCGCCGCCTTCGGAGATGGCGCCGATCGTCGCCAAGCTGGCCGACGCGCTCCTGTCGCACCAGAGCCTCGACGCCGAGGAGGTGCAGGGGTTGGTCTTCTCCACCGCGCGCGCGCACGAGGTGGAGCCGAAGGATCTTTTCAAGACGCTCTATCAGGGCCTGATCGGGCAGAATCGCGGCCCGCGGTTCGGGGGCTTCACCCTCGCCATGGGCGTCGAACGCATGGCGGCCACCCTGCGGGAGCTGGCCGCGAACCCCGCACCGCCGAGCGAAGAATGAACGTGAACCTCCTCTCCTCCGAGTCCGCGCCGATGACGTCTCCGATCCCGACCCCCGAACAGGTCCACGCTCACGCGATCCGCACGCTGTCGAAGCACATGACGATGGACCGCTTCGACCTGCTGGTCGACCTCGACGCGTCGCGGGGGGCGCGGCTGCGGACCGTCCGCGGGAGGGAGCTGTTGGATTGCTACACGTGCTTCGCGAGCCTGCCGCTGGGCTGGAACCACCCGGACCTCGCGAACGAGGCCTTCGAGGCGAAGCTCGGCCGCGCCGGGGTCAACAAGCCCGCGCTGTCGGACATCTTCACGCCCGAGGTGCCGGCGTTCGTCGACGCCTTCTATCGCGTCGGGATCAAGGGCGACTACCCGTGGATCTTCCTCATCTCCGGCGGCGCGCTCGCGGTGGAGAACGCCCTCAAGGCCGCGTTCGACTGGAAGGTGCGCAAGAACATCGCCGCGGGGCGCGGTGAAAAGGGCGGCAAGATCCTGCACTTCAAGGAGTGCTTCCACGGCCGGACCGGCTACACGATGTCCCTCACGGACTCGCCCGATCCGCGCAAGACGATGTACTACCCGAAGTTCGACTGGCCCCGGGTCCACAACCCGAAGCTGCGCTTCCCGCTCACGGACGCCGTCCTCGAGGACGTGATCGCCTCCGAGGAGCGGTCGGTCGCCGAGATGGAGGCGGCCTTCGCGGCCCACCCCCACGAGATCGCGGGGATCATCATCGAGCCCATCCAGGGCGAGGGCGGCGACAACCACTTCCGCCCCGAGTTCTTCGCGGAGCTGCGCCGCCTGGCGGACGAGCACGAGGCGCTCCTGATCTGCGACGAGGTCCAGACGGGCATCGGTCAGACCGGCAAGTTCTGGTGCCACGAGCACATGAGCGTGGAGCCCGACATCGTGTGCTGGGGCAAGAAGACGCAGGTCTGCGGCATCCACGCGGGCCCGCGCCTGAACGAGGTCGAGCGGAACGTGTTCGTGGAGAGCAGCCGCATCAACTCGACCTTCGGCGGGAACCTCGTGGACCTCGTGCGCTTCACGAAGGTGCTCGAGGTCATCGAGCGCGACGGCCTGGTCGCGCAGACGGCGGACGTGGGCGAGTACTTCAAGGGCAAGCTCGAGGCGCTCGCGGCGAACTACCCGGACGTGCTCAGCAACGTGCGCGGGCGCGGCACCTTCCTGGCCGTGGACCTGAAGGACGGCGACGCCCGCGGGGCCGCCCACAAGACGTGCATGGAGAACGGGCTGATGCTCCTCACGTCGGGCCACCGGAGCCTGCGGTTCCGCCCGGCGCTCACGTTCACGCGCGAGAACGTCGACGAGGCGATGGACCTCTTCACCCGGGGCATCCGCGCGGCCGCCGACGCCTAGATGGTGGGCATCTAGTACGCCCGGCCCGAAGTCCTGACCGGGTTGGACGCCGGACCGGGCGCTGAGCGCGAGGCGCGACGAGGAAGCGTGCCGAGGCACGCGAAGAGGAGGAACGAAGCGGTCGGCGTCAGGGACAAGTTCATCCCGGTCAGGACAAGCGGTCGGGTGTACTAGCCGTCGACCTCCACCGAGACGGACGGCAGGGCCTCCTCGACCACCGGGGCGAAGCTCCCGAAGAACGCACGGACGGACGCGGGATCGGTCGCCTCGAAGGTCACGACCGTCTCCGCGGGGTCCGTCAGATCGACCGTGAACGCACGGATCCCTCGCGTGGCGACCAGGGTCGGCCTCGGGGTGCCGCGCCACACGTCGTCGTCCTCGTCGCGCACCAGGTCGAAGAACTGCAGCAGCCCCGGGCGGCGGCGCGCGGCGTCCCCCCCGAGCATCTCGACCCACTCGTCGCCGATCGTGAGGACGGCGAAGCGCGGCGTGGTCGCTCGGGCGCCCTCGTAGATCCCGGCCCGCACCGCGCTCGGGTCGCCCGGGTGGCGATACCGCACGGAGACCTCGGACACCGGGGACGTCGCCGGACGACGCAGCGCGAAGGCGACGTTCAGCGTGGGGTAGGCGAGCACCGGGAGGACGTGGACGTTGAACCACCCGAACTTCGCGACGTAGGCGCGCAGGTGCGGGGAAGAACGCAGCGGCCGCGTCAGCCACAGCCCCGCGGCGACGTGCAGGAGGACCGCGGCGGCGAGGACCGCCGGGAGGTGTTCGATGCCGATCAGCCGCCGAGGCCCCACACGCCGGGGCACACCGAGCACTCGATGACGTCCCACTCGATGCCCGCGCCGCCGAGCGACACCTCGAACCCGAGCAGCCCCACGAACCCGCGGACCCGCTGGGTGCCGACGGGCGAGCCCCCCTCCTGCAGCTCGTTCTCGAGCGCGTCGATGAACTGCCCGTCGGGGAGCTGGTGGCTGCCCTCCGTGATCGTCTCGGCGCTGAAGTTGAAGCCGTCGACGTCGGTGAAGAACCACCCCGTCTCGTAGGTCTCGCCGACGAGATCCGTGGCGAGCTTCGCGCGCTTGAAGATGACCTGCCCCTGGCCGTCGGACACCTGGTCGCCGAAGGGATCGTGCACGACCGTCCGCAGCCACTTCATCTCGCCCGTGCCGTCGAGGCCGACCCAGTGCGTGGAGTTCTGGCCCAGGGCCCGGTCCACCAGGATCTCGAAGGCCGCCATGTCTGCGTCCCAGGCGGCGTCCAGCGACGGTCCGCCGCGGCGGGAGAGGACCTGCACGATCACGTCGTCCACCACCGGGTCGCCGCCCCCGGCGTCCACCGTCTCCGTGTAGCGCCACCGGTTGCCGACCCCCAGGGCGAACCACTGCTCCTCCTCGGGGTACGACGGCCCGGGATCGACCGCGTCGTCGTCGTCCGTCGCGTCGTCGTCGTCCACCGCGTCGTCGTCGTCCACCGCGTCGTCGTCGTCGTCCACGGGGTTGAAGCCGTCGTCGTCGTCGTCGGACGGCGCTGGGGTTTCGAACGTGGGGCACGCGACCATGGCCAGCAGGGCGACACAGGGCGCGGCGATGAGGGCAGTAGTGCGAGACATGACGAAATCTTAACGGAGGTGCCCGGGCGTTCCCCCGGCGGGATCTGCTATCTGGGAGGGCCATGTCCATTCGAAGGTCTCTTCTCTTCCCGCTCCTCGCCCTCGGCCTGGTCGCCGCGTGCCCCCAACCGACCCCGCGGGGCGACGACGACGACTCGGGCTCCGCCGACCTGGGCGACGACGACGACGCCGGGGACGACGACGACGATCCCGGCGCGATCTGCGACCAGCTCGAGCTCCCGCGCCGCGCGTTCCACGAGGGCCCCTACGGCGGCCTGCGCCACGACGTGGCCGAGGACTTCACCGTGCGGACCAAGCGCGGAGAGTTCTGGAACCTCCGCGAGCAGTTCTCGGGCTGCGAGTCGTACATCTTCCTCATGGACAACCTCACGGTGTCCCCCAACGACCCGACGCCGCTGATCGAGAAGACCGACGACCTCGCCGAGCTGGTGCGGCGCTCCCCGCCGAACGTGCACTACTTCTTCATCTCCCGGGCCGACTCGGGCGCGGCGGAGAACGAGGTCACCGACGCCCTGCGCGCGCGGCTGGACGGGCTCCTGAAAGACTGGCCCGAGGACATGGAGGAGGACGCCGCCCACTGGGACGCGCGCCTCCACGTGGTGAACGACCGCCTCTGGAACATGGACAACTGGCTCGACAACGCCCTCGGGACGCACGGCGCCCGAGGCCTCGCCGTCGATCGTCTCCAGACGGTGCGGGGCGTGGGCAGCCTCGCGGACGTCCTGCGTCGAGACAACACCCTGCAGTGGCCGTGGGAGGACAACATCGCCTACGCCGCTCACGAGGCGCAGTACTACAACTACGAGGCCGACCGGCAGGACCGCCTGGACGCCGAGCAGAACGTCACCATCGTGACGCCCTGGGACGGCGAGATCCTTCAGGAGTTCGAGGACACCGACGTCGAGTTCCCGGACGCGGCGACGATGGCGGGCTTCGACACGCTGGAGATCGACCTCACGGCCTGGTGCCCCAACGAGTTCCTGCTCGAGCAGAGCAACTGCGGCGCCTGGGACTACCTGGCCCACATCCATGTGCGCGACGAGGCGGACGAGAACTGGATCGAGATGGCCCGGTTCATCACGACGTACCACCGCGCCGGCCGCTACGTCGTGGACGCCACGCCCGCCCTCGTGGAGCTGGCGAGCGGCGGCACGCGCCGCATCCGCTACAGCTTCGCGCCGTCCTGGAACGTGCAACCCACGTGGACGAAGCTCGACTTCCGCTTCAGCAACCGCGGCAAGGGCCACCGGCCCACCGAGTCGACGTTCCTGTTCTCCGGAGGCGGCTTCAACCCGAGCTACAACGAGGGCCGCGAGCCGATCGAGGTGGCCGTGCCCGCGTCGGCGGCGAAGGTCGAGCTGGTCGCGATCATCACGGGCCACGGCGCAGCGGACGGCAACCAGTGCGCCGAGTTCTGCGACCACCAACACGCCTTCACCGTCAACGGCACCGAGCACGTCAAGACCCACCCCGCGATCGGCAACCCCGAGGGCTGCCTGGAGACCATCGGCACGGGCACCGTCCCCAACCAGAGCGGCACCTGGTGGACCGGACGAGGCGGCTGGTGCCCCGGCCGGCAGGTCGATCCCTGGGTCGTGGACGTCACCGACATCGTCACCCCCGGCGAGACCGCCACCATCGAATACCGAGCCCTGTGGGACGGACGGAATCCCCCCGCCGATGGCGGCAACATCGTCCTGACCTCCTGGCTCGTGGTCTACGAGTAAGCTCCCCTCTCCGAAACGAAGGAACCCCATGTCTCCGATCCGCACGACCCTCCTCCTGTCCGCGTTCCTCGCCCTGCTGTTCGCCGGGGGCGCCTGCGAAGGCAGCGCCATCATCGGCGGGGACGACGACGACGCGACCGACGACGACGACGCGACCGACGACGACGACGCGACCGACGACGACGACGCGACCGACGACGACGACGCGACCGACG
>Ga0114932_10003902_pt1 | contig 14269 bp, 10 predicted proteins | sample 2SBtaG_2_FD_87286 | JGI IMG/M metagenome (GOLD analysis project Ga0114932, IMG submission 87286) | Deep subsurface microbial communities from Kolumbo volcano to uncover new lineages of life (NeLLi) - 2SBTROV12_ACTIVE470 metaG | ecosystem: Environmental > Aquatic > Marine > Volcanic ...
AAAAAAGATATTTTTTTAACATGGATTTATCCAGATGAAAACATAAATTTTTGGTATTTTCCAGATGAAGGATACCAAGAAAAAAAATCAATTGAAGATTTTTAATTCTTTAGACTACAATTATGCTGTGCGGACAAGGCGCGACCGGCGAGGCCCTCGGCCAGCTGGTTTTGTCCGCACTTTTTTATTATGACAAGATACCCCCTAAGTTCATACAAAGGAGAAAGGGCAGAGGTTTCTATTGGAAACGTTTCCTTTCGAGAAGATGCTTTCGTAACGATAGCCGGACCATGTTCTGTTGAAAGTCAGGAGCAGATATTAAAAACAGCAGAAACTGTCTCAATGCTAGGAGCTTCAATCCTCAGGGGTGGTACATACAAATACAGGAAAAGCCCTTACACCTTTTCCGGATTAAAAGAAAAAGGAGTTGATTATCTCGTTGAGGCTTCTAAAAAAGCTTCCTTGCCTGTTGTCACAGAGGTTATGTCAGTAGAGAAGGTCAGCTACTTGGCCGAAAAAGTTGACATGCTTCAGATTGGAAGTAGGAACATGCATAACACCCCACTCCTTAAAGAGGTTGGAAAGACAAACAAGCCAGTCATCCTTAAGAGGGGCTATATGGCAACTATTGAAGAAACCCTCCTTGCTGCAGAGCATATTGCTAAAGAAGGCAATGAAAGCATTGTTCTATGTGAAAGAGGTATAAGGTGTTTTGATAACTCTTTGAGATTTACTCTTGACTTGGCAGGTGCTATACTTTTGAAAGAAAGTTCAAAATTCCCAGTAATAATTGACCCCTCTCATGCAACAGGCAGGTCTAATCTTGTTAAGCCTTTGTGTTTAGCTGCTTTGGCTGCCGGATTGAATGGGATTATGGTCGAGGTCCATCCAGAGCCAAGGAAGGCCCTTTCAGATTCAGAACAAAGTTTAACTTTTGATGAATTTGCAGATTTGATGGATTCTTTGTCCATCTTTTCAAAAAATGAAAATAAAATAACTCAAAAGTTCGGGGACTAGCGCAGCCTGGTAGCGCGACTGTTTTGGGAACAGTAGGTCGTGGGTTCGAATCCCGCGTCCCCGACCATCCCTACTCCCATTCTTCCTCTTCCCACTGTTCAACCCATTCTTCTTTGTCAGGATGTAATTTTTTCAATTTGTCTCCTTGTAAGAAATCCATGTAACCACGTTTCAAGATCTGCTTTGTGTTTTTTATAAAAATTTATTGCAGGTTCATTCCAATCTAATACTTGCCAACTCATGCCATATAAATTCAAATTTTTACATATATTCATTGTTTCTTTGAAAAGCAAGCTTCCTATCCCTTTATTTCTATAACCCTCAGTTATGACAAAATCTTCTAAGTGTAAAACTTTTCCTTTCCATGTGGAATAGCGTATGAAATAAAAAGACAATCCGATAATTTTTTTTCCATCTTCGGCAACTAAAAATTGATAGGATGGAGAATCACCAAAGCCGTCATTTTCTAAATCTTGCAATGTGATAATTACTTCGTCAAGTAATTTTTCATATTCTGCCAATTCCTTGATTAGATTTAAAACAGATGGGAGGTCTTTTTTTAAGCCTTTTCTGATTGTTATCTTCATTTTAGCTATGTTTTAATATGGTGGGCCATCGTGGACTTGAACCACGGACCTCGCCCTTATCAGGGGCGCGCTCTAGCCAGCTGAGCTAATGGCCCATAAAAACATATTTTATTATTTAAAACTATAAAAAGGAGTTTCTTCCGCTTTGATTTCAAATTCATTTCCATCAACATCTCGAACAAAAGCATTTCCATTTTGGGAACCTTCAATAAATTCTCCATAAAATTTCTTGCCATGGATGTCTATCCAGAATATCTTTTTGCCCTTGTCGACAAGCAGGCTACTCCATTCTTTAAAGAGTTTATCTTTGTTTGATATATTTTTTATTTCTTTATCGAGGTTGTTGATCCAGTTTTTTAATATTGTTGCTCTAGGGTTCTTCCATCCTTTCTCAATCATTCCTTCTTGATGCATTGTTGTAGCTTGTTTCAAGGCTGGAGAAACTTCGTCACCTGACCCAAAGACATTTAAACCAAGGCTTAACACAGCATGCTTTTTGTCTCCTTTTATAAAATTGCTAATAAGGGTTCCCCCAATTTTTTTATCATTAACGACAATGTCATTTGGCCATGATAGATTTGAATTGATTGTCTTTGCAACAGATAAAGATAAAGCTATTGGCAACATTGAAAAATCTTCACTTTTGATATTGCTTAAATCAAGAATAATGCTCACAAGGATTCCAGATCCAAGTTTTGAAAACCATTTCCTTCCAGACCTACCCCTGCCAGAAGATTGATATTCTGCAACAATTAAAGATTCATTGATTGGTTCATTTTTTATCAACCTAACTGCATATTCATGAGTTGAATTTAATGTTGTAAAGTAATGGTAATTGTTTCTAAATTTTTCTGGACAGTAATTAAAGAATTCTGGAGGGCTTAGGCGAGGTTCCTTTTTTAAAATTTTTATACCCTTGCTTTTGCTAAAACTAATTGAAAATCCTAATTTTTGAAAATATTCGATAGTTTTATGAAAAGAAGATTTTGAAATATTTATTTTTTCAATAATTTTTTTTTCTTTTAGATTTTCTTCATTTGTTTCTGTTAGTTCTGAGAAGATCATGGAGTCATTTATTTCGACCTTGTACTTCCTTACGGCATCAAAAATTTGCATATCTTTTTAAAGTAAATTTAAGAGCGCTAAAGCTGCTTCAGACCCCTTGTTACCTTTCTTTCCTCCAGCCCGCTCTTTTGCCTGTTCGATATTCTTTGTTGTTAATATCCCCATGCTTATTGGAGATCCGTAACGAACTTGAAGGCTTGCTAATCCATTAAATATTGAGTTACAGAGGAAATCGTAATGGTCAGTTTCCCCTTTTACTATCGCTCCAATTGTTATTATGGCAATGTCTTCCGCAGAAGGTTCATCTTTTAAAATTTTCGAAGCAAGAGAAAGTATTTCCCAGGATCCAGAAACTGTAAGATGCCTAAATTTTTTATTTTTTGAGTCAAGAACGCTTTTTGCACCTTGGAAAAGAGAATCGGTGATGTCTTTGTTAAAACTTGACTGAATCACAAGTATTTTCATTCTTTTATTTTTTCCGTCGAGCCTATTTCAAGATCAAAGCCTTCTAAAGCAATGATGTTTCTTTCATTGTTCGTGATTATTTTCATCTTCCCTACGCCGCAAACTTTTAGTATTTGAGCCCCTATTCCATATGACCTGAAATCCATCTCATCTGAATCTTCTTCAGTTTTCTCTTTGGAACCTAGAAGGACAAGTATCCCTCTTTCCGAGTTGTATATTTGCTCCAGTGCAGAATTTAGCCTTTTTTCAGCCCCTTCACCAGAATCTTTTCCTGAATGAACTCTAACCAGGGTTTCTTTTTCTTTTAATATTGAACCTTTTACAAATGCAAAATGAGTTTCAGAGGTATTTTTTGATTGAAAGATAAGAATTTCAGAATTTTTTTCATTTGGTATTTTCATTTTGTTTTTTAAAAAAATATTTGGTCTTTGCTTTAAGAGGTAAGAAATTAAATCAGCAATTGTTATCAGTGGTATATCGTGCTTTTTTGAAAACTTTCTCAAAGAAGGTATTCTCATCATCGACCCATCTTCTTCAAGTATTTCACAAATTACACCTGCTTTAGGCAAGCCTGCAAGCTCACATAGGTCAATTGCGGCTTCAGTATGGCCTGCTCTTGATAAAACTCCTCCACTTCTCGCTCTTAAAGGAAATACGTGTCCTGGCTGCCTGAAGTCATTCGGGCCTTTGAGAGGGTCTATAAGTTGCATTATTGTTTTAGACCTTTCGAAAGAGCTTATTCCAGTTGTTATCCCGTCTATTGCATCAACCGAGATGGTAAAAGCCGTTCCATGAGGGTCCATATTTTTTCTTGTCATTGAAGTTAGGCCCAGCTGATCCAACCTGTCTCCAGTCATTGGTACACAAATCAACCCTCTGGCTTCTTTTGTCATAAAGTTAATATTTTTTGGAGTTGCATGTATTGAAGCACAGATTAAATCACCCTCATTCTCCCTATCTTCACTATCTGCAACAACAACCATTTTTCCAGCCTGCAAAGCCTTTATCGCCAATTCAATACTTTCTTTCATTTCCATTTTCCAAGAGAATATCTAGAAATGACATCAACTTCTATGTTTATGTCACTTCCAATATCTGTAGATTCTATATTTGTTCTCTTTAGGGTTTCCTCAATTAGGTAAACTTCAATTAAATTATTTTCTTTCTTTGCTATGGTCAAACTTACCCCTGACAAAGAAACACTCCCTTTTTCCTTTATAAAATCATCTAATTTTTTTGGAAACTCTACCCTCCACAAGGAGCTTAAAGAATCAATTTTATTGAGTTCTCTGACTCTTCCAACTCCATCAACATGACCTAAAACTATATGTCCCCCCATGGGGTCTCCCATCCTCAAGGCCCTTTCCCAATTTACAACTTCACCTTCAGAATTTTTAGAAAAAGCTGTTTTTAAAACAGTTTCTTTTGAAAGGTTGAAAGTTGCAATATTGTTTTTATAACTATTGAGTGTTAAGCAAACTCCATTTATAGATATCGACTCCCCAATGGAAGGATCTTTAAAGTTTTTCAAATCTATTGAGAGGATTGTGGAGTTCTCTAATTCTTTTACTTTCTTTATTAGCCCTTTGTCTTCAATTATCCCTGTGAACATTTGTTAAATACCCCTCCATCCTGACGTTGTTTCCAATTGTTTTTATGCTTACGTTAGAAAGTTTTTTTGATTCAGACAGTGTTGTCCAGTTATCTGGTGAAAATCCAATACCCTTTACTCCAATTATCTTAGGGGACATGTAAACAATAATCTTGTCAGCAAGATTTTGTTTTATCAACTCTGCAGCGAGCTTGCCTCCTTCACATAAAACTGATTGAATATTCTTTTTTCTGACCTCTTCTAGTAACTCTTTTAAGGTTTTGATGTTGAGCTGGTGGATATTTCCTTTAGATGGCTCTTTGCCTGTTCCCCACAGATACACCTTTCCATTTTTAAAAATTTTTGAAGTTTTTTCAACTTTTTCTCTTCTGTCAATTAGTATTTTTTTCCATTCTTCTATTCCTGATTTTCTATCTAGTTTTGGATTGTCTTTTATGACTGTCCCTGATCCAACCATAATTGCATCATGCTCATTCCTTAAAGATTTTCCATCTTCTCTTGATTTTTTAGAAGTTATCCATTGTGATGTTCCGTCTGCAGCAGCAACCTTTCCATCAATTGAAGTTGCGACTTTGACAGTTACAGAAGCTCTTCCTCTTAGTATTCCTGTTAGATAACTGTAGTTTAGCAACTTGCATTGATCTTCCAAGCAGCCAACAGAAACATCTACTCCTGCTTCTTTTAGTTTCTTGATGCCTTCTCCATTGACTTTTTGATTTGGGTCTTTTGTACCAATAACTACCCTTTTTACATTTTTTGAAATTATTTGGTTTATGCATGGAGGGGTTTTCCCATGGTGTGAACATGGTTCCAAGGTTACATGAAGTGTTGTATTTTTTACAGCCACCTTTTCAAGTGCGTTTATTTCTGCATGATTTTGACCATATTCTTCATGAAAACCCTTTGAAATTATCTCTCCCTGAGATGAAACAACAGCTCCAACAAGAGGGTTTGTTTTTGTTTTGCCAATCCCTTTCTTGGCAATTTTTATTGCCTCGAGCATAAGGTCATTATCTTTTTTCTGAAAAGTCAACTTAAAACAATGTTATTTTTTCGGATTTCATTTTTAAAATCTTCTGTGGCCTTGTTTATCTCTTCGTCTGTATAAGATTTTTTTCCATCACCTATAACTAATCTCCATGTTAGGTTCCAGTCTTGTTTCTTTTTATAGACATCAAATAAGAATATTTCTTGGATCATCTCTATCTTCAATTCTTTAATGACATCTGTTAGCTTCTTTGTTTCTTCATGATTGCTTGTTTTGATATTGAGGTCTCTATAAACAAATTTATGCTTTGGTAAGTCAGTTATTTTTGTTTTAGGCATTGGCCAGTGTAAATTAAGATTCAACTCACAAAGCCAAACCAGCTCCTTTTTGCTTCCTATCTCTATTTGCATTGCGCCCATAACACCTTTGAAAACATCACTATTTATTGAAAGTGTTGAACTGTCCAAAAAAACCTTACTGTCTAAATCTGAATAAGTTACTGAAGAATTCCATTTTTTGGCAATATTTTCAATTAGATTTTTTATAAACCTTACCCCATCCTCCTCCTCTTTGGCAATAATTCCCAGGTTCAACAATTCCTGAGTATCGTTAAAAACTTTTCCAATTTCAAAACTCCAACCAGAAGAAAAGCCTCTTTTCCTAGAATTTTCATGCCCCTTCAGCAAAGATGCTGATATCGAGTTTCTTAAAAAAGATTTTTCTTCAGATCTCGGGTTTAAGATTTTTAGAGGTTTATTCTTTGAAACAGCCTTTCCGAAGCTTGCTAAATCTTTTGAAATCAGGCTTGATCGAACTTCCTGTCTCCCACCAAAAGAAACCAGTGTATCTATAAGGTATTTCTCTATATGAAAAAAATCATCTGATTTTGATGTAGTCATTCCAACATTAGGAAGGCTCTCTTTGAGCTTTGAGTACCCATAGACTCTTATAACTTCTTCAATCAAATCTTCTGGAATTGACAAATCTGTCCTGTGGGAAGGGATGAGCCATTCTCCTTTCCTTAGCCCTTTTTTGCTTTTTATACTCCAACTCTCTTTCCATTTCCCATCTTTGTCTTTTGATATCTTTAATATGCCTAGACTTGCAAGAATTTGATTTATCTTTTCATCTTTAATCTCCATTCCTAATCTTGAATTGATTTCAGATGTTTTTATGTTTATTGTTTTTTCTTTTGTTTTTTCTTTTTGTACTAATGTTGCAGTCTTTATTTCATTTGACCATTTCATCTTGTTGAGCCACCAAAGATACCTTTTTGCACCTATCAAGAAGCCTTCAGGATCAACTGTTCGTTGGAACCTGTAAGAAGAATCTGTTAGAAGGTTTATTTTATTAGCGCTTTCTCTTGTTGAAGAGTTCTTAAAGCATGCTGCTTCAAGAAGAAACCCTTTGTCCGAGTCTTTTGATGAGCCTTCTTCAGATCCAATTATTCCCGCTAACGCGAGAGGGTCTCCTTCTTTGTTTTTTATGAGCAAGTCTTTTTTAGACAACTTGTAAGATTTTCCATCAAGAGCATCAAAGGTGATATTTTTTTTTGCCACATCAACAATAATCCCATTTTCAACTGAAGAAAAAGGGAAAAGGTGAAGCGGTTGTCCTGTTTCAAATAGAACATAATTTGTTAGATCAACCAAAGGGCTTATTGAGTTTCTACCCATGAGTTTTAACATTTTTTCAATATGAGGATTTTCTCTAGAAGAGATGTTTAAGCGAACTCCGAGATAAGAGCTGCAGTTATTACTGTTGATACTTATTGGATATTTGTTTTCTATTGAAAGGTCTTCTAGCTCTAGTTGTTTTATCTTTAGATTTTTTGCTGTTGCAAACTCTCTTGCCAATCCATAAATTGACAAAGTGTCAGTTCTGTTGCTTGGAGTGCTTAAGTCTAAAACCTCTTCACCCTCTACATTAAGGATTTCTTCACACTCAAAACCTATTCCGGTAAATATGTCAGCAATTTCTTTTGCTGAATAACGGCATTCCACGAAGTCTTTTAACCAACAGATGGGTAAACGCATTTCTGCTTTCTATTTTCCAGTTATTGCTAGATTTTTTCCGGCTTCTCTTCTTTCCAGGTTATCAACATCCATAACCTTTCCACTTGGAAGTTCTTTTATACTTATATGGGCGCTATAAGAAAAAGCTACAACCAAAAAGATTAGCAAAAAAACATATATTCTCTTATTCATAATAGTTCACCTTATTTTGTATCTACAATAACCTCATCAATTTGCCAACCTGCTCCAAAGATACCATCTTGCCCATCTCCATTTTCTCCAGAGGTTTGAGCATCTTCTCCCCAGAAAATGAAACAAACATACTTCCCTCTAAAGGGGCTTAGGTCAATTGTTCTCTTGAGCCCAACTCCACTTCCAGTTGCAAAAGTGTCTCCTGCGCTACTGCTGTACATCCAAACATTGCCACCAACATAACAATCAGTTATTTGGGTATCGCTCCATCTTACAACTATTCCAAATGTGCTTGGAGCTGGGGTCTCGTAAAGCTCATTGAATGTTAGTCTTGTCCATCCACCTTCTGAGACGTAATAGCCATTTGCTCCATCTGCATCACCGGAAGGCCATGGGTATGTTATCTGCAATGAAGCATCATCATAAGTCCAGCCATCTAGGTAATTTCCAATATTTGAATTTGTTCCAGTCATCCACATCTTGCAGTCAAGATTTCCATCATCTCCAGGAATAACCCTCCACCACTGGGTGTCATCTATCCAATATCCCATTTCTGTCCATGCATGCTGATCACTGCAGCTTTCTCCATTTCCAGGGAAAGGTTCATAGAAGAGGGTTTTAGTAAAGTCTGGCTGTTCTACAAGTTGGATATCGTCAAAAAGAATACCGGTGTCAGTTCCCTCACTGTTTGTTCTTTGCCCTATACCTATACAAACATTTGGATTTCCTGCAAACTCACTAACGTCAAGATACAAGTATTCCCAGTCAGTTGTATCGAGAGAAGGGTTTGTTTCAACCTCTCCTACGATATTGTTCAATATTGATGAATATTGTGTCCATTGTCCATTGAAGCAATTGTCAGTGTTTGATGGATCTGTATTTATCCAAAGAGATATATCTTCAAAATCCTGATCTGGCCTATTTAGCTGATGAGCCATAACCAATGCGGGGTTCATTGTTTTTGACAAGTCTAAAGCTTTTGCAGTTATGAATACAGGATCTTCATCATTGTCGTAATTCTGAGTATCTGGATTCCATGCAGCTATAAAAGAGTTTCCAGAATAAGCAGAACCATCAGTGCTTGACCAAACCTGGAAGAAGGTTGTTTCAGTGTTTCCAAACTGGGTTGATATCCAGTTTCCTGTTCCAGCTGTTTCATCATAAATAACATCTCCCTCAAAGTTGTCATACATGTATGTTGGGTATGTGAGAGATGTTGTTGGGCCAACTGAAGTTCCAGTTGATCCGTCATTAGCAAGAGCTTTTATCCCATAACAATATTTAGAATCTGCGTTCAAAGTGCTTAAAACAAAACCACAGGTTCCATCTGAGCAATCAACGGTATATTCTGTATTATCGTAAGAAGCGCTATCAAGCGCTGGGCACATACGCTTGTTGCCATTTTCAGATGAAGTCATTTGGTATGTGTAAATTGAATACTGGCACTGGGCACTTGACGGAGTCGAAGAGGTGCAATGAGATTTTTCATAATCTGTATAGCCATCACTCCATTCAAGTTTCACATCAGTTGTTGCTACTGATGTGAAAAAAGAACCTTGCATATCAGGTCCAGAAGTTAGGCTAGAGAATAAGTCGGTAATGATAATCCAATCATATGAAGCAGGAGTTGGGTCCTTCAATCCAGCATCATTCACTGACCTGACTCTAAAATTGCTGTCACCTGTAGGTATATTTTCATAGTTTTGGGGTGATGTGCATGTATTCCAAGATTCATTATTAAGTGAACATTCAAAAGTTGCCTCCATGTCATCAGAACTAAACTCAAATGTTGCTGTTGTTAAAAAGGTCTTTGCTGGTGGGGTGCTGTCTATGAAAGTGTCTGGAGGAAGAATGCTTGAATCAATTAACCAATTCCAAAGAGCAGGAGAGGAATCAGTGTTTCCAGCAGCATCGGTTGCTGTTACTTCAAAGCTGTGGTTTCCATCAGCCAATCCGGTGTATGTTCTTGGGCTGAAGCAAGTTTCCCACCCTAATCCATCCAGATTGCACTCAAATGTGCTGTTTGGTTCAGTGCTCTCAAAAGCAAAGGTGGCTGTTGAGTCTGGTGTTGGATTTGGAGGACTGTCTGTTATTGTCGTGTCTGGTTCAGTCAAGTCTACTGTCCAATTCCATTCCGCTGGCGTCAGGTCTTCGTTTCCAGCTTCATCGATTGATTTAACCATGAACATGTGAATCCCTTCAGAAAGCCCTGAGTAGCTCCAATTCGAACCATCGCACTGTTCCCAATTTCCCTCATCAAGCTTGCACATGAAATAATCTGTTACTTCATCATCACGATAACCAAAAACAGCATCGGTTTCATTTGTCGGATCTGAAGGTCCTGAATCAATGTATGTTTCAGAAGGAGTTAAATCTATATCCCATGTCCATGTTGCTCCATCAGGATCAGTATTTCCTGCTGCGTCAGTTGCAAAAACGATAAACTCATAAGATCCTTCTGTCAGTTCAAGATAGGTAATAGACCCTCCGGGACATGGTTCAGGAATGCCTCCATTTAGATTGCACTCAAATGTTGCATCGGGATTTTGAGGACTCTCATATGTCAATGTCGGATTCACATCGTTAGATGGATCAGCAGGCCCCGTAAGAACAACTGTTGTTGGGTTGATTGTGTCAATAGTCCATGTCCAACTATCTGCTGCTCCTTGGTTTCCCAAAGAGTCAGTTGACCTTACTTCGAAAGTATGAGATGCATTTTGCTCTAGGCCTGTATAAGCTTGAGGGCTTGTGCATTCAACCCACCCTTCAGAGTCAAGGTTACATTCAGATGTTCCAGGTTCATCGGTTGACCAAGTAAAGGCTGCATCAAGGGAATTTGTTGGATCCATAGGTGCAGAATCAATACTTGTTACTGGTCCTGTAATATCAATTGTCCAAAGGTACTCTGAAGATGTTGGGTCAACATTTCCTGCAGCGTCAATAGATCTAACCTTAAAGGAATGAGCGCCATCTGTTAAATCAGAATAAATTATTCCTGTAAGACATGAAGAGAAAGATGTACCATCACCATCTAGTTCACATTCAAATGTTGCATCAACATCAGAAGGGCTTGAAAAGTCAAATATCGCACTTGTGGAAGTTGTTGGGTCATCTGGTCCAGAATCTATTTGCGTTGTTGGAGAGGTTGTATCTATTGTCCATGTCCATACTGCAGGAGAGACGTCTTCATTTCCAAGAGAGTCAAAAGCCTTAACTTCAAAGGTGTAGTTTTCGTCTGTTTGGGCATTGTAAACCTTTGGGCTTTCACAAGATTCCCAATCTCCTGGTGAGGATGATGCAATATAAAGCCTGCATTCAAATGTTGCATCTGGGTCATCAGAACTCTCTTTGAACTCAAAGACAGGAATAGTTGCATTTGTAGGATTGTCCGGTCCGGATGTTATTTCAGTTTGAGCTCCCGTTGTATCTATTGTCCATGTGTAGGTTGCACTTGAACCCTCTATTTCAATGTTTCCTGCCAAATCTTCTGCCCATGCTTTAAAGGTCCAAGACCCTTCTGAAAGAGATGAATAATCTGCTGAATAGGCACCAGATCCAAGAGATGTCATGGCCTGCCCTACACAAGTTTCATCATTTGTAATACAGTAAAGAACTTCTGTTAATCCAGGAAGAGATCCATCAATACCTTCCCATGGATCATCAACAACACTAACTTCAAAAGAACCGTCTGTTTCATTTGATGGATCAGTTGGAGAAGACTCTGTTGTTGTTACTGGAGAAGACCTGTCAACGTTGGTAGTACTTGTTGCTGGAGTACCATCAATGTTGTTTGCTTCATCCCAGGCCCTAACCTCAAACGTATGGGTTCCTTCAGACAAAAGTTCATAGGTTTTTGGACTTGTACAGAACGACCATGCACCTGTAGAAAGCTTGCATTGGAAGAATGGAGCAGTCTCATCTGCACCAAACTCCCATGTTATGTTGTCTTCATTTGTATAGGTTGCAGGCTCTAGTGTTATTGATGTTTCTGGTGGGGTTTGGTCTATAGTCCATGTGAATTCAGCAGGAGTTGGATCTGGTGTCCCAACATTGTTCAAAGCACGAACATAAAAAGTTTTAGTTCCTTCTGAAAGTTCTGTATAAGTTCTACTCCCACCATTACAAGGACTGTATGAATTTTCATCAGGGCTTACCTGACATTCAAACTCATTTCCTCCTTCAGGGCTTACAAATTGGAAAGTTGCAATATTCAAGTTTGTCATCTCTTCAGGGTTATCTGTAATTAAGGTGTCTGGTATTGAAAGGTCTATGTCCCAAGGGTATACTTCTGGGCTTCCATCAATGTTTCCAGCCTCGTCTTCTGCCCTTACTGAAAAACTGTGTGGGCCTCCACTCAGTTCTGGATATGTTTTTGGACTGGAGCAATTTTCCCATCCAGCATTGTCAAGATTGCAGTGGAAAGTGCTGTTAGCCTCATTGGAGCTAAAGGTGAATGTTGCTTCCGCAGAACCACTTAACTCAGGAGGTCCTGAATCAATTGTCGTTTCTGGATTCGATTTGTCTATGCTGAAAGAGTCATTTGCCGGAACGCTTGTGTTCCCTGCAATGTCATTAGCCCTAACCTCAAATAAATAAGTTCCTTCCTGCAATCCCTGATACGGCTTACCTGAATCTGGACATGACTCCCAATCTATCGTGATGCCATTGTTACCCTCTAGTTTGCATTCAAAAGTGGTATCAGGAGCAGAAAGGGTCCCTTCACTGCTTGAATAGGTGAATGTTACATTTGTTTCATTGGTTATGTCATCAGGTCCAGAATCAACAGAGGCATTTGGAGGGGTGTTGTCAACTGTCCATGTTATGGTTTGCTCAACATCCTCAACTTCCTCTATATTTAGATGGTCTGCCTTGACCTTGAGGGTCTGAACACCATCCTGCAATGGAGAGCCTATGGTTCCTGCAGAGTAATAGTGACCATCCGCATCCTCGTCGTCACAAGCCAGCCAACCTGAGTCATTCAGGTTGCATTCATAAGAGACATCCGCGTCATCATGGTTTGTCTCTTCAAAATAGATCTTGACATCAGTTGTCTCGTTTGAAGTGCTGCCTTCAGCAATATCACTTGGTGGGCTTGCCTTGAATGAGAGAGACAGTGGCTGATGTTCAATGACCGTAAATTTATCAATCGAACCGTCAGAGTTATAAAAAGATGTATTTCCTAGAGAGTCAGAAGATCTGATTTCTATCCATTGCTCTTCTGCAAGAAGTGAAGGGGTAAATGACTTTTCAAAAACAAGTGGGTCTCCTGTCGCATCCATCATTACCCAGCTTGGAGAATTATTGCCTTTAGCTTCAGCTGAATCTGGGGCAAAAGAGTATGTTACTTGAATTGTTATGTCATTGCCTAAAACAACTTCAGAACCACTGGGTGCTCTTGAATAGCCAGTTATCTCAGGGCCTGTCAGGTCAATTGTCCAAGAATAAGAAACAGAAGAAGAGTTTCCAAGGCTATCTGAACTGCTAACTTCAAAGGTATGAGTATCTTCAGTTAGTTCTGAATATGTGAATGGGCTTGTGCATGGGTTTGTTACAGTTCCATTCAGGTCACACGATGCACTGACTCCGTCATGCGTGAATTGAATCTGTCCGCTAGTGGCATTTGTAGGATCGTCAGGAACCACATCTAATGTTACTGTTGGGCCCGTTGTGTCAATCGTCCATGTGAAAGAGGCAGGGGTCTTGTCTTCTTTCTGGTTGTCATCAAGGAGGTAAGCTTTGACCTGGAAAGTGTATTCGCCATCTCCAAGGTTCGGATATGTCTTGGTTCCGCCTTGGCAGCCTTCCCACGCTGCTCCATTGAGATTGCATTGGTAACCAACTGCTTCAGTCGATGACGTGCTGTAGTTGAATATCGCTGTGTCTTCATTGGTTATACCTTCAGAAGTGATGCCCATTGAGTTGTTGTCAATGGTTGTGTTCGGTGCTGAAGGGCCTCCCTCACCACCGCCACCACCGCCGCCGCAAGCGACAAAGATGAGTGCAAAAACAACAAATATAAAGCCAAACTTTTTCATAGAACGCTAAAGTTATTCTATACATTTATTATATAAATGTATTTTTTTATGAAAATTAGTCAAACAACAGAGTAAACCAGTCACCTAAATCCATATTTGATTCCACCTCTTCTTCAATTGAATCCGGAAGCATGTGATAAAAATCAATACCTGTCTCATTCTCGACTTCGTCAATTGTTTTTGCAAAAGTTGACAATGCTTCATCTGAACTTTCATTTGGAAGAATAAACCCGATACCCTTTATGCTTGGCTGCGTGTAATCAAGTATGACCTTGTAGTAATGGGAGGGAACG
>Ga0114932_10003903_pt1 | contig 14269 bp, 13 predicted proteins | sample 2SBtaG_2_FD_87286 | JGI IMG/M metagenome (GOLD analysis project Ga0114932, IMG submission 87286) | Deep subsurface microbial communities from Kolumbo volcano to uncover new lineages of life (NeLLi) - 2SBTROV12_ACTIVE470 metaG | ecosystem: Environmental > Aquatic > Marine > Volcanic ...
CATGGGCGCCCGCAAAATCCAGACCTTCTGTGTGAATCAGGGCCGTGCGATGGTAAAGCCAAGGTTTTCCAGGTGGCGATTGAACCGCACCGCGAATTCCATCTTGTCCTGCTTGATTTCCTGAAACGCCATGTTGATCTCCTCGGGGCTCATTCCGTGGTCGGCCCCAAGCTCGGCCCGCCAGGCGGCCTTGCCGATCGCCGTTCTCAATTCCTGGGCGTCAACCTGTTCCTGCGTGTACATTTCATACTCCATTCATGCATCGCATCCCCAAAATCACCCCGGGACGGGGCAAGTTAAACACCTGCTGGTTGTGGTGTCAATTCCGAATTCACCGGCTAGAACCATCGCCCGATTGCCAATAGCTCGATCTCGAAACTGTCAGCCGTGCTGTCCGATCCAATCCGCATGACGCAGACCTGATAGCTGGCCGTCGCATTGCTGCGCCCGACGCTCGCCAAACAACGACGCCGGGCCGAGGCGGCGCTGGCATCCGCCGGCGGCAATCCACGACCATGCACCTGCGGGTCGCCGACAAAGGCGGCCGGAAAGGTCCAAGTCAGATCGGGATTGGTCCGATACGGGTTGTCCCAGGTCCCGGCGCCGGTGGCGGTGATGCTGCCCAGGCTCGCCACCTGTGTGCAAATCTGCGTGCCGTCCGCCAGCCGCAGATAGGCGCCGTTGGCATCGCTGCCCTGTTCGATCACCGCGCCCGTCGGCACACCCAGAGTTTCGGATACCGTCCCCAGAATGTTGCCCGGCGAATAGCCGAAATCGGCCCGCATCAGCCGCCCGGCGGTCAGATCCGTGGCATCCTGCTGCACCGCCAGCCCGGTCACCGCGCCGTCGATTGTCGCACCCTGCGGCAAAGCCGGCACACCGCTGGCCGCGTCCACGCTCAGCGCGGTCGCCCAGCCGCTGCCATCCCCGCTGACCTTGACCTGAAAATCGTCGCCACCGGCAATGCCCATCTCGGCCCGGCCCGACCAGCCCGACTGAAACAGCAGGCTGGCGGTGTCGGCCACCGCGTTCTTGTTAACCTTCAACTGGTGCCCGGCGCCATCGTGGCTCAACAGCGTCGCATCCGCCGCCACCGCCAGCCGGTTGGTCGCGTCATGCCCGGTGCCAATCCCCAGCCCGTCAAGATTGTCCAGGTCCGGCCGCTGCGCCACCCAGGCCGTGCCGTCAAAGACCAGCGGAATGCCCTCGTCCAACACCTGCGCACGCCACCCGGCCCGCGGCACCGCAAAGCGCCAGTCGGTCCCGTCGAAACTGGCCAGGTTCCCGTCCTGCCCGGCCCAGTCCAGCTGGCCGCCGACCGGCACGATATAGCTTTCCCCGGCCACCGGCGTGGTCGGCGGGGCGGTCAGGTCGCGGTCCGTCACCGTCAGTTGCACCATCAGGTCCAGCGCCCGAATGGCCTCGTTATGGGTCACATGCTTCTGTGCCTGCCCCGACTGGATATAGGGCAGCGCCAGTATGGCTGAGGTCTCGGACATGGGATTGGCTCCTTTCCACCATCATCGGCAGGCGGAGATATATCGGCGCGGTTACCCACAGGCTTTGCCTGCGTGCGCTGCTGCCGGCGCCACGGCCAGCGGCCGGCGCAAATTCCGATGAAAGAGGGTGGTGGAGCCGATCGGGATCGAACCGACGACCTCGTCATTGCGAACGACGCGCTCTCCCAACTGAGCTACGGCCCCATCGCGTGGACGTTTCGGTCATCGCAACCGCCAAGTCAAGGCGCTCTGCCCCATCATCCTGGTCAAAATATCCCGGGGGGTTGCGGGGGGCAGCGCCCCCCGCCCGCGGCCGCCGATCATTCGGCGGCTTCGGCATAATCCTCCATCGGCGGACAGGTGCACACCAGATGGCGGTCGCCATAGACATTGTCGACCCGGTTGACCGGCGGCCAGTATTTGTCGACCCGAAACGCCCCCGGCGGATAGCAGCCCTCCTCGCGGCCATAGGGCCGGTCCCAGTCGCCCACCAGGTCCTCGACCGTGTGCGGCGCATTCTTCAGCGGATTGTTGTCGGCATCGGCCTCGCCCGCCTCGATGGCGGCAATCTCGGCCCTGATCGACAGCATGGCGTCGCAAAACCGGTCCAGCTCGGCCCTGTTCTCCGATTCGGTCGGCTCGACCATCAGCGTGCCGGCCACCGGCCAGCTCATGGTCGGGGCGTGAAAGCCGTTGTCCATCAGCCGCTTGGCGATATCGTCCACCGTGACGCCGGCCGTTTCCTCGAAGGGCCGGGTATCAAGGATACATTCATGCGCCACCCGGCCGTTGCGGCCGGTGAACAGAACCTCGAAGGCCCCCGACAGCCGCGCCGCCAGGTAATTGGCGTTCAGAATCGCCACGCGGGTCGCCTGAGTCAGGCCCTCGCCCCCCATCAGCAGGCAATAGGCCCACGAGATCGGCAGGATCGAGGCCGACCCGTAGTTCGACGCCGAAACCGGCCCGGCGCCGTCGCCGCCCAGCGGGTCGCCCGGCAGATGTGGCGCCAGATGCGCCCTGACCCCGATCGGCCCCATGCCCGGCCCCCCGCCGCCATGGGGGATGCAAAAGGTCTTGTGCAGGTTCAGGTGGCTCACGTCCGAGCCAATCTCGCCCGGCCGGGCCAGCCCGACCAGCGCGTTCAGGTTGGCCCCGTCCATATAGACCTGGCCGCCGTGCTCGTGGGTGATGTCGCAAATCTCGCGCACCGCTTCCTCGAACACCCCGTGGGTTGATGGATAGGTGATCATGCAGGCCGCAAGGTCGCCGCCGGCCGCTTCGGCCTTGGCACGGAAATCCGCGACGTCGATGTCGCCGTTTTCCACCGACTTCACCACCACCACCTTCAGGCCGCACATATGCGCGCTGGCCGGGTTGGTGCCATGGGCCGACATCGGGATCAGGCAGATGTTGCGATGCCCCTCGCCGCGCGCCCGGTGATAGGCGCGGATGGTCAGCAGCCCGGCATATTCGCCCTGCGCGCCGGAATTGGGCTGCATCGACATGGCGTCATAACCGGTGATCTTGCACAGCTTGTCCGAAAGATCGGCCAGCATCCGGGCATAGCCCCGGGTCTGGTCGGCCGGTGCGTGGGGGTGGATGTTGGCGAAGTCGGGCCACGAGATCGGCATCATCTCGGCCGCCGCGTTCAGCTTCATCGTGCACGACCCCAGCGGAATCATCGCCCGGTCCAGCGCCAGATCACGGTCGGCCAGCCGCCGCATGTAGCGCATCATCTCGGTTTCGGCCCGGTTCATGTGAAAAACCGGGTGGCTCAGGTAATCGCTGGTGCGCAACAGGCCGTCGGGAAAGCGATAGGACGCCGCCGTTTCGTCCAGCACATCCTCGATCCCGAAGGCGCGCAGCAACCGGGTGATGGTGGCCGAGCGGGTGGTTTCGTCCAGCGTGATGCCCACCTGGGTTTCGCCGACGGCGCGCAGGTTGATGCGATTGTCCTGCGCTTCCTTCAACACCACGTCGCGCAGCGGTCCGCAGTCGACCGTGATCGTGTCGAAAAAGCCCTTCGGCCCCACCGTGAACCCGGCGGCGGCCAACCGGTCGGCCACCGCGACGGTTTTCAGGTGAATGCGCTGGGCAATCGCCTTCAGCCCCTCGGGGCCGTGAAACACCGCGTAGAACGAGGCGATGACCGCCAGCAGCGCCTGCGCCGTGCACACGTTCGACGTGGCCTTTTCGCGGCGGATATGCTGTTCGCGGGTCTGCAGCGCCAGCCGGTAGGCCTTGTTGCCGCGCGCGTCCAGCGACACGCCGACAATGCGCCCCGGCATGTTGCGCTTGAAGCCGTCGCGGCAGGCCATATAGGCCGCGTGCGGCCCACCATAGCCCATGGGCACGCCAAAGCGCTGGGTCGACCCGATCGCGATGTCGGCATCCATGGCCGCAGGTTCTTTCAGGATTGTCAGGGCCAGCGGATCGGCAATGACGATGCCCGCGGCCCGGGCGCCGTGCAGGGCCGCCATCTGGTCGGTGAAATCCACCAGTTCGCCATTGGTGCCCGGATACTGGAAGATCGCCGCGAACACCTGATCGGGCTGCAACGCACTGGCCGGGCCGACGATGATCTCTATACCCAGCGGCGCGGCGCGGGTGCGCATGACCGCGATATTCTGCGGATGACAGTTCTCGTCGACGAAAAAGGCGGTCGCCTTCGACTTGGCCACGCGCTGGGCCATGGTCATCGCCTCGGCCGCCGCCGTCGCCTCGTCGAGCAGCGAGGCATTGGCGATGTCCATGCCGGTCATGTCGCAGATCATCGTCTGGTAGTTCAGCAACGCCTCAAGCCGGCCCTGCGAGATCTCGGGCTGGTAGGGCGTATAGGCGGTGTACCATGCCGGGTTTTCCAGGATGTTGCGCAAAATGGCCGGCGGCGTGACCGTGCCGTGAAACCCCTGCCCGATCATCGACGAAAACACGCGGTTCTCTTTCGCGACCTGCCCCATGTACCACAAAAGCTCGCGCTCGGACATCGGTGCGCCGATGTCCAGCGGCGCCTTTTGCCGGATCGAGGCCGGCACGGTCTGATCGATCAGCTGATCGAGGCTGTCGACCCCGATCACCTTTAGCATTGCGTCCATCTCGGCCGGCGACGGCCCGATATGGCGCCGGTTGGCAAAGTCGTAGGGCTTATAATCGGTGGGTGTAAATGTCATGGGGCTATCCGATGAATTCCTTGTAGGCGGCTTCGTCCATGAGATCGTCAAGGGCGCCGAGATCGTCGATCTTCATCTTGAAGAACCAGCCGTCGCCGGTGGGGTCCTGGTTCACCTTCTCGGGATTGTCGGCCAGCACGTCGTTCACTTCGACGATCTCGCCATCCAGCGGTGCCAGAATATCCGACGCCGCCTTGACCGATTCGATGACCACGGCCTCGTCATCCTTGGCCACTTCCGTTCCGGCCTCGGGCAGTTCGACAAATACCAGGTCGCCCAACTGTTCGGCGGCGTGGTTGGTGATGCCCACGACGACCAGATCGCCCTCGACGCGCAGCCATTCATGCTCTTCGGTAAATTTCATGATCTTCCCCTGTTTTCAGCGTTTATAGGTTGGTTTGTGGAATGGAAGCGGGCTGACGACGGCGGGCAGGCGTTTGCCGCGCACTTCGCCATAGATCGTGGTGCCGGCCGCCGCCGATGCCGTGGCGACATAACCCATCGACACCGGCGCCCCGACCGACGGGCCGAAAGCGCCCGAGGTGATCGCCCCGATGGGCGCGCTGTCCTCGGCCCCGGCGAACAGCGGCGTGCCGGCCCGCATGGGGCCGCGGCCGTCGGGCAGGATGCCGACGCGGCGCCGCGCGGCGCCGGTCTTTATGGCGTCAAGCACCCGGTCGGCGCCGGGAAAACCGCCCTGACGGGCGCCGCCCGACCGGCGCGCCTTGCCGATGGCCCAGACAAGGTCGGCCTCGACCGGGTTGGTGGCGGTGTCGATGTCTGATCCGTAAAGGCACATCCCCGCTTCCAGCCGCAGGGAATCGCGCGCGCCCAGCCCGATGGGGTCAACCTCGGGCCGGTCAAGCATTGCCCGGGCCAGTGCCTCGGCCTGATCGGTCGCGACCGAGATCTCGTAACCGTCCTCGCCGGTATAGCCCGACCGCGACACCCAAAGTTCGCCCCAGTTGCTGGGAAAGGCCCGCTGGTCCATGAAGCGCATTGCCGCGACACCGGGCACCAGCGCGTCCAGCGCCTGCTCGGCCGCCGGCCCCTGCAGCGCGACCAGCGCGCGGTCGGTCACGGGGGTGACGACGCAGTCGGGCAGACCGGCGGTCAGGTGGGCGATGTCGGCTTGCTTGCAGGCGGCGTTGACCACCAGCAGCAGGTCGTCGGCGCGGCGGGCGAACATCAGGTCGTCCAGAATGCCGCCCGCGTCGTCGGTAAACAGGCCATAGCGCTGGCGCCCCGCCGCCAAGCCCGCCACGTCGGCGGGCACCAGCCGTTCCAGCGCCAGCGCCGCGGCTTGCGCGCCGTCGGCGTGGGTCAGGATGACCTGCCCCATGTGGCTGACGTCAAACAGCCCCGCCGTGGCCCGGCATTGCAGATGTTCCTTCATGACGCCGGGCGCATATTGCACCGGCATGTCATAACCCGCGAAGGGCACCATGCGCGCACCCAGATCCAGATGCAGCGCATGCAGGGGTGTTGTCTTCAGATCGGTCATCGCGTTCCCCGTCGAAGCCGATGCAATTCAGCACCGTGCCGCGCGCCAATCGCGCGGCTTCGATGCCCCCTCTGTCCCTTTGCCTGAGATCGTTATCCCTTCGGCGGGCACATGCGTGTGCCACTCTCCAGAGTATGTCTCCGTGACGGTCCTTTTGCCTGAGAGTTTGCCGGGGCGCTTGCTCCTTCGGCACCGGGTCGAAACCCGGCTTCTCCCGTCGCGGATTTGGCATTGCTAGCGGCAGGCGGGGGGTTCGGCAAGGGGTTGCGCTGCGTCTGCGCCCTTGGCACATCGCGGGCGATGAGCGATCCGTGGTTCTTTGGCTATGGCAGCCTGGTCAACCGGGCGACCCACGCCTATGGCGGCGGGCAGCCGGCGCGGCTGCACGGCTGGCGCCGGGCGTGGCGGGCAACGGACGCGCGGGCGGTGGCCTACCTGACCATCGTGCCTGACGCGGGCGCGGTCATCGACGGGCTGATGGCACCGGTGCCCGGCGGCGACTGGGCGGCGCTGGACCGGCGCGAGGCGGCCTATGACCGGCTGGACGGTCAGGACGTGCGCCATGACGCGCCGGCCCGGCCCGGGGTATCGGTTTACGCAATCGGCGCCGGGCGGTCGCGGGCGGCGTCGCGCGGGCAGCCGGTGCTGCTGAGCTATCTCGACGTGGTGGTGCAGGGGTTCTTGGCCGAATTCGGACCGGCCGGCGTGGCGCGGTTCTTTGCCTCCACCGACGGCTGGGATACGCCGATCCTGAACGACCGCGCCGCGCCGCGCTATCCAAGGGCGCAGGTTCTGAGCGCGCACGACAGGCGGCTGGTCGACGACTGGCTTGGCACGGTCGGGGCCCGGCTGGTGAACGACGGCTGAGGCACGGTCGTCGCGCCGCCAGACCGGCGGGGCGCGGTGGCCCGGACGCCGGCGGGGGGCCAGCCCCCCGGTCCCCCCGGGATATTTCCCGACAGAAGTAGGGGCACGGTCTTGCCCCGCCCCCCCGCCTTGCCCTAAATGCCCCGGCGAGATTGATGACGATCAGGAGCCTGCGATGGCCGGCCATTCGAAATGGGCAAATATTCAGCATCGGAAGGGGCGGCAGGACGCGGCCCGGTCGAAGCTGTTTTCGAAACTTTCCAAGGAAATCACCGTTGCCGCCAAGATGGGTGACCCCGACCCCGAAAAGAACCCGCGCCTGCGGCTGGCGGTGAAGGAAGCCAAGTCGAGTTCGGTTCCCAAGGACGTCATCGACCGCGCGATCAAGAAGTCGCAGGCCGGCGACGGCGACAGCTACGAGGAAATCCGTTACGAGGGCTATGGTCCGGGCGGTATCGCCGTGATCGTCGAGGCAATGACTGACAATCGCAACCGCACGGCATCGACCGTGCGGTCGACCTTTGGCAAGCACGGCGGCAATCTTGGCGAGACGGGGTCGGTGAGCTTCATGTTCGACCGAGTAGGCGAGGTGGTTTATCCGGCCGAGGCCGGCGACGCCGATGCCATCATGGAGGCCGCCATCGAGGCCGGGGCCGAGGATGTGGACTCGGACGAGGACGGGCACTGGATTTATTGCGCCGACACCGATCTGAACGAGGTGACCAGCGCGCTTGAGGACGCTTTGGGCGAATCCGAGACGGCCAAGCTGATCTGGAAGCCGCAGAACCGGACCGAGCTGCCGCTGGACGACGCCCGCAAGGTGATGCGCCTGATCGAGGTGCTGGAAGACGACGACGATATTCAGCGCGTCACGGCCAATCTGGAAATGACCGACGAACTGGCCGGGGCGCTGGACTGAGCGGTGCCCGGCATGATGCGTCGCGGGGGCTGGAACGCGGCCCTGGCGGCGGCTAGCAGGGCCGGATGCTGGCACCTGCCTTTACCGGATTTCTGCTGGGGCTGTCCCTGATTCTGGCGATCGGGGCCCAGAACGCCTTTGTCCTGCGGCAGGGGTTGGTCGGGGCGCATGTTTTCGCGGTTTGTCTGACCTGTGCGCTGAGTGACGCGATCCTGATCGGGCTGGGGGTCGCCGGCTTTGGGCGCCTGGCCGGTGCCGCGCCCTGGCTGCCCGAGGTGATGCGATGGGGCGGGGCGCTGTTCTTGCTGGTCTACGGGCTGCGCAGCCTGTTCGCGGCCTGGAAGGGGCCGGCGGGGCGCGGAAAGGACCGGGCCGATGACGCGGGCTCGCTGCGCGGCGCGGTGGCCGTCTGCCTGGCCTTCACCTGGCTGAACCCGCACGTATATCTTGACACGCTGGTCCTGCTTGGGGCGGTGGCGGCGACCATGGGGCCGGGCCGGGTTGCCTTTGGCGTTGGTGCGGCGACGGCGTCGTTCGGGTTTTTCTTCGCGCTGGGTTATGGCGCGCGGCTTCTGGCGCCGGTTTTCGACCGGCCCGGGGCCTGGCGCTGGCTGGACCTGGCCGTTGGCGTGATGATGCTGACGGTCGCGGTCGGGCTTGTGACATGAGCGCGGTCCCGCAGCCGCTGCGCGGTATCTTCTGGATGGTTACCACGGGCTTTCTGTTTGTGGGCGTGACGGGCGTGGTCAAGCTTTCGGCCGGGCGGCTGCCGGCGGCCGAGGCGGCGTTTCTGCGGTATGCGCTGGCGCTGGTCTTTATCCTGCCCATGCTGCGCCCGCTGGTGGCGGCCCGGCTGACGCGGCGCGACCTGGTGGTCTTTGGCCTGCGCGGCGTCACGCACGCGGCCGGGGTCATCCTGTGGTTCTTTGCCATGACCCGCATCCCGATCGCCGATGTCACGGCCATGAATTACCTGTCGCCGATCTATATCACGCTGGGTGCGGCGCTGTTTCTGGGCGAGCGTCTGACCGCCGTGCGGATTGGCGCGGTGGCCGTTGCCTTTCTTGGCGCGCTGGTGATCCTGCGGCCGGGGTTTCACGAGATCAGTTCGGGCCATCGCGCGATGCTGTTCACGGCGCTGCTGTTTGCGGGCAGTTACCTGATGGCCAAGTCACTGTCGGGGCGTGCCTCGGCCGCGGTGGTGGTTGCGATGCTGTCGCTGACGGTGCCGGTGGTTCTGGCGCCGGTCGCGCTGAGCCAGTGGGTGCAGCCGACATGGCCCGAGCTGGGCTGGCTGCTGCTGGTGGCGGCGCTGGCCACCGCGGCGCATTACACCATGACGCTGGCACTGGCGGCGGCTCCGGTTTCAGTGACCCAGCCGGTGACCTTCCTGCAACTGATCTGGGCCACGTTGCTGGGCTGGCTGGCCTTCGGCGAGGGTGTCGATGGTTTCGTGCTGCTGGGCGGCGGCATCATCATGGGTGCCGTGGTCGGGCTGGGGTGGAGCGAGGCCAGCGCCCGGCGGCGCCGGGGCGGCATGGCCGCGGGGCCAATGGATTGACAAGCCGGTGGCAGGTGCGGGAAGTCTGGTGACCAAAGCGGAGGACGACCCATGAAGCGCCTGTTGGCCCTGTTTCTTGTTGCCCTGACCATGCCCGGTGCTGCCCGGGCCGGGCTGGATGTTTGCAACCAGACGCCGTGGGACGTGAGCGTCGCCATCGGCTACAAGGCCGATCTGTGGACGTCCGAAGGCTGGTGGAATGTCGGTGCCGGCGACTGCAAGACGGTGGTCGGCGGCGACCTGAAAAAGCAATTCTATTACTACCGCATCAGTTCCGACGATTACGGGTTCGAGGGCGAGAATTACTATTTCTGCACCACAGGGCAGGCATTCACCATTCCCGGTGACACCGACTGCAAGGCGCGCGGCTATCGGCGCGAGACGTTTTCCGAGCTCGACACCGGCGAGGCGGTTCAGTTCACGCTGAACCTGACCGCCCCGGGCCGGGCGCCGGCGCCGGCGCCGTCGGGCGATGTCGACATCCAGTCGAACATGCAGCCCGGCCAGTTTGGCGAGCCGTTCTCGGTGCGCGGCGTGTTTCAGGGCTGTATTGCCGGCGACGGAGACTATTTCTGCGATTTCCATGCCGAGGGCTGGCGCTGGATCGTTTACCAGGACGGCCGCACGCCGGGCGATATTTATGACGCGCTGACCCGTCTTCCCACCGGCACGCCGGTGCACGCGACCGGCGATCTGGTCTCGTATGGCGACATCACGACCGAGGCCATGCTGCGCGGGATCGAAACCCTGCCGCCGGACCGGTTCGAGCAGTTGCTGCAGGACATGCAGGGCCGCTGGATTTCTGCCGATGACGCGTCCAGCAGCTTTGTCATCGACGGGTCCGAGCGTATCAACCTGTATTCCGGCGACTATATGGGCGAGGAATTCCTGCGGGTGGCCGAAACCTGCGACGACGCCGCCGGCGCCGGCGACCCGGTGCTGATTGCCACCGATCCCGAAGATCGCGACTTTCCGTTCTGCTATGGCATCCTGCGGGTCACGGCGTCGCTGCTGGAGCTCATGTATCTGCCCGGCGGCAATATCCTGACCTATGTCCGTGGCAACTGACGGACTGGAGCATCGCGCCGGCCTGCCTGCGGCGCTGCGGGTTCTGGCCGACGCGCTGCCGCGATCCGGCTGGCAGGCGCATGACAATTTTGACGAGGTCATCCGCTTCTGGCTGGACCGGCACCTGATGTTCCGCGAACTGGCGCGGCGGTTGCGCGACGGCAACCGCGCCTATCTTGACCGGGATCGCGACGGCGACACCGTCCGGCGCGAGGCCACGCATTACACATCGTTCCTGCTGCGCGACCTGCATGTTCATCACACGCTGGAAGACACGCAGTTCTTTCCCCGGCTCAGCGGGCTCGACAGCCGCCTGACCCATGGCTTCGACCTGCTCGAGCAGGATCATGACGACCTGGGCCGCCATCTCGAGGCGTTGCGCCTGGGCACCAACGACTTCCTTGCCGCCCACGATGCCGGCGACGGCCGTGACGCGGCGGGGCGGCTGGAAACCGTGCTGGGGCAGGTCGACGGTTTCCTCGACAGGCATCTGCTGGACGAAGAAGATCTGGTGGTGCCGGTCATCCTGACCCATGCGCCCGACCTCCAGCACTGGACCTGACGCGCGGGCGGCTTTTTCACGAAGGTGGCGATTTTTCGCAGAAAAATCGGGCGCGTCAGCCTTCGATATTTTCCTTGAAGCGGTCGAAGAACTGGTCGGCCAGCTTGCGCGCGAAGCTGTCGATCAGCCGGCTGCCCAGTTGCGCCAGCTTGCCGCCGACCTGCGCCTTGACGGCATAGCTCAACTCGGTCCCGCCGTCGGTTTCCGACAGCGTCACGTCGGCGCCGCCCTTGGCAAAACCCGCGACGCCGCCCTTGCCCTCGCCGGTGATGGTATAGCTTTCGGGCGCCTTCACGTTCGACAGCGTGACCGCGCCCCGGAAGGTGGCGCGCACCGGCCCGATCTTTTGCTTGACCAGCGCCTCGAACCCGTCGTCTGGGCTGCCGGTCATCTCTTCACAGCCGGGAATGCAGGCCTTCAGCGTCTCGGCGTCGATCAGATGCGCCCAGACCGTGGCGCGGTCGGCGGCAATCACACGGCTTCCTGACATTTCCATGGGGGCGCGCTCCGCTTGCTGGTCCTGCCCACAGGCCTAGCCCGCCAGCGGGCGTCGGTAAAGCCGGTCAGCCGGTGATCTGGCGTTCGCGGCGAATGGTGTAGGCGCCGCACAGAACCGACAGCACGCTGCTGGTCAGCATCATCCACAACAGCGGGTCGGCCCCGGTGCCCGGTGTCAGGATCGACCCGGCGGTGCCCGACAGGACCGCGCCGCCGCCGATCATCACCGCCCCGCCAAGGCCACTGGCCGACCCGGTCAGATGCGGGCGAACGCCCATGAAGCCCGACGTGGCGTTGGGAATGAGCAGGCCGTTGCCAAGCCCCACGAAGGTCATCGAGCCGAAAAAGACCAGCGCGCTGCCCTGTCCGCCCAGAAAGATCAGCAGCATGACCAGAATGGCCGCCGTGGCAATCAGCCCGCCGGCTATGATCATCCGGTTGATGCCCACCCGCGACGAATAGCGCCCGGCCAGGCCGTTGCCCACCAGATACCCCACCGACGGCGCCCCGAAGAAAATGCCCAGCACCTCGGGCGACAGGCCATAGATCACCGTGCCGACATAGGGCGCCCCGCCGAGATAGGCGAAAAAGGCGCCGGCTGAAAAGGCCGCGGCCAGCGCATAGCTCCAGAAGCGGCGGGCCGACAGCAGCTCGGGGTATTCGCGCAATTGCGCCGACATGGTTGCCGACCGGTCGTGATGGGTTTCGCCCATGTCGCAATAGGCCAGCACGAACGACAGGATGCCCAGCACGGTCAGCACGACAAAGGTCGCCTGCCAGCCCCAGATTTGTTCCAGGAAACCGCCGAAGGCCGGGGCCACCATCGGCCCGATCGCCATGCCCATGGTGACATAGCCGATCCGCGATGCCGCGTCCGACGCGCCAAGCACATCGCGCACCGACGCCCGGCTCAGCGCCATGCCGCTGACGATGGCCGCCTGCATCATCCGAAACACCATGAAGGTCGCGATATGGGTGGCCAGCACGCATCCGATCGTGGCCACCACGAAGATCGCGATTGACGCCAGCATGACCGGACGCCGCCCGAAACGGTCGCTGAGCGGGCCGATGATGATCTGCAGCACCGCGTTGACCGCGAAATAGATCGCCACCGAAAGCTGCATGAAATGATAGTCGGTGCCGAAATATTCGGCCATGGCCGGCAGCGACGGCAGGAACATGTTCAGCGTCAGGGCCGACAGCATCGACAGCAGGATCAGGGTGGCGATATGCGGGGGCGAGGTCCGGTCAAGAAACCGGGCGCCATCGGTTCGGCTCATGCGTTGCGCCTAATGATGTTTGCGCAAACTGTCCACCGCAACCCTGCTGTCCATGTTCTGAAGGCGTCGCGACAAATCGAGGCCCTTTCCCATTGGGGCTGGATCCGGGGCGCGGCGATGTTCTAAGGCTCTGCGAAACCCGCGCGCGTTGCGGGCAGGAAAGGGCAAAGCCGACATGCGGACCAATCTGGAAGAACTCGAAGCTCGGCGCACCAGCGCCCGCCTGGGCGGCGGCGAGCGCCGGATCACCGCGCAGCATGGCCGTGGCAAGCTGACCGCGCGGGAACGGATCGACCTGTTGCTCGACGAAGGTTCCTTCGAAGAATTCGACATGTATGTCACCCACCGCACCACCGATTTCGGCATGGCCGACAACAAGCCCTCGGGCGATGGCGTGGTGACCGGCTGGGGCACGATCAACGGGCGCATGGTCTATGTCTTCAGCCAGGATTTCACGGTGTTCGGCGGATCGTTGTCGGAAACCCACGCCCAGAAGATTTGCAAGATCATGGACATGGCGTTGCAGAACGGCGCGCCCGTCATCGGGCTGAACGATTCCGGCGGCGCCCGCATCCAGGAAGGCGTGGCCAGCCTTGCCGGTTATGCCGAGGTGTTCCAGCGCAACATCCTGGCGTCGGGCGTGGTGCCGCAGATCAGCGTCATCATGGGCCCCTGCGCCGGCGGCGCGGTCTATTCCCCCGCCATGACCGATTTCATCTTCATGGTGCGCGACAGCTCTTACATGTTCGTGACCGGGCCCGACGTGGTCAAGACCGTCACCAACGAAGTCGTCACCGCCGAAGAGCTTGGCGGTGCCCTGACCCACACGCGCAAATCCTCGGTCGCGGACGGTGCCTTTGAAAACGACGTCGAAGCCCTGATCGAGGTGCGCCGACTGGTCGACTATCTGCCGCTCAACAATCGCGGCGGCGTGCCCAGCCGGCCGTTTTATGACGACCCCGCGCGCGTGGACGCCAGCCTCGACACGCTTGTTCCCGCCAACGCCAACACGCCCTATGACATGAAAGAGCTGATCGAAAAGCTGGGCGACGAGGGCGATTTCTACGAAATCCAGGCGGAGTTCGCCAAGAATATCATCACCGGCTTCACCCGACTCGAAGGTCAGACAGTCGGCGTGGTGGCCAACCAGCCGCTGGTTCTGGCCGGCTGCCTCGACATCGATTCCAGCCGCAAGGCGGCGCGCTTCGTCCGCTTCTGCGACGCCTTCGAGATCCCGATCTTGACCCTTGTCGACGTGCCCGGTTTCCTGCCCGGCACCAGCCAGGAATTTGGCGGCGTCATCAAACACGGCGCCAAGCTGTTGTTCGCCTATGGCGAGGC
>Ga0114932_10003905_pt1 | contig 14267 bp, 10 predicted proteins | sample 2SBtaG_2_FD_87286 | JGI IMG/M metagenome (GOLD analysis project Ga0114932, IMG submission 87286) | Deep subsurface microbial communities from Kolumbo volcano to uncover new lineages of life (NeLLi) - 2SBTROV12_ACTIVE470 metaG | ecosystem: Environmental > Aquatic > Marine > Volcanic ...
AAACGCGCGCCCGCGCACCAGTTCGTTGTTGCCAAGCCCAACCCCGAATATTTCACCCGAAGTCAGCGGCGACAGCCCACCCAGAATCGACGCCAGCCGCATGGCGGCGGATCGTTCAGCAGAGCTGGTCAAAAGCCTGTCGGCATAAAAAATGCTAAGGAAATAACTCAGAACAGCGGTTGCCAGAATGACGATAAAAACTGTGGTCAGGGCCGAATTCAGCGACAGCCTGTTGGTTCTGAAAACCACAAATCCAACCAAAAGCGGCGCGATTAACAGGAACGACGTCGAGCGGGTGAACATCAGCGACACCAAAATGAGACAGAGCAGCACCAATATAAAATGTCGGTTTGCCGCTTTGTTATGTGGTCGAAACATCAGGGAAAGCAGCACGCCCAATACGATGACCGCATGGGCGGCAAAGGTTGATACTTCTGGAAACAGCGCAAACCCGCGGCCAAAGTGCGGGGGCATTCGAAAGAATGAATTGTTGCGAAAATCAAGATTTTCCGCACCAAAAACAATTTGCGTCAGAAAAAACAAGCAGGACAGAACCCCGCCCAAAAGAAATGCGGACAAAAACCAACGTTGCGCGGCCCGCACCCGCAAAATGATATACAGCCCAAGAATAAAGGGGAGGATGAACCCCAGATAATAAAGCAGCACTGTAACTGATCCGCCAACCCAGGTGGACATTGAAAAGGCGGCAATCAGAAGCGTCACGCCGATGAATATTTCGGGCGCCAGATATTTTCGAAACACCACAATCAGGGGCAATGCCACAAGGGCAAGCAGGTCCATCGGCTGTAGTCGTACCTGCCACACCGGAACGCCCACGGCGGGCAGCCACAGGGCCAGTCCACAGGCTACCGCAAACAGGTTTAGCGCCCGGTATTCTGTGTTCAGGCGCGAGGTCATGCTGCCGCCGACGTTAAAAAACGGTTCAGGATGTTTTCCAGCTGACCGTCAAAATGGATCGCGGATTTCAGCGCGGGCGTTGATTGCAGCGTCCTTTGCAACGCTGTTTGTTTCTGCAGGCTGACATCCACCAGTGCAGATATTTTATTTACCGCCGAATCCACGCAGTCAAACCGCAACCGTCGGTCCGGAACCAGTTCCACAACGCCGCCGCCATCAAAGACAAATGGCAGACACCCGGCAGTGATCATTTCCGCAACCGAAATGCCAAAATGCTCGTGTCGGTAACAATGCAGGCCATACCGGGCAGAGGCCATAGCCCGGGCAAGTTGCGGGCGCGTGGCATTTTGGGTGATCGTCACAAAACTCAGCGGGTTATATTGCGCGACAAAAGCGCGTGAATAGGGACCGGTGGCCCGCCCAACGATTTGCAGATAGGCCGGAATGCCGTTGTCACGCAGCTTGGCGATAATTTCCACGGCGTCTTCCAGCCTTTTGCCGGGGACCAGCCGCCCGACGGTAATAAAGCGCAGCGGGCTGCGGCTTATGTCTGGGCATTGCGGAACCGGCACAACTTTTGGGTATAAAACGGTTTTGGACGAAAGCTGAAAATACTTTGCAACAATGCCGCCGGTCCAGTTTGAGTTGACAACCGTTGTAACCCCTTTGCCGGGCCGCATGTCCGGTCGCGCCAGCCGACGGCAAGCCCAACTGTAAACAGAACGCAGCATCAGCTTGCCAAGCGGTCCGCCGGTCACGCCCAGGTATTTTACCAGCTCAGGCCTGCCTGAAAACAGCGCCGGCGCGTGCAGAATTCGCAACAGGGGTTTTTGGGTGCTTGGCCCCTCGCCGTAAGTGTAAATAACGTGGCTGTAACCTGCGGCGACTGCCCGAACCCGTTGGCAGACAACTGCATATTTCAACAGGTGGAACCGCAGACGCTGTAGCGATACTTGCAGCAATTTCGCCGGCAAAAGCGCCTGTTTTCTGCCGTCAGGGGGCAGGTGTCCGGTGACGTCCAGCCAGCCAACCTGATGGCCCAGCTTTGCTGCAGTGGCGGCAACTGCCAGAGCATAGGCTTCCGCCCCACCCCCGGCGCGCAAATCGCCGTGCACCAGCAAGACCCTCACGCCGCACCATTCAGGGCGGCGGCCAGCTGTTTGATTTCGTCATCCTGAAAAGGGTTCACGGAAAAGCGTTTAAAATACAACCGCTTGATTGCAGGCTTAAGACTGTTTGGCAGATGCCGACGAATTTTGGTTTTCAGGCCCGAGTGCCACAAGAAATGATTAAGCGCCGGGAAGACCGGCGCGACCGCGTGGTTTCTGGCGGTATTCGCCATGCTTATCTTTGCCGTATCCACTTGCAAAAACCGGCAAACGGACCGCAGAGTCCGGCCCGGGTTCTTAATCATCGTTTCAAAACGAATGCACATGATCTGCGGTTCCGGAAAAACCGCGCGAAACCGGGCGATGCCGATTTTATAGCAGCTTGGCCGTACCAAAAACCGCCCGGCCAACGGCGTGATCCCGGACATCTCGTCCAGCAGTTCGGCGGTCAGTGATCTGCGCGTGCGCCCGGTGCGAATGGCCAGACGATAGTGGGACAACGCCCTGGCAAGAGGATCGCGGGTTAAAATGATAATTCTGGCGTCTGGATTATAGGCATGGATATTGGCGGGCGCGTGCGCACAGGTCAGATAGGTGGTTGATGCGTCCATCCGCCATTTGCAGTCCGCCGCCGCAAACAGCGCCGCGTAATCCTCTGGACGACGAAACACTGCAAACTGTGCCGGTTTGCGCTGGTTTGAACCAACAAATTTCTCGGGTGCCACATCGTTCAAATGGGTTTTCTCAACAAAAGCCGGCGGAAATTCGTGGGCGGAGAAAAAATTAGGTTCCTTGATTGGCGAGAGAAAAATATCAGGGTGCGAATCCAGCCAGTGGGCCAGCTGGGTGGACCCGCACCGGGGTGCGGCAGCCAAAAACAGATTTGCCGTCATTTGGGCACCCGGCTGAGTGTGTTTTGATTTGCCCAAAATCCCCCGGCAGTCTTGGCCATACGCCACAGGGCACCGGTGCCAAATCCGATATGAGACACCACCGCCAGCACGGACACGCGCAGGATGCGCAGGGGCGTTTTGCGCCCGGCGGCACCGACGGCCAAACAGAAAACGCCGCCCAAATAGATTTTCAGCGGCAACGCGGCCATAATCCCGATATGCGCGGTCAGCACAGCGCATGTCACAAGGCACAGTGTTGTCAAAACCGGCAACTGCTGCCGAAATCCCAGCGCGATTTTGTGTTTTTGCGCCGACTTCACCCGAAAATATCCGTTCCGGAACATCTGTTGCCACAGCGCAGCCGGGGTTTTTCGCGGGATATAGCCAACCGGCGCACGGCTTTCCAAAAAAATCCTGCCCCCGCGCCGGCCAAGACGGTGGTCAAATTCCGCGTCCTCGTTTGCAACAAAATCGGTGTCATAGCCGCCCAGCCGCATAAAGCTTTCCAGGCGAAATCCGGCGTGATGGCCATGCGCTACCCAGCCCCGGTAATTCCGCGCCCGGTGTACAGCACCACCATTGCCAAGCCAACTGCGCTGCAAATCCGCAGCCGCCGCGCGCCAGCCTTCTTTGCCGGTGGCACAAAGGGGCACCACAACGCTGTCCGCCGCTGTCCCAAGCAGACAGTCCTCTACCGTATTAACAAAATCAGGTGCGTATTTCGCGTGCGCGTCCATTCGGATCAAAAACTGCGCTTTTTGACCCGTCGCCAATACGGCCGCGCAGTTCACCGCGTGAGCCTGGGTTTTTCCGGGGTTCCTGTGCAGACAGACGCGCGGGTCAAGCCGGGCATATCCCCGCACGATGTCGCAGGTAGCGTCACTGCTGCCGCCGTCAAACACCCAGATCGGCGGACCGTCAGTGGATACCAAAAGCGACTGTAACAGCCGACCAATATGGGCCGCCTCGTTCAACGCCGGAATAACCACTATTGTTTGTTGGACATTCAGGCACATCCCACGCTCCACAATATTACTGTTTCCAAAACAGAAACAATAAACCACCATAAGGCAGAGTGTGCCCGAGCCAATTGAACAGAACGTTAACCCGGCCGGGTCTGTGATCCTTTACTGTCAAAACAATAACTAAAATGCCGGATATCCCAGCCATATCGCTTGGCCACCAGATTACGGGTGCGGGGTGTGTAACAGCTTTGATAATCCGCTGTCGCCCCGATGTTGGCGTGGGGCAACGTGCCAACTTTCGGAAGTTTTAATTCTTCCAGCAGACCCGGCAGATCCAAGGCCAATGTCTCCAGCGGCAAAATGTCTGTAACCAGGGCCGCGTCATTGGCATCATAGGCCCAGGACCGGATGGACCAGGTGCCAAATTTCCGCCAGCGCTGGTGACGAAATCCACCTCCGCCACGTCCGTCGGGTCGGGTCTGCGTCAACCAGCGGGAAAATGACCGACGCGGAACGCGAAGCCGCCGTAAAACCCGGCAAAGTCGGTCAACCCGGTGGATCATCTGATACAGCGAAACCAGTCTTGCATAGGGATTTCGCACGCAGGTAACGCGCCTATAGCTGCCAAAATTCCAACCCCGCCGCATAAATACGGCCTTGGCTTCCTGTGGCGACATATGCGGATAAAACGGCGTGGCGCAGGTACAGGCACGGTAAGGAACAATGGATTCCTCGTTGAATTTTTCCAGCATCAGCCGCACGGATTCCGAACCGGTTTTGGGGTTTGAAAAAAAGATAAAACGGTGCTTGTGGCTGATAATCATGCTGTCCCCGCTGTACGTGGTTGGCATAGAGAGCAAGGCTTAATATACAGTTTGCATTGGCTGATTGTGATTGCGCAAATCAACGGGAAACATAAACATGTCATTGAGGGACAAGCCGGAGGAAACGCCTGAGCGGTTGGCGTTTTACGAGAAAATAGACAAGAACGCCATGACTCCCCTGTGGGCGGTATTCTCTGACATTATCACGCCGCAGCCCAAAAGTGATTGCCTGCCGCACTGCTGGCAGTTTAAAAAAGCGCGGCGGTATCTGCTAGAAAGCGGCGATCTGATCACCGCAAAAGAGGCAGAGCGCCGGGTCCTGATCCTTGAAAACCCCGGATTGCGCGGGCAGTCCAAAATCACCACGTCGCTTTATGCCGGACTGCAGTTGGTTACACCGGGCGAGACCGCCCCGGCCCACAGGCACAGCCAGTCGGCCTTGCGGTTGGTGCTGGACGGGCACGGGGCGCACACGTCGGTGAACGGCGAGCGAACCACCATGTCATACGGTGATTTTGTTATCACCCCGCCGGGGGCGTGGCACGACCACGGCAATGAAACCCCAGAGCCGATGATCTGGCTGGACGGGCTGGATATTCCGATTGTCACAGCGTTTGATACCTCTTTTGCCGAGGGTTACAGTGCCAACGTGCAACCGCTGACAAGACCGGACGGTGACAGTCTGGCCCGCTACGGGGCCAATATGGTGCCTGTTGATTTTGTCCGGACCAAACCGGCATCTCCGCTGTTTAACTATCCGTTTGCGCAGGCGCGGGACGCGCTGGAAAGAATGAAAGCGTCACAGGAGCTTGACAGGTGCCACGGGCTGAAAATGCGCTATATCAACCCGGCAGACGGCGGGCACGCCATGCCCACCATCGCAGCCTTCTTACAGTTGTTGCCAAAGGGATTTGGGTCATCGGCCTATCGTGCCACCGACGCCACGGTATTTGTGGCCCTCGAGGGCGTTGGGCGCAGCACAGTTGACGGGCAATCCTTTGAATGGGGTCCAAAAGATATTTTCGTTGTGCCAAGCTGGAAATGGGTCAGTCATCAGGCGGAAAGCGAGGCGGTGCTGTTCAGTTTTTCAGACCGCGCAGCGCAACAAAAACTGGGGCTGTTTCGCGAAGACCGCGGCAATTCATAAGGATATTTAATGACCGAATATGTGTTTGAGCCCGCAGCGCAGGCTTCCGTGGCAATCGCAGGTTCTGCCGCCCGCTTTCCGGTTCGGCGGATTTTCTGCGTCGGGCGCAATTATGCGGCCCATGCCCGCGAAATGGGCAAGGATCCGGACCGGGAACCGCCGTTTTTTTTCACCAAACCCAGCGACGCAGTGGTGGACGACGGTATTGCGGTGCCTTACCCGCCGGACACTGAAAACCTGCATTTTGAGGCGGAACTGGTGGTGGCGATCGGCCGCGAAGGCGTGAACGTGGCACAGAAAATCGCACTGCAACACGTCTGGGGCTATGCCATCGGTAATGATCTGACCCGGCGCGACCTGCAGGCCACGGCCAAAAAAATGGGCCGTCCGTGGGACTGGGGTAAGGGCTTTGACAATTCCGCGGTCTGCGGGCCGGTTCATAAAGTGGACGACGTTGGCCATATGCTGTCCGGCGAAATCACCCTGCGCCTGAACGGTGAGGTGCGGCAGCAGGCGGACATCGCCGAGGTGATCTGGTCAGTGCCCGAAATCATCGGCTTCCTGTCCCGTACCTTGACCATAAAACCGGGGGATTTGATTTACACAGGCACCCCGGCGGGTGTGGGGCCAATGGTTGCGGGGGATGTTTGTGAGGTTTTTGTTGCCGGTCTGGGAAAGATTTCCACCACAATTACCACCCGCGGGTAAAAGCGAATTCGAATTCGCTTGGAAAGGATTTTCCAAAATCCTTTTTTGCGTATCTCAACTCTTGGGAAAATCTTCATATATGGCTTCAAACCGCTCGCGGGTATCGGCAGTATAGGCCGCGAAATCATGGTCTACATCAGAAGACAGCTCTGACACCATACTCCACAACATCTCGCGCATTGCAGCGGCACATTTCATCGCCTGATACCGATGCTGCAGGTCGTCGGTCAGTTTCAGGTCAAAGTAATTTTCCAGCAACCAAACCTCCTTATCCGCACTCAGGTCACAGTTTGACGCAAGCCCACCCAGATCAAACAGCGGCGAACCAAACCCGGCATAATCCCAGTCAATCAACCACAGCCGCGCCCCGTCATCCAGAAAATTGGCGGCCAGCAGGTCATTGTGGCCAAAAACCGTTTCAACCGGCCCAACCGCCGCTTCCAACCGGTCACCGATCTTTAGTAAATCCGGCACCTGTTTAACGTAGCCGCTGCCCCCGTCAGACAGAGTGGCACAATAATCGCGGATGATATGAAAAACTGAAAACGCCAATACCGGCCCGCGCAGACGCTTTTGCAGGTCAAAGTGGCAGGTTTTTATCAGCGGCAGGATGCGCTCCAGATTGGCCTGATTTTGCACGTCTTTTGCGGTGAAGGTCACACTGTCAATAAAATCAAGCACGGCTAAACCGGCCTCGCTGTAAACCACCGCCGGTGACAATCCAGCGGCATAGGCGGCGCGGCTGGCCGCCAGTTCGTTAAAACGCAGGACGTGGTGGTGTAAAATATCCTGGCCTAAGCGCACCACATAACAGCGGGCACCATCGGTGACTTTATAATTGACGTTGGTAAGCCCGCCTTCCAAAGGCGTGATTGTCACGTCCCCGGACCAGACCGGCAGGTTTTTGATGCGTTCTGTAATATCTGCGTTGATCATGGTCTGACCATTGACCGGCCCGCTGTCAATTTCAATCCCTGACAACAAACACCGACTGCTTGGCACGGCGGGTCACACGGGCGGCGTTGAGGCCGGGCAGGCAATCCTTCAGCGCCGACCTGTGCGAGGTCATACCGATAAAAAAGGACAAAGTTGACTCTGGCCCCTCAGTCGTTAACCTGCGCGGGCGATTACATTGTCGCAAGAAACAACTGGGAGAATACTAATGAACAAATATACTTCAGCATTGGCGCTGGGTGCCGGACTTTGCCTTGGGGCGGTACCTGCCCTGTCTGCAGAGTTCTTTGCAATCGGTACAGGCGGCCCAACGGGCGTCTATTTTCAGGTTGGCAACGCTGTGTGCCAGATGGTTCACAAAGAAGCTGCCGAAGGCCGCTCCAGTGGCGCAAAACACGGGTATCGCTGCTCGGCCCCATCAACTGCCGGTTCAACTTACAATATCTCGAACATCGGCGCCGGTGAATTGCAGTTTGGTGTTGCCCAATCTGACTGGCAGTACCACGCCGTCAACGGCACATCCAAGTTTGAAGGCAACAAAATTGAAAATCTGCGGGCTGTTTTTTCAGTACACCCGGAGCCGTTTCAGATTTTGGCCGGTAAAGATTCCGGTGTTGCAAGTTGGGAAGACCTGTCCGGTAAACGTGTAAACATCGGTAACGAAGGATCGGGGCAGCGCGGTACATTTGAAGTATTGCTTGGCGCAAACGGTGTGGACGACAGTTATTTTTCGGCGGCAACCGAATTTACATCGTCCGAGCAGTCAAGCGCACTGTGTAACGGTGACATCGATGCTTATGGTTATACGGTTGGTATCCCCAACTCTGGCGTGGCGCAGGCCGCTGACGGTTGCGGCGCAACCATCATCAACCTGAACAACGATGCAGTGCAAAAATTGGTGGACGACAATCCGTTTTATGCTTTTGCCACCATTCCGAAAGGCACATATTCCACCATCACCGAAGACGTCACAACATTCGGTGTAATGGCGACGTTTGTGACGTCAGCCGATGTATCGGACGATATGGTGTATCAGGTGGTACGGTCGGTGTTTGAGAACTTTGATGCGTTCCGCTCGCTGCACCCGGCATTTGCCAACCTGACACCGGAAGAGATGCTGACGCGTGGTATCTCTGCACCATTCCACCCCGGCGCGATCAAATACTATAAAGAGCAGGGTTGGATGTAAGCCACGTCGGCTTAATCTAAAAACAACGCACACCACCGAAACAGAAATGTTTCGGTGGTGCTTTACTATTTTGGCGGGCAAACTCGAAAATGGCTGATTCAGAACAGGTTGAACAATCCACAGATGGTGTGGATCAGGCGCTGGCCCGCGAAAGCGGTGAAGTGCAAATTCAGGGCCGCGCCAACATTCTGACAATAGCCATGCTTGTAGGTTGGTCATTGTTTCAGCTTTACCTGTCATCTGGTCTTGGCCCGATGTTGGCCAGCCAGTTTGGGTTTGGCATCATCAACGATATTTATGCCCGTGCGGCCCATGTGGCATTTGGCACTTCGCTTTGCTTCCTGTTGTTTGCCGGTGGCAAAGCCAAAGACGGTCCGCGCCGGATTCCGTGGTATGACTATACTTTGGCAATCATCATCGTATTGGCTTGCTTTTGGCAGGCAACATTTTTCAGTGAAATTATCGGCACCACCGGTGCAACCCGCCCGATGACAGTTCCTGTTCTGGGCGAAATCCAGTTTGAATTTATTTTAGGCTGGATTGCGATATTGATAATCCTCGAGGCAGCGCGCCGCGCGGTCGGTCTGCCGCTGGCAATCATCGGCGTTTTTTTCATTGTCTATTCGCTTTACAATCACTCCCTGCCGGAACCCTTTGGTCTGTCCAAAGTCAGCCCGCTGCGCTACGTCACCACCCAGTGGTACGGTCAGGAAGGTATCTTTGGCATTCCGGTTGGAGTGTCGGTGAAAACCATATTTCTGTTCGTTTTGTTTGGCGCTCTGCTTGACAAGGGCGGGGCGGGCAAATGGTTTATCGACATTGCCTTTGCCAGTGTTGGGCACATGCGTGGCGGCCCGGCAAAATCTGCCGTGCTGGCCTCCGGCATGACCGGCATGATTTCTGGTTCGTCGATTGCAAATACCGTGACCACCGGCACGTTCACCATTCCGATCATGAAAAAGAACGGATATCCCGCCGTAAAGGCGGGCGCCATCGAGGTGGCCTCGTCTGTCAACGGGCAGATTATGCCGCCGATCATGGGGGCTGCGGCCTTTGTGATGGCCGAGGTTTTGGGCATCCAATATTTTGACGTGGTGAAACACGCCTTCATCCCGGCAATCATCTCTTACATCGCGCTATTTTACATTGTGCATCTTGAGGCGTTGAAACTGGGCCTGAAACCGGCCGGTCGGGTCGAACGCGCATTGATGTTGTTAAAACAGGGCTGGCACTATTTGATCCCGATATTCGTTCTGATATTCGCGCTGACCGTGTTGTTGAAATCCCCTGACCGGGCGGTTTTTTTCAGTATTGTCACCTTGCTGGCGGTGTTTCTGGCTGAACGTCTTTTGGCGGCCCGGGCCAACCGCACAAAGAACTTTATCTGGGTCAGCATCTGGCAAACAGCGCTGGTGATTTGGGAGGGCCTGCTTGCGGGCGCCCGCAACATGATTACCGTGGCGATTGCGGTTGCGGCGGCCGGGTTGGTTATGGGGTCTATCGGGGCCAGTGGTCTGTCAAATGCCTTGCAGGAAATTCTGACTGTCGTTGCGGGTGACAACATCTTTATGATCCTGATTGCCACGGCAATCCTGTCTATCATTTTGGGCATGGGCCTGCCGACAACGGCAAACTATCTTATCGTTTCCACATTGATGGTTGGCATTGTTGCAAACTCCGGTTTGGCCGCCGGGTATGAATTCCCGCTGATCGCCATTCACCTGTTCTGCTTTTACTTCGGTCTGATGGCCGACGTGACACCACCGGTGGGTCTTGCATCATATGCTGCGGCCAGCATCAGCCGGGCGGACCCGATCAAGACCGGGTTTCAGGCGTTCTGGTATTCCTCGCGTACCGCCATCCTGCCGTTTGTCTTTCTGTTTAACGCGGAACTGTTGTTAATCGGCGTGGACAGCTGGTTGATCGGTATTCTGGTGTTTTGTATGAGCTTGATCGCTGTTCTTTCCTTTACCGCGATTTCGCAGGGCTACATGCAAGTCAAGCTGAACATCGCCGAATATGCGCTGCTGGCGGTTGCAACCGTGATCCTGTTTGTGCCGGAACTGCTGCTCAATCAGGTGGTTCCCGAAGTCCGCGACCCCGTTGCCATTGAAAGCTTTGAAGACGGGGTAGAGGAAAACCGGGTTACGCTGAACATAATAACGGCATTTGGCGACGAGCGCACCGTGACGATCGAGCGCGACGACGTTGGTGGCGAAGCCATTTCATGGAAAACGCTGGGCGTGTCCGCCCAACCGTCGCTTCTTCAGGCAAGCGGGCTGCAACTTAGCCTGACCGAGTTTGCCGGGGCCGGTGCCAAAGCCGGATTGTCCAATGGCATGACCGTGTTGGATGCCACTTCAACCCAAGAGCGGATCAGCAAACACTGGTTTTATCTGCCCGGCCTGTTGATCGTGATTCTGGTTTTCTTTTGGCAGGGATACCGGGCGCGTCAGGTCGACGAAGCAACGGCCTGAGCCATCACCGGTGGCCCTTGATTGCGGGATGTTTTAGACCGAAGCCAATCCAAATCGCATTCAATTGGATTGGCTTCGCGCTAAAGCGCAATCCGAAAAGTGGGCACCGGTTTTCGGAATAAATTGCGCGCAAGATCAAAAGGATAGAGCCGCTGATTCAGATAAAAAGGACGCGGCGCTAGAACGCTCCCCAATAGGTTTTCTTATCAATTTCGCACGCCAGCACCGTGAATACCTGACGTCCCATCGCCGACACCAGTTCCTGTTTAAGCGCGTCCGCCGACGTGACAACGCAGCCATAACCGCCAAAGGCCTGTGCCAGTTTGACATAATCGGTCTGACCAAACAGCACACCACGATTATCCAGGCCTGTGCGTTCCTGTTTCAAATCGATCAGCGACAGGGATTGATCGACCATCACCATGATGATCACGGGCAGGTTTTGATCGCGCAATGTGGCCAGCTCACCTGCCACCATCTCAAAGCACGCGTCGCCAACAACGGCCAGAACCGGCGTGTCCGGTGCGGCCTGCTTGTATCCCAGCGCCATTGGAACAGCGATCCCCATCGTGCACAGGGCTGACGACTGCAGGAAGGTTTTCGGCGCTTGGGTCTTCCACATTTGTGACAGCAAAATGCGGTGCGCGCCGCTGTCTGTGGTCACCACGGTACTGGCTGGCATCACCGCACGGGCGGTGGCAAAGGCCTGATGCGGGCCCCATGCGCCTTGGTTGGCAAAAAACGATTGCAGTTCGCTGCGGATTTTATCGGGCGCGCCGTTGTCCCATACAGGATGCAGCGCCGCCCCCTCAAACAGCCGCCCCAGCCCCGCTTTCACGCTGCCCACAAAAGAAACAGTCGCCGAGTGCATCCCGTGCCGCGCCGGAACATGCGCCACGTCAATCGCCTTGTCCGCTTCCCAAAGCCCGCGCCAGCCAACCCGCATTTCCACCGGATCGTAACCAGCCAGAATGATCAGATCCGCCTGTTCAATCAATGGCTGAACAATCCTGTCGCTTTCAGGGCTCAGGCCAAAACCACCAAGACACAGCGCATCATCCTCGGGCATCAGGCCCTTGCCCTTGTAGGTGGTCAGCAGCGGGATGTTGTGGTCGCGGCAGATTGCCGTGATTGTGTCGCCCGCCTTGTGATGAACCGCACCGACACCGGCGATCATCAGCGGGCGTCCGGCCTTTGCAATCAGCACCTGGGCTGCTGTTAATTCTGCGCTGCTTGCAGGCGCGACTTTGGCGGCGGGTGGGACGTAAAGGGCGGGCCGCACCGTCTGTTCTTTGGTGGCCACATTAAGTGGCAAATCCACATGCACAGGCCCCGGCGGGTCCGCCAAGGCTATTGCAACGGCCTTGTCGATGATCACATCAACCGCCCCGTCGGCAGCGGTGAAACTGGCCTTGGTGATCGGGCGCATCACCGCGTTCTGGTCAAAAATCTGGTGCGTGTACGTCGCCGCCTCGGCCCCGTCCACCGCGCCTGACAACACAATCAACGGCACCTGATCCTGCAAGGCGTTGACCACCGCGTTCAGCCCGTTAACCAGCCCGGGGCCGATGGTGGCCAGCAATACACCCGGCGCACCGCTGGCGTGATGGGCACCTTCTGCCATAAAGCCACCGGCGTTTTCGTGGCGGCACAGGGTAAAGCGCAGCCTTTCCGCCTCAAGTGCGTCCAGCAGGTCCAGAACCTCGCCGCCGGGAATGCCAAAGACGTGGCGGCAGCCGGCATTGTACAGGCGGCGGGCGATCAGGCGGGCCGCCGTGTTGCTCATGGTTTGTCGTCCAGCCGTTCGCCCGCGCTGCGCGTGTTGCGCCCTACATACCCATCGCGGGTCTGCGGAAACTTCATCCCAAGCAGCGAGGCCGCCACCTGCGTGCGCAACACCTGCGCAGTGCCGCCGCCAATTGTAAACATGCGTGCATCCCGCATCATCCGTTCCAGCGGCAGGTTGCGGGAATAGCCCGCCGCCCCGTGCATCTGCAGCGCGTCGCTGGTGACCTTGATCGCGGTTTCGGACGCCAGAATCTTGGCCTGCGCCGCCTCTCGGATATTGGGAAAACCGTCAACCGTGTTGGCCGCCGCGTTGTGGATCAGCGCCCGCGCCGCCGTCAATCCGATCGACATATCGGCCAGCATCCACTGCAGCCCCTGAAACTCGGCAATCGGGCGGCCAAACTGTTCGCGGTTTTTCAGATGGTCCAACGCCACCTCATAGGCCCCCTGCGCAATACCCAGCGCCACGGTTCCAGCTCCGATCCGCTGGCCGTTATAGGCCCGCATCAGACCGGCAAAGCCGCGTTTCAGCCCTTCCGGCGGGATCACCAACATATCATCCGCCACTTCCAGATCGTCAAAGATCAGTTCTGTTTCCGGCAGGCCCCGCAGGCCCATTGCGGGCTCTCTGGTGCCAACGGTCAGCCCCTTGTGTTCACCACGCACAGCGATGAAACCGCCGATGCCCTTGTGTTTGCCGTTCTCGATAACCCGGGCAAAGATCAGGTGCAGTTTGGAAACGCCACCCCCGGTGATCCAGTGCTTTTTGCCGTTGAGAACATAGCGGTCACCTTTTCTAACAGCGGTGGTTGTCATCTCTGTGGCCGCCGAACCGGCGCCGGGTTCGGTGATGCAAATGGCAGGCTTGTCCCCGGCCAGAACCAGCCCAGCCGCAAGTTCCTTTTGCGCGACTGAGCCATATTTCATGATCGCGCCAACCGCGCCCATATTGGCCTCAACCACGATACGTGCCGTCACGCCGCAGGCTTTGGCCATCTCTTCGATCACCAGCACCGCCTCCAGATACCCATAACCGCGACCACCAAATTCTTTTGGAATAGTCATGCCCATAAACCCGGCTTTGGTCAGTTTTTCCACATTATCCCAGGGGTATTCCTCGGTCCGGTCAACCGCAGCCGCGCGGGACGCAATATGCGTTTCAGCCAGCTTTGAAGCAAGGTTTTGCAGGTCGATCTGTGCTTCTGTCAGTTGCGTCATGTATTGGATTGCGACTTTGACAATCGCGCCAAAACCGCGTCCGTATCTTGCCCACACACGGGCGGTGCGCGGCGGTA
>Ga0114932_10003907_pt1 | contig 14265 bp, 11 predicted proteins | sample 2SBtaG_2_FD_87286 | JGI IMG/M metagenome (GOLD analysis project Ga0114932, IMG submission 87286) | Deep subsurface microbial communities from Kolumbo volcano to uncover new lineages of life (NeLLi) - 2SBTROV12_ACTIVE470 metaG | ecosystem: Environmental > Aquatic > Marine > Volcanic ...
CATATTACCAGGCAGTTCATAGAAAAGAAACCCGACCTGAAACTTACTTTCGATGTATCGCATTGGTGCAATGTGCACGAAAGTATGCTGGGTGATCAAAAAGAAACAGTTGATATGGCGTTGGAAAGGGTAGAACATATCCATGCGCGCATCGGCCACGAAGAAGGGCCACAAGTGAATGATCCGCGCGCACCGGAATGGGAAGCGGCTGTTAAGCAACATTTCGCATGGTGGGACAAGGTAGCGGAACGTAAAAAAAGAAATGGCGAGCGAATGACGATCCTCACCGAATTTGGGCCTCCTACATACATGCCTACACTGCCTTATACGAGACAGCCATTGGCTGATCAATGGGCCATCAATGTGTATATGATGAAATTGCTGAGACAGCGATACGGCGCGTAAAGCCCTTCGTTTTAAAAATTGTATCGATCATGTTTTTATCTGTTTCAGGTTTGATGGGACGTTTTCACCCGATACTGGTGCACTTGCCTATCGGTATCTTATTGCTTGCCTGTTTTTTTCAGTGGCTTTCTATAAAAGAAAGATTTGCATTGCTTCGGCCGGCGATCCCCGTGATGCTGTTCTGGGGTGTGCTGAGCGGAATATTTTCCTGTTTAACAGGGTATATGCTTTCACTCAGCGCAGATTACGATGCCGATTTGGTAGAGCAGCATCAATGGCTGGGTATTCTTTCAGTAACAGCTTCTTTGATCTTCTATTTGTTGTATAAGTTTTCGTTCAATGAAAAAATGGCCCGCTGGTTTTCCCTGGGCATCATTGTATTGATTACCATTACCGGGCACCTGGGTGGTTCATTGACGCATGGGTCGGATTATCTTACATCCGCCCTGCATAATAACCAGGAAGGCCCTGCATTGAAACCCATTCCCAATATCCAGGAAGCAGCGTTGTATCCTGGTGTGGTACAACCTTTGTTACAGGCAAGGTGTTACAGTTGTCATGGGCCTGAAAAACAAAAAGGAAAACTGCGACTCGATCAGCAAAACTTTATACTCAAAGGAGGTAAGGATGGCGTTGCACTCATCGCTGGTAAAGCAGATGAAAGCGAAATGATCAGGAGAATATTGCTGCCGGTTTCCAATGAAAAACACATGCCGCCCAAAGAGAAACCTCAACTCACCGCAGAAGAAATCGCCTTACTGCATTGGTGGATCAATACTGGCGCAGATTTTAATAAGAAAATAAAAGACCTGCCGCAAACAGAAAAGATCAAACCGGTACTGATTGCTTTGCAATCGGGCAATGTTAAAAAAGAAGAAAATGCAATGCCTGATCAGCAGGTGGCGAAAGCTGATGAAACCATTGTCAGCAGGCTGAAAAAAGCCGGAGTAATAGTGGGGCCTGTTGCACAGAACAGCAATTATCTTTCTGCCAATTTTGTAAATGCCAATGCAGATTCCCTGATAACGTTACTCGAACCACTCAAAGAACAGCTTTTATGGTTGAAGCTGGATCATGCCGCTATCAATGATGCTGCTATGCCGGTCATTGGCAAGCTTACAACACTTACAAAACTGCAACTCAGCAATACGCTTGTTACAGATCAAGGGATCGCGGCATTACAGTCGTTGCATCACCTGGCATCTCTTAACCTCACAGGAACAAAGGTTACGGCAAAAGGAATAGAACGATTAAAACCTTTAAAAGCACTCAGGTATCTGTACCTGTATCAAACAGATGTGAAAAACCAGGAGTGGACTTCGTTGCAGAAAGCATTTCCGGCAACGAGGCTGGACTCTGGAAAATACATAGTAGCGTCACTGCCTACTGACACGATGATTGTAAAGCCTCCTCCCAAAAAAATGTAATGATGAAAAAAATATTGCTGTATTTGTGCTGCACCCTTGTGATACTGGCATCCTGTAAAACAACATTGTTGACGTAAGTCAACGGCTTATCGAGGGCACTTAATATTCGTTTTCATCAACCATGTCCAGTATCCTGGTTTTAGGATTGATCATTACGGTTCCCTCTACATTACTCCATAATTTTTTTAACGCATTCAGGGTTAACAGGGCATTGTCTATATGATCGAAAACCAAATCAACAATTACATAGTTTGGGTCTTCGCTCAGCCTGTAGATGCGATAACTGAAGACACCAGGTGAGGCAAATAAAAAAGAGCAGTATGTTACTGCTCTTTTTTGTGACCGCGTCAGGATTCAAACCTGAAACCTTCTGATCCGTAGTCAGATGCTCTATTCAGTTGAGCTACGCAGCCGTTCCCATTAATCGGGCTGCAAATATAAAGGCTAAAAAAGAATCTGCAAAACCAATTTGCCTTTTTTCAACATTAATCTAAATCATATATACCTGCTGAAGCTTTCTCTACCAGCTTCTTAGGCAATAACCACGCAAAAAATGCACCGAGTTTATTGATCACACCAGTGATCAACTCTGTTTTGCGGGCAAACATAGCATGTACTGCCAGCCGGGCAACTGCTTCAGGCGTCATGTTCACTTTCTCGGCCGTTTTAAGGGCTTTAGGCCCCACATTGGCCCTGTGTGCAAAACCGGTGTCGGTAGAACCCGGACTTACAGCCGTTACCGATACCCGGGTATTACGCAATTCATAGCGCAATCCACGGCTAAAATTTAAAACAAAAGCTTTCGAAGCGGCATACACGCTCAGTCCGGGTACAGCCTGGTATGCTGCCGAACTGGCAATATTCAGGATATAAGCCTGCGGCTGTTCTTTTAAACGGGGCAGGAGAGCGCTACAGAGCGCTACAGGCGCCATCATATTCACTTCCATCATTTCACGGTGCTCAGCGGCATTATAGGCCGTAAACGGGCCGCTCAATCCATATCCCGCATTGTTTACCAGGATATACACCGGGTAATGCTTTTCATTTATCCAGTGAAGGATCTGTTCTACCGCGCCGGCCTTGCCCAGATCGGCTGCCAGGTAATCTACCTGGATACCATGCTTAGCCGTCAGCTCATTAGCGAGTGCCGACAGCAGGTCGCCACTGCGGGCTACCAGCAGCAGGCCGATCTTTTTCGCCGCCAACTCTTCTGCAATGGCTTTGCCAATTCCTTTGCTGGCCCCGGTGATCAATGCGTAACTCATATACTTGTTTTGAATGAAAAAGGCCAACAGCTGTTGACCTTTTCACAATATCATTTTTGACTGAGGGTATAATTTTTAATGATGCACTTTGCTGGTAAAACGGTGATAAAAAGGTGTTTTGCTATTCTCATCCTTCGGCTTATACTTACCCGTTACAATGGGCACATACATTACGCGGCGTCGGCTCTCTTCACCGAATTTTGGTGATTGCTTCACGCGGTGCCAGAGGCGGCCATCGTGCACCGACAGGTCGCCGGCATTGAGGTCGAACCCAACTTCACGGTTATCATCACTGTTATCGATGAAATATTTTTTACCGAACAATAATTTCAGCACACCCTGCTTATGGGTACCGGGGATCACCCGCAAACCGCCATTCTCAAAAGGACAGGTATCGAGGTGTATACCCACATTGAGCATGGGCATGATCTTTTGTCCTAAGAAAAGATCACGGGGCGCATCGGTATGCCAACCCATTTGGGTAAAAGTGCTGTTAGGGGTGTTGATGTAATTGTTGATGACCAGTCCGTCTTTTTCATTCTCAGCAATACGCCCTTCGTAAGGCCCGAGGAAAGCGGTGAGGGCTTTCAACCGGTCGTCTTCCAGTAATTGGTGCAGGGGGTCGCTGTATAAAGAACTGAAACATAAACGCTGGATAGTTTTGTTGCCGTGCTCGTCTTTGCCAAATTTCAAGGGGATGCCGTTCACTTTATCGCGTCCTTCTTCCAGCCATGTCTGCTCCAGGCGTTTCAGCTCATCAATGAATATATTCACTTTTTCCCTGCTGATGAAGTTCCTAAATACTATTACACCGTGCTTGTCGAAAAAATCCAATTGCTCCGCGGTTACAGTATCTCCCAGTTGAAAATGACTATCCCATTTTTTCATTCTTACGCTGTTACGGTTAGTATATTAGTGTAATGTTAATTAATTATTACAAAATTGTAAAGGGCTAAACCCAAAAAACACGCAAATCTAAGCAATTTATGAAGAGATTCCTCTAAGATAATGTATAAGAGGTTTATTTTGCGTGTTTTATGACACAAAACACTGTTTTATGTGCAAATTGACTGCCGTATTTTTACTATCCTGGTGCTTTTGCATTACGGCAGTTGCACAAAAAGATTCTGTCAGGCATACGAATTTTCTTGTTTTACCAGTGATTGCCAAATCCATTGAAACAGGCTGGTCTGGCGGGGCCGTGGGCTCTGTCACATTTCGCTTACATCCTAAAGATACGATAAGTAGAACATCCAACATGCAACTGCTGGCATTGTATTCTTTAAAGAAACAATTGATACTGGCTATCAACGGTGCACAGTACAGCAGGCACGAAAAATATATATTAAGCGAGCAGGTTTCATTCAGTTCATTTCCCGATAAATTCTGGGGACTGGGCAAGTATACCAAAGACAACGATTACGAATCGTATAAGTACAAACAATTCTATATCTACCTCCACCTGATGCGTAAGCTAGGGCATCATTTTTTTATCGGCGGCCTGTTTGAGCGCCAGCAACTCAGCGATGTGGAGCACCAGGCCGGCGGTCTTTTCGATCAGCAACAAATTGTGGGTAGAAATGGGTATACAGTTGCCGGACTGGGTATGAGTTTCACATACGATACCCGCAACCATGCATTTGCACCCAATAAGGGCGGGTTCGCGCAAGTATATTTCAACCACTTCAATAAATACCTTTTCTCCGATTATAATTATACCAACATCGTAATTGATCTGCGCAAGTACATTGCTTTTGGTAATAATGTATTGGCTTTGCAGGCGTATAGTTTCGGTAACACGGGCAATGAAGTGCCCCTGCGCAGCCTGGCGCTCCTCGGTGGTTCCAACAGCATGAGGGGTTATTATGCCGGCCGTTTCAGGTATACCCACCAGATGGTTTTCCAGGGTGAGTATCGTTTTCCTATTTACCGTCGCTTCGGAGCAGTGGCCTTTGGTGGTTTGGGTGATGTGGGAAACAGCTTCACCGATTATTCATTCGGCGATTTCAAATACTCAGTGGGCGCCGGCCTGCGCTTTGCGCTGATGAAAAGTGATAAACTCAACCTCCGTCTCGACTACGGCGTTGGACAGGGCAATAACAGTGGACTGTATTTTCAGTTAGGAGAAGCTTTCTGATCTAACAACCGGTTACCAGCTTACCCATCCGGTAAATGATATACGTGAAAATAAAAGCAGCCAGCACATCAATGGTATAATGCACATGCTGTATCAGCACCAGGCAAGCCACTGCAATAGTAGCTGTGAGGGTGATGATCTTGTCTATCTTCTTTTTCACACTGAGGAAAATGAGGAATTGGATAGAAGTATGACCGGAAAAGAAGAGGTCTTTGGTGATGAATTTATCGGCACCGCCATAAAAAATACTGGTGAGCGGGTCTTTCAAAACGATCAGTCCCTCCGGTGGCGACAATGGCACCAATGTAATAGTGAGCACACGTGCAAGGCATAAAAAAAGGAATGACCACAACATCACCAGGAAAATATCGGCCCGCTGTACGCACCTGATCAGCAAAAGGATACTCACAGACCAGATAATGATGAAAGTGATCATCGAAACATCCGCTACCGGTATTTGCTGTAGAATGAAATCATTCAACTGGATACCCTGCCGCTTTTCAACATAAGAAAAGAAAAGTGGGAACAAAGCCAGCAGCATCACCAGCAACATACCACCAACAATGGTTTTGATCCGGAAACTCTTATTGCGCCAGGCTTCATCCCAGGTCAGGACCTGCATTTCATTTTTCTTTACTTCAGCAATAGGAACATACGTATTGACCTCGGGTGTCTGCATCGGACAAAAGTACGTAAGAGTTGTTAGATGACAGTTGTTAGTTGTTAGATAGGGAATAATTCTAACAACTAACAACTGTCATCTAACATCTAATAATGCCATCTAACGAAAGCTTCCATCGCCGCATACTTGGTCATGCCCAATTCAGCGTAGAGGTTGGCGGTATTGGCATTCCGGTCTTCCGCTCTTTGCCAGAATTCGCGGCTGTCGGTACCCTGGAAGGGAACCATGTCTTTCTGCGACTGGTGAATGAAGATGCCAAAACGTTTTTTCATTACCTGGTCGGGACTCATAGGAATGGCCATCTCTATTTCTGAAATATCCCATTCCTGCCATGCGCCTTTGTACAACCATACCCAGCAATCTTTTATCCAGGATTCGCCGGCAGCTTTGAGGCGGTGCATGCTTTCAAAAATAATATCGAGACAAACTTTGTGCGTGCCATGCGGGTCGGCCAGATCGCCCGCACAATAGATCTGGTGCGGTTTTAATTTGCGCAGCAACTCCATGGTGATCTGTACATCTGTTTCGCTCATGGGTTTTTTCTCTACAGTACCTGTTTCATAGAAAGGCAGGTTCATGAAATGACAACGGTCATCAGTAAGACCTACATAGCGGCAGGTAGCTTTGGCTTCGCAACGGCGGATCAACCCTTTGATGGCGCGTATTTCAGAAGTGTCGGATTCGTCTTTTTTCTTAGATGCCAGGAAGGTACGTGCCGCTGAAAGTATTTGCTGGCTCTTGTTGTTATCGATACCAAACATATCTTCAAAACCAACTGCAAAATCGAGGAAACGGGTAACGAATTCATCGGTCACCGCAATGTTACCGCTGGTCTGGTAAGCTACGTGTACCTCATGCCCCTGGTCGTGCAGGCGCATGAACGTACCTCCCATGCTAATGATATCATCATCGGGGTGCGGGGAGAAGATGAGGCATTTTTTAGGATAAGGTTCGCTTCTTTCCGGATGCGTGGGTAACACTACACCAGGCTTGCCTCCAGGCCAGCCTGTGAGGCTGTCGCGCAACATATAAAATACCTGCAGGTTGATCTCATAGGAATCGCCTTTTTCAACCAGCAGATCAGAAAGGCCGTGCTCGTTATAGTCGTGAGCGGTTAAACTCAATACAGATTTTTTCAACTTGAGACCCAGGTTCACTACCGCTTTTTTGATCATCTGCGAAGTCCATTCGATTTCACCTGCGAGCCAGGGATATTTGATGCGGGTCAATTCCTGCGCAGCAGGTTCATCAATCACAAATGTGCAATCGCCATGTTGTTGCAGAATGCTTGCGGGCACCTGCTCGGTCACATGTCCTTCTACTGCTTTGGCTACGATGGCGCTTTTCATACCCCATGCCATCAGTAAAATGCGCTTGGCTTTGAGGATGGTGCTGATGCCCATGGTGATGGCCAGCCTGGGCACTTTAGACATGTTCTGGAATTCGTAAGCATTGGCCAAACGCGTGCCGTTATCGAGATTAACCAGCCTGGTTTTGGAATAGATGCTGGAACCGGGCTCGTTGAAACCAATGTGTCCGTTGTTACCGATACCCAATATTTGCAGGTCTACACCTCCGAGTTTTTCAATAGCTTCTTCATAGAAAGCGCAGTGCTTTTTGATCTCTTCTTTGGGCCAGTTGGCATCGGGTATGTGAATATTGGCAGGGTCAATGTCTACATGATTGAACAGGTGGCGATGCATAAAACTCCAGTAACTCTGGAATGCATCTTTTTCAATAGGATAATATTCATCGAGATTGAAGCTGACCACATTCTTAAAACTCAACCCTTCTTCGCGGTGCAGGCGAACCAATTCGGCATACATGCTGATGGGGGTGGAGCCGGTAGCGAGACCCAGCACGCAAAGCTGGTTGTTTTTTTGCTTCTCGCGGATGAGCTGAGCGATCTGCTGCGCAACGTAACGCGAACCATCTTTGGAACTGGGGTAAATGGCAACCGCGATTTTTTCGAATGAATCAACCATGTTAGTGAGGTGTTTGTAGTGTAGTGTTTTTTACGGTTCGCTAAAGTACACGCTCTTTTGAAGATAGAAAAGAAATGATTTGGTGTTAGTTATTAGCAGGATCGAAATAAGCCTTGCTGTAATTCACTTTCCACCAGTCGTAACGCTTGAACTCGGCGCGCAGTTTCTGATCGAACCGATTCCAGTTGCGCTGTGATTGCTGGCTCCAGAGCACTTCACTCAGGGCGCTCATGCGCGGGAAGATCATGTACTCTACTTTGGATACATTGTTCATGTACTCAGTCCATATATTCGCCTGTGCACCCAATACATATTTTGCATCTTCGGCCGACAACTCTTTGGGTATGGGCTCATAGCTGTACACTTTCTGAACGGTGGTATATCCGCCGATGGTAACAGAGTCTTCTTTCTTATCCTGAGAATGGTCGAAATACATCCATCCGCCGGGCGTCATGATCACATTGTGTTTTTGCCTGGCAGCTTCAATACCGCCCTGCTCGCCGCGCCAGCTCATGACAGTGGCATTGGGCGCGAGACCGCCTTCCAATATCTCATCCCAGCCGATGATCTGCCTTCCTTTGCTGTTCAGGTATTTTTCAATACGCTGGATAAAATAACTCTGCAGGCCATGCTCGTCTTTCAACTCTTTTTCCTTGATCAGTTGCTGGCAGAAAGCAGAACGCTTCCAGCTTTCTTTGGGGCACTCATCGCCGCCGATATGGATGTATTTGCTGGGGAACAAAGCGATCACTTCATCCAGTACGTTTTCCAGGAACTTGAATGTATACTCGGTAGGAGCAAACACATCGGGGAATACGCCCCAAACCTGCTGCACTTGCTTACCGGTAGAATCACCATGCCATGCGGTCTTGGCGGGATGTTTGGTAGACTCATCTGGGAAGCAGCTCAGTTGCGGGTAAGCGGCGATAGCGGCAGAAGAGTGACCGGGCAATTCAATCTCGGGGATCACGGTGATGTAACGGTCACTCGCGTATTTCACAATTTCTTTCACCTGTTGCTGGGTATAAAAACCACCACGACGGATGCCATCGTTTCCTTTACCGGGATAACGGCCAATGATGGTACCGTTCCTGAAACCGCCCACCGATGTAAGACGGGGATATTGCCTGATCTCAATACGCCATCCCTGGTCTTCCGTTAAATGCCAGTGGAAAGTGTTGAGCTTGTACATGGCAATGAAGTCGATGTATTTTTTAATGAAATCAACGGGGAAGAAATGACGGCCCACATCGAGGTGCATACCGCGGTATGCGAAGCGGGGCCTGTCTTCTATGCTGAGAAAAGGAACAGTGAATGTTTTGCTTTTTTCCAGCGGTAATAATTGAATGAGCGACTGGATGCCATAAAATGTACCATTCTCAGTATGACCGGCAATGGTTACACCGCTTTTGTCGATGTTCATGGTATAAGCGCCATCCACACCGTCTGTCATGGCGGCCTGCTTCAGCACAATGCCCGAAGCAGCTTTGCCTTTGATCACCTTTAAATTGAACCCATAAAATTTTTGCAGGTAATCATTCAGGAAACGGGCAGATTTTTCCATCCCGGCGCCAATTACAATGATCTTGGTATTGGCATCAATCGTAAAATGACCCTGCCCAACTTCCATCTTGGCCGGTTGGGGAATGATGTTTACACTTTGTGCTTGTAACTGCATCAGCGGAAGCATCAATAAAGCTAGCAATGTTTTTTTCATGACGTGAATATGGTTAAAGAATGCTGCTAATGTACAGCCTCTTTCTAACAATCTGGAGTTGAAACATTAAAAGGCACAATCGTTTGCGTGTGTAAATGGCATTAAAAAAGCCCATCTGTGATTACAGTGAGCTTTTTAATAAGATGATATCAGCTTATTCTGCTTTGGTTATCTTGATGATATTGGTAGGAAGGTGCAGGTGCACCGGCGTGCTTCCAGTATTCACCACCACATCATTGGTATTGACAAAACCACGCTCTTTGAGGATATTGATCTGGTCAAAAATGATATCGTCCAGGCTGTCTTCTTCTGCATAATAGAAAGCACGTACACCCCAACTGAGGCTCAGTTGGTTCACCAGTGTTTTTTCCTTGGTGAAGATATACAGCGGAGAAGATGGGCGATAGCTGCTCAGCATGAAGGCGGTATAACCACTCTGCGTCATACCAATCAATGCTTTGGCTTGCACGTCTTCAGAGATCTTACAGGCATTGTAGCAAACGGCATCGCTGTGGAAAGAAGGAGAGTGGGGTTGCGGTTTCAGGTCTTCCGAACGGTTGTAACGGTATTCTTTGCTTTCTACTTCCATGATGATCTTGCGCATGGTTTGTACTACCAGTGCAGGGTGCTGGCCGGTAGCGGTCTCACCGCTCAACATCACCGCATCGGCACCTTCCAGTACGGCATTGGCCACGTCGGTGATCTCACTGCGGTTGGGTTTTACGCGGTCGATCATGCTTTCCATCATCTGTGTAGCCACAATCACCGGCTTGGCGCGGTGGAGGCATTTACGGATCAGTTCTTTCTGGATCAGCGGAATACGCTCTACGGGCAGTTCCACACCCAGGTCGCCACGGGCCACCATGATACCATCGCTTTCTACAATGATGTCACGGATATTGGTGAGTGCTTCGGGTTTTTCAATTTTAGCAATAATCTTGCTCTTGCTTTGTTTCTCCCTGAGTCTTCTCTTCAGGTCAACAATATCGTTCACACTGCGTACAAAACTCAACGCTACCCAGTCGCATTTTTGTTCAATGATGAATTCCAGGTCAGCCAGGTCTTTCTCGGTCAACGCAGGCAAAGAGATTTTGGTATCAGGAAGGTTGATCCCTTTCTTGGAAGAAAGGATACCGCCCAGCGTTACCACTACTTTTACATCGCCGTTCTTTTCAATGCTCACTACTTTCACTTCCAGTTTGCCATCGTCTATCAGGATGATGTTGCCGATTGTTACGTCGCCGGCCAGGTTGGGATAAGAAACATAGATCTTCTCCAGCGTGCCGATACATTTTTCATTGGTGAATGTGAGGATATCGCCCACTTTCACTTCCAACGCGTTGTTTAAGATCTCACCTACACGGAGCTTGGGGCCCTGCAAATCGGCCAGGATGGAAATATTATAAGGCTGGGTTTTGTTGATGTTGCGGATATGTTCAATGATGCGCGCCTTGTCTTCATGACTGCCATGCGAGAAGTTGAGCCTGAAAACATTCACACCTGCCTGTACCAATTCAAGCAGTTTTTCGTATGTATCGCAAGCGGGACCCACGGTAGCTACGATCTTGGTACGATGGTTTACATGGTCGATACCCGCTTCTTTGTTCATATCCTTGTGCAGGTACTTATCTATATTCTTTGACATTTTTTATTCAGTTGGGGGGTGAAATAAATGGGTTAGTGTTTAGCTGGCGAGTATCTTCACGATCTTCAGCCATTCTTCCGATATTTTTTGTTTGGCCTTGATGGCATTGTCAAGCGGTGTATAATACAGGTTGTTGTTTACGATGCCTACCATTACATTGTGCTTGCCGGTGAGCAGGCATTCCACTGCATGATAGCCCATGCGGCTGGCAATGAGCCTGTCGAGACAGGTAGGAGAGCCGCCACGCTGGATATGGCCCAGGATACAAACCCGTACATCGGCTTGAGGTATGCGCTTTTTGATAACGGCCGCCACTTCATTGGCGCCACCGAATTCATCGCCTTCGGCTACCACCACCAGGTTCACGAGTTTCTTTCGCTTTTCTTTTTCGGTGAGCGAATGGACCAGTTCTTCCATATCGGTCTTGCTCTCAGGAATGAGGATATTCTCAGCGCCTGTAGCGATACCACTATGCAACGCAATATAACCGGCATCGCGGCCCATCACTTCCACAATGAATAAACGGTCGTGCGCGTCGGCAGTATCCCTGATCTTGTCAATGGCATCCACGGCCGTATTTACCGCTGTGTCGAATCCAATGGTAAAATCGGTACCGGCAATATCTTTATCAATGGTGCCGGGCAAACCAATACAGGGTATATCGAATTCGTTGCTGAACTTTTGCGCGCCACGGAAACTGCCATCGCCGCCAATGATCACCAATCCGTCAATCCCTTTTTTCTTGAGGTTCTCAAAGGCTTTTTTACGGCCTTCGTGTTCAAAAAATTCTTTGCACCGGGCTGTTTTGAGAATGGTTCCGCCGCGTTGGATGATATTGGCAACAGAACGGGAATCCATGGGGATAATGTCGTCATCTATCATTCCGCTGTAACCGCGTATGATTCCGAACACTTCCAATCCATGATAAATACCGGTTCTGACTACAGCTCTCACGGCTGCATTCATACCCGGGGCGTCTCCTCCTGAGGTCAGTACGCCAATCTTAGTAACTTTTCTTGCAGACATTTTTAGATATGCGATTCTTCTTTAATGCGACTAATGGGTTTTGATATTTGTTCCTGTAACCACTAAAAGTGTACTTGCTACACGGAGTTTCAAAAATAAGCATTTGATAGTAAATGCCAAGTTCGGATAGTGAATTGCATATTATTAGTAATCTTGTAAAATGAAAATAATTGTAACGGGTTCTAACGGATTTTTAGGTCGGCATTTGTCGCTATCCCTTGCTGGTAAAGGGTTTGAAGTGCATGCACTCTCACGGGGAGAGAGCAGGTTTTCACCCGTGAAAAATATTTGTTACCATTCACTGGAACTAACGGATGTTCGTACAGTAACGCAAATAATTCGCGATTTGATGCCCGATGCCATCGTACATACTGCGGCGTTGAGCAAACCCGATGAGTGCAATGCAGATACTGAAAAATGCCTTGCATACAATGTAGAAGCTACCCGTTACCTGGCAGATGCGGCTAAAAATACAAATTCGCATTTTGTATATATTTCTACGGATTTCATTTTTGGGGAAGATGGCCCTCATAGTGAAGACGATGAACCCGGACCGTTGAATTTCTATGGAGAAAGCAAGTTGCGGGCAGAACAACTGCTGCAACAAAGTGTATTGGATCACTGTATTGTGCGACCGGTCTTCATTTATGGCAAATGTCTCGAAGGTATGCGTCCCAGTTTTTTACACTGGGTGAAGAACAACCTGGAACAAGGCAAGGCCATTAAAGTAGTAACCGATCAACAACGTACGCCGACTTATGTGGGCGATCTCTGTCTGGGTATTACGCAGATCATAGAACATCATACAAGAGGTGTGTACCACCTGGCCGGTAAGAACATTGTATCGCCTTATGAGATGGCGCTTACTGTGGCAAAGACATTGGGGCTCAACAGTGCGTTGATCCAACCCGTTACTTCCGATACTTTCCCCGAGCCGGTGCGCAGGGCCAAACGCTCGGGATTGAAGATCAGCAAAGCCATCCGCGAATTAGGTTATGCGCCGGTTGATTTTGAAGAAGGCGTAAAGCTCAGCTTTTTGTAGGAAGAAAAACTTCGGCCATCATACAACGGGCGCTGCCACCGCCATTGGTTTCAATGGTAGTAATATCGGCATGCAGGATGGGATTGAACGATTCCAGTTTTTGTACCTGTTCTTTTGTTAAGCTATGAAAAGCCTGTGACGACATCACCAGGAAATGCTGACCGTACTTGTTGTGTACCTGTAGCATATTCCCCGCAAAACGATTCATCTGTTCAAAGCTGATATCGATGATCTCTTTGCCGCTGCTTTGTAAAGCTTGCACCACTTGTTGCTTTTCTGTGTTGCTGGCAATACTTTCCAAACAGATCACTGCATAAACATCCGCCACACACATCATTACGTTGGTATGATAGATGGGAATACCTTTGGCATCGGTTGCGGTAAAACGAACAGCCCTGTATCCGAAACGTTTGCACCAGTCGTCCAGCACAATAGCATTCGTGCGGGGCGAGAGGCAGGCATAAGCAATGGCATGATCCCGGTCGAGCACCATGCTGCCGGTACCTTCTAAAAAAAGCCCATTGTTTTCATAACCAGTGAGGTCTACTATACCCGCCACTTTGAATTGCTCGTTGATGCGGTCGAGTACTTGTTGTTTTCTTTCCTGCCTGCGGTTCACAGCAAACATGGGGTAGAGGCAGATGGTGCCGTTGGTATGAAAAGAGATCCAGTTATTGGGGAAAATAGAATCTGGCGTATGCGGTTCGGGTGTGTCATGCACAATAGTCAGTTCAATACCATTGTCCAGCAACAGGTTGGTAAAATGGTCGAACTCTGCAGCCGCTTTTTCCTGTAATGTTTCGTCGTTCGATTGTACCTGGAAACTATTGTTCACAGCTGTTTCGGTATTGAAATCGAAACACACCGGTTTGATCATGAGTATATGTGAACTGTGTTGCATGGGTATTATTGTAAAGGTTCACGCCACAAAGGC
>Ga0114932_10003909_pt1 | contig 14261 bp, 6 predicted proteins | sample 2SBtaG_2_FD_87286 | JGI IMG/M metagenome (GOLD analysis project Ga0114932, IMG submission 87286) | Deep subsurface microbial communities from Kolumbo volcano to uncover new lineages of life (NeLLi) - 2SBTROV12_ACTIVE470 metaG | ecosystem: Environmental > Aquatic > Marine > Volcanic ...
CAGGCCGCGGTGGATCGCTTCAATGCGGGCAAGGCGCTCTCTGCCAACTTCGCGGCCACCGAGAGTCAGGAGCTCTCCGACGACCAGGTCGAGGCGCTGCGGGCGCTGGGGTACATCGAGTAGTCGAGTCCCTTGAGCTGGCGGGTGTTCCGCCTCGCGCGGGCGATGTTCGAGCGAGGCTATGGCATCAAGGCGACCGGGAGGGCCCTCGACGTGAGCGTTTCGACCCTCCGGCGTCGCCAGCGAGAAGTCGGCGAGTGGCCACGAGAGGAGGGGGTCCAGAACCGTCCTCGCTGAAGCGGGCTGTTGCTCGGATCCACAAGGGGTCCGCGCATGGGGGAGAGAGGCCGGGGTTGACGGCGCGGCTGCAACGGGTCAATCTGACACCACGTACTGCGGTCCCTCACGGGGTTGCCACGACCGGAGCCCGCTCCGGTAGCCCGAAGCCAACGAACACCTCTCGGACTCACCCCATCTCAGTGGCGCACGTGCCCGGCGACTGCCGTGGCCTGGTGTGCCTCAGGAATAGACATGCCCCACCAGGTCGACGCTGCCGACGTGCAGCTCTACTGCGACGAATTCGGCCACCGGATTCCGCTCGCTCCCGAGCACCAGCCCACCCTCATCCACCTCGCGCTGGACCTCACCGCGCTCACTCCCCCAGACGAAGACGTGCTGGGGTTGCTTGGGCGTACAGAGGCCGAGCCGCTGGAGGAGGAGGTCATCCCCCTCCTCGCGAACTTCCTCGATCCTCAGCACCCCCAGCAGCCGGTCCAGTGGCACCTCTGGCGGTGGCACCTGCTCCGCGCTGAAGCGTCGGGAGCGGAAGCGGCTCTCGCGTCGAAGCTGTTGGCGCAGGAACCGCCCGGGTTCGTGCTCGACGGCGCGAACCTCGATGTGCTTCCTGACGCCGTCCTCAACCACGTGCTGGCGTTCGCGGACGACGCGGTCTGTCTGGACTTCGTCGCCATGCACGCGGAGCTGCTTCCCGCCGCGCAGAGTCACCTGCTGGCCAAGGCGTCGAGCTCGCTTGTCCGGCGACTGCTCGCTCAGTCCGGCGAGAGCCAGACCCGGTTCCCGGCGCCCCTCCCTACGGCGGCCCTGAGGAAGCTCGCGCAGCTGACCACCGAGCACGCAGCGATGGAGCTCCTCAAGCTGCTCTCCGGCGTGTCGCTTCCGAGCGCCCGGATCGAGTGTGTCGAAGGTCATGCCCTCGTCGCGCTGCTGGACATCGAGGCCCTCGTCCGTCGGGTGTGGGCACTGGACGTCTCCGGCGTGCTCGAACACGTCGGCGTCACCGGGGTCCCCGAGGCCCTCTGCGAGAGGCTCCAGCATGGGTCACGTGAGGAGTTGGCAGCGTGGTGTGAGGGGGAAGGCGCGGCAGTCGCACTGGCGGCACACGCTGAGCTGCTCCAGGCGCTCGTGTCCAGGACGGACGTCTTCCAGATCGAGGCCATCGCAGAGCTGCTCGAGGGCGCCGATGAACTGATTCCGGCCTGCGACGCGCTTCCCACGATGTTCGCCGCCACCGCCCTCGGCCTCGTCGACACCGAGGCGGCCAGGCCGCGCCTGCTCGCTGCGCTGGCAGGGCGGTCGGCTCGCTGGGACGTGCTGGAGCGCTGTTCGACGCTGGGTGTGACCGAGATCCTGCAGACCGCCGCGGAGCTGGAGCGGCCTCAGGGCCTCTTCTTGAAGCGGGTCAAGGCGTACCTGCGTCTGCACCCCGAGGCCTTGCTTGCCCGAGGTGCAAGGGCCGTCGAGCTGCTTCCGTTCGCGGAGGCAGATGTACGTCTCGCCGCCCTCGAGGGCCGCGACGACCTGATCGACCTGGTCGAGGGCATCCCGGGCGAGCATGCTCCGATGGAGGCCCTGCGCGTGGGGTGCCTCGTGGCGATCGGCACGGATGAGGCCCTGTCGCGGGCGGCCAGCCGTTGCCGCGAGCCCGAGGACGTCCTGGCCCTCGAGATCATCCGGCCGCGCCTGCTCCACGAGGCACTCGCGGCCAAGGTCATCGACGAGGCGGACCTCCTGAGGGTGGTGCTCCGAGAGAATCTGGGGCCGGTGGTGCCGTGGGACGCCGAGCTGGCGAGCATCGCCCTGCGGGAGCTGGGCACCGCAGGAGCCTTGGCGAAGGCTCGGGATGCGAGTCCCGCCGACCACTACTCTCAGCGCCTGGTCGATCCTTGGGAGCTGTCCCACCGTGTCTCGCAGCTGGTCCTGAGTGTCCCCGACCTGGATGGCTTCAACCTGCGCAGGGTGGTGGAGATCACCCCCGACGTCCTCGGCGGTCGGGACTGGTCGCATGCGTTGGTCGAGTTCCTCGCCCTCGCCCCCGCTGAGTCACGGGACGTGTGGGTGAGGAGCCTCGTCGAGGACTGGGTCGATGACCTCCGGCGGTTGAAGGACGACGAGCGCGAGACGCTGGTGCAGGCGGCGCTGGCTGCCGCCGCCAGGGTGCCCCCGGTGTTCGACCTGGTGCGCGAGCTCGCGATGTGGGCGGCGACCGACCAGGCCGAGGTCACTGCGCCGCTCATCGAGCGCCTGGTCCAGGCCGTGCTGGACCTGGTTCGGACGCGTTCCGACTCGGAAGAGACGGACCTGAGCGTGGGACTCCTGGACAGGGATCTCGTCGATCTGCTTCCGCATCTCGTGGAGGTGACTCGTGGGCGGATGGGCGAGCCGGCCCCCGCTGGATGGCTGGCAATCCTCCTCAAAGCCCGCCGCGCCGATCTGGAACGTCAGCTTGCCGCGGCGCTGTCTCGCACCGCCGTCTCGCGTGGTGACCTCGCCCTCCCCGCGGACTGGTCGCGGCCAGAGCTGGAGGCGGCTCTCGAGGGCTCGGAGCTCCCGCCCGACGAGGCTCGCGGCGTGTTGGACCGAGTGAACGACGAGTCCCTGCCGCAGCTGGCTCGGGCTGGCTTGCAGGAACTCGCGACCCGCAATGACGAGGTCTGGGGCGGCGGTGTGGCCTGCATGGCGGCGGACGTCGCGGAGGCGGCCTTCCGCGGCTACGGGCGTCACCCCCAGGGGTTGGCCCGGGTGCTCCACAAGGTGCTCGACGACCCCGGCGAGCTCCCGCCGACGTGGGTGCTCGGTGCGGTCTTCGCACTGGTCAAGCTCCGCGAACCCCTGGGCGGTCGCACGCCGAAGCTGCTCCGCAAGCTGTCCGAGGATGACCAGCTCCCCGAGGGTGTGCGCGAGATCGTGGCGCGGCAGTCTCAGGCGTTCAGCCGAGCCAACCTGCACCGGCAGCGCCACAAGCGGCCCGAGGTGAGGGTCAGGCAGGCCCGGGAGAGCCTGCTGGAGGCCCACCGTCGCTCGGTGGAAGCTCCGTAGGCTCAGCCCGCGCGGACCAGCGCATCCAGCTCCGTCGCCATCCGGCGATCAAGCACCACGACCTCCTGCTCCGACCCCCGCCCCTCTGCCGCCAGCTCGCGCAGGGGGGCGGGATCCGCAGCCCCCACCAGATCCTCCGGCCAGTCCACCAGCCACGCCGGCGCCGCGACCGCCACCTCGCTCCACCACGCGGGCACGAAGTGCTCCAGTCCGGGCAGCAGGGCGGCTAGGTGCCGGTAGATCTTCACCCCGTTCACGTCGAGATCCCCGAAGTGCAGGCGGCGTCCGGGGGCCAGCGCCTCAAGAAACTCGACGGCGAGCCGCGTGTTCCACCCCGGCACCCAGACCAGCAGCAACCCATCGGGCTGGGGCAGGTCCATGAACGCGGACTCGTTCTCCACGGTCATCACGACCCTCGGCGCCGTGCCAGCGACCCGCGTGCCGTCGAGCATCGCCCGCTTCGTGACCGCGACCACGCCCTGGAGCGCTCGGACCCGCTCCGCTTCGACGCTGACGCCGTCCCGCTCCAGACGCATCCCCGCGTGGGGCCGCAGCAGCACGGTGCCGTCACGCACCAGCTCGGTGCCGGCCAGCATGACCCGGTGTCCTTCGTGCAGGTTGGCCTTGCTGTGCTCGGCGACCTGGGCGGTGGCCGTCTTGAGGCTCACGCGACCTGGGATTGGCGGCGGCTCCCGCTCCAGCCGCCGAAGCTCCTTGAGGCCTGCCACGGTCGGGGGCAGCTCTCTCGCCAGGAGTGCGTGAGCGACCGAGCGCCACGCCGCCCAGCGCCCGTCGAGCATGCGGTCCAGCTCGTCTACGCGCTCGCGGACCAGCTCGACCTCCTTGGCGCGGGCCGTGGAGACCACCCATCCCTGGCGCTCCAGGACATCCAGCAGCCCCTGCTGGGCCTTCCGGCGTCGGGCGGCCCCCGTCAGCCGGAGCTCCAGCAGCAGGGCCCGCTCGGTCTCACTCTCCCAGGCCATGCCTCACCACCCGTCGGCCGTGGAAGTCCACCCGGTCCTTGTGACGCACCAGAGTGTAGGTCGTGCCGCCGGCCACCCGCGCGACCTCCGGCGCCGCGATGAGCAGCTGCAGATCCAGCTTGTGGCACAGGTCGAAGAGCACCGTCAATGACTTGGGACTCAGCCGCGTCGCCTCGTCCAGGAAGAGCAGCCGCATGGTGCCGTGCTGCTGCTTCTTGCGGAGCTTGGCGCTGTGCTGCTCCCAGGCCTGGAGCACGACCATCATCACCGCGGCGCCGATGCCGATGGCCTCGCCTGTCGACATCTGGTCACCGCGAGCGCCCACCCGACTGCCGTCGTCGCGCACGGCCTCGACCCTCACATGGAAGTACTGCCGGTAGTCGAGCAGGCGGGCGGCGCGGACACGACCGCCGCCGATGCTCTCGAAGAGCTCGACCATGACCTCTTCGACCGGGCGGGGCTGGCTGAACAGGTCCACCTGGCCGGAGAGAGCGTCCAGGAGCTCGTCCATCTTGCGGACGGCCTCGTGGCTCAAGGTGATGCGGGCGATGGTGCCGAAGGAGACCTCCTCGAGCGACTTCGCCAGGTTGCGCACCAGGCTGTAGGCACGCCGCCGCTGGCTCTTGATCGTGGTCCCGATGTGACGCGCATCCGTCCGCAGGTCGCGCTCCCGCTCCTGGAGCGTCCGCCGCAGCCGGTGCAGGCGCCGGCCCAGGTCCTCCAGCCGGTCCACGACATCTGGGGCTTCGCTGATGTCCGGCGGGATGCGTCGATGCAGCTCGGACCTCAGCGCGGCCCACGCGAGCACGTGCTGGACCCGCGTGCCGTCGCCGATGCCCTCGTAGAGGGCCAGGATGTCGTCTGGCCCTGACCGGCGGAGCAGGGTGGTGATGGCTGCGCAGCGTGCCTTTGCTTCGCTGAACAGGTTGGGGCTGCCCTCGACCTCGACCGGTCGGCGCAGGAGTGCGTCGACCCGCAGGCCCGCCGCCCTGGCGGCCTCGGCGAAGCCCTCCCAGGTCGACACCCGGTTGCTGTGCTCCCCCTCGGCCTGAGCCAGGCGTTCCTGGTTCTTCTCCAGGGCAGCCCGGGTCTGGTCCCGGTCCTTCTTCAGGCCGCCGATGGCCTCCTGCAGCTCTGAGAGTCTCCGCTTGAGCGTCGTCCGGCGGGCCTTCAGGTCGTCCCGGGCCTGTCGGGCCTCGGTCAACATGGACGGCTTGGGCGTCGGGAGCCCCGTCTCGTGCAGGCGCTCCTGCAGGTCCTCCAGCCCGCTGACGGCCAGGTCTCGGGCGACCCTGGCGTCGTCGTGCTGCTTCTGGACCGCGTCCCGAGCAGCGCGGGCGTCCTTCATCGCGGTCACAGTGAGCGCCAGCGCCTGCTTCGCCAGATCGTGCGCGGCCTCCAGCGCAGGCGCGAGGGCCGCCGTCTCGGCCAGCAGCGCCTCGCTGTCGCTCCAGCCGAGGGGCGCCGGGTCGCGGATGAGCTCGCGCATGGCCTCGGTGGCGTCTCGCAGCCGCGCCCGTGCCTCTCCCAGCTCCTGGAGCACCGTGCGCTGGTCTTCGAGCCCAGCCGCAGTGAGGGGACTCCTCCGCAGGTCCTCGCGGAGCTCCCCCAGGCGCTGCCAGTCTGCGCGTGTGGTCTCCCAGCGCCTCGCGTCGGTGAGCGCGATGCCGTGGCGTGCCTGGGCCGCACGCGCCTGGGCTGTCCTGTCGGGTGGATCGAGCAGATCACGCTTGGGCAGCAGAGCGCGGAGCAGTCGAAGCCTGCGACGCACCGCGTCCAGCTCTCCCCGAAGGCGCTTCGCCTCGTCGACGAGAGCGTCTCGACGCAGACTCGCGTCGCGCATCCGGGTCTCGAGGGTGGCGATGACCGGCCGGGGATCGGGCCGGTCGAGCGCTGCGGCGAGCGGGAGCGCTGCTTCGAGCACGCCGTGGTCTGCGGTCAGCCGGTCCAGGTCGGCTCCCAGGCCCTCCTCGGAGGCCTCGGCTGTCTCCAGTTCTGCCCTCAGGCCTGAGAGCGCCCGAGCGCGAGCGGCCCGGCCGAGCACCGGTACAACCGGCGGTTGCGCCACCCTGAGCTCCTGGCCGCTAGGCACCAGCACGGTGCCGGTCTCGGTCGTGCTCACTTCGTCGGGGAGAGAGGGCAGGCCACGCACCAGCAAGACGTCCTGGCCCGGGCCGAGGGCGCCCTCTTCGGCGAGTCGTGCCGCCGCCCTCCTCGGGCTCTCGACCAGCAGGGCGTGCGCCCGAGGCCCCAGCCATGCCTGGACCGTGGCCGCGCGGTCGAGCGCCACCTCGTCGAAGTGCTCGGCGACGATCTCGCCGTCCACGACGTCCCGGGCCCGCACCACGTGCTCCGGGTGGTCGGCCTGGAGCTCCAGGGCGCGAATGCGCTCGGTCAGGTCGACGACCACCTGTTGCTGCTCGGAGTGGGACTGCCGCTGCTCCTCGATCGCGTCGCCGAGGCTGGCCCGAGCACGCGCGAGGTCGTCGCTGCTCACGATGGCGCCCACCCGATCCACCACACTGGCCAGAGCGTCGCGGACACCCAGCCAACCAGGCAGCTCTTCCCGCAGTCCGTCCAGGGCTTGCCCGTCCTGGGCGAGGGCGAGCTCGACCTCGGCCCGCTCCGCTGTGTTGGCGTCGAGCTCTGAGCCGAGACGCTGTTCGCTGACCTCGCCTTCGGAGATCTCGCCGTCGAGCCCGGTGGCATCGAGGACGCCCAGGGACTTCGCCTCGTGGCGAGCGTCGCGCTGAAGGCCGGCGAGCCGGGCGGCTTCCGTGGCCTCCTGCTCCAGCTTCGGGAGCTGACGGCTCGCGTCCTGCAGCCGCTCTCGGAGCTCTCCCGCCGCCCCGAGGTCTCCTGGATGGGCCTCGCGGCCGAGCAGGCGGGCCAGGAGACCAAGGCCTTCTGCATGGCGCGTGGCGTGTCCCTCGGCATCCTCCAAGCGAAGCTCGATGGTGCGGAACCGGTCCCGGAGTCCAGTCTCTCTCTCCTCGGCGTCCTTCAGCCGACTCGAGAGCTCCCCCGTCTCCAGGGCGTGCAGGCCGAGTGCTTCGCGAGCGGTCTCCAACCGCCCCAGCGCGGTCCGGTGGAGTCCCGCTCTGCGGGAGAGGTCCTGGTAGGCCTCCTGGTGACTCGACAGGTTGCGGGCTGCTGTCGTCGCCTCGTCGCGTGCGCTCTCCTCGTCGGACTCGGCCTGGGTCAGCTGCTCGATCGCGGTGGACAGACCCTCCTTCTCTGTCTCGAGGGCGACCTCCATGTCTGCGACGTCGCGCCGCTTGGACCGCACCTTGTCCAGAAGGTCCAGCGCCGTCTCGACCTGGCGCACCCGCTGCTCCGCCAGGTCCAGCCGGTCCGTGTACGCCTCTTCCTCCCGCTGGCCCGCATCAAGCTCGGCCTCGGCGCCCGCGAGCGCGTCAGCGACACCTGTGGCCTCCTTCTGCAGCGAGGCCTCTTCCCCTCGCAGCTCCGCGACCCGGGCCCGGGCCTCGCGCTCCCACACGGCGACACCGTGAGCGGCGTAGAGGAAGGTCGACTCGCCCTTCTCGTAGAGCTCGCCGATCTCTCGCTGCAGCTCCTCGCTGCGTCGCACCCGGGCCCGTGTGTCCCGGCACAGCGCGAGGTTGTGCTCCATGCGCTTGACGGTGTCCGCCAGCCGGGTGTTCTCCGCGAACAAGAAGTCCCGCAGGCCCGTGCGCAGGACGTTGGAGATCCCGCCCATCATGCAGGTGCGCAGCATGTCGTCGAGCTTCTTGCGCTCCTCGCCGGTCGCCATGCGCAGCGGCGTGAGGCCGAGCTCGAACAGGGCGCTGAAGTAGCCCTTCTTGTCTCGGCCGAAGACCCGGGGTCGAGCGCCGGCCGCCAGCGCCAGGTTCGCGATGTCCGGAGGCTCGGGCACCTCGACCTGGCCGCCGTGGCGTCTCATGACCAGGGTCTCCAGCGGGACCTCGGGGGGCACGTCGTCCAGCAGGTAGGGCGAGACCTCCAGCCGAGGGCGCGCCTTGCGGTCGAGCAGGACCCCCGCCACCACGCGCTTGCGACCCAGCTCCAGGTCCAGCCAGGCGTAGGCCGGGCCCGCGTGGCCCAGCCGCCCGTAGATGCCGGCGTCGCCGCCCGTGCTCCCCGTCTCGCCCACGTTGGTGAAGCGCAGGTAGCTCAGGTCGGGGAGCAGCACCGTGTAGGCGGCGATCATCACGGTGGTCTTGCCGGCGCCGTTCTCGCCCTCCAAGGCGGTGACGCCCTGGTCCAGCTCCAGCTCCTCGTAGACCAAGCCCTTCCAGTTGACCAGGGCCAGGCGTGTGGCGCGGGCCCGCTTCACTCTTCGGCCTCCGACCAGGCGTCGTCCAGCTCGGGGTCGAGGTCAGGCTCTCCGGGCAAGACGACGTAGCCGCGGAGCACCAGGTCCTCGAGGCGTCGGCGCCAGTCGCCGTCGCCGCGCACCGGGTCCGCGAACCGGACGAGGGCCTGCCGGAGCTGCACCCGTTCTCCCTTGACGACCACGAAGCCCAGCCGGTGCAGCTCGCGCAGAGCCCCCCCGAGCTTCTGGTGGACCAGGTCGATGCGACGGGTCTCCCGCCGCTTCTTGGTTCCTGTCAGCCGGGCCCCCAGCTCCTCTTCGCCGAGCACTGCACCCAGGTGTTCGAGGACCTGGGCCCGGGTCACCCAGCCTGCGTCTCGCGTGCTGGCGCGGTCCAGGTGCAGCAGCAGGCAGGCCTGGCCCACGAGCATCGCGTTCTCGCTGAGCTGGGACCGCCCCAGGCTGTCGTTCAGCGGGACGAGGAAGAACAGGCCCTCGTCCGCGAATTCGAGCTGCCAGCCGTAGCCGTCGTAGAAGTCCCGGAGCAGGTGGCGGGTGTCCTGGAGGAAGGCGAAGTCCTCGACGTCGTCCAGGCCAATGTGCCGGCCGCGCCGAAGCGCGAGATCCACGCCAGAGAAGCGCTCGTCGGCGATGACGTCGCCCAGGTTTCGATAGCGCTCGCTCAAGCGTCCTCCCCCCCGGGTGCTACTCGCCAGTCGTGGACCTCCACAGCGTCCAGAGGGTGCCAGGAACGGTCCCGCGGGTGCTCGACGATGCCCTGCAGGGAGAGCTGCCGGGCGAGCTCGCCGAGCATGCGATGGCGGGCGGACGGAGGGGTGTCGGGCAGCAGGTCCCGGGCCAGCGCGAGATAGGTCGTCGGCCCCTGGGCCAGCGCAGTGCGCACAGCCTGCTCGACGCGCCCCTCGACGGGCGCGGCCTCTTCTTCGGGCAGCTCCTCCCGCTGGCGGAGCTCCCGCCGGACCCGGACGGGAGGACGGCGGTGGACCACCTCCCGCAGGCCTCGCCAGCGCTCCGGCTTGCAGGCCGCGAGGGACCAGCGCGGGCCGTGGCGCATCAGCTCCCGCAGGCCGTGGCTCAGGGCGCGGTTGGGGTCCAGGCTGACGACCATGCGGATGTGACGGTGGACGTGCTCGTGGTACTCGGTCCAGGTGTCCAGGCGACTCTGGCCCCAGCCTTCGACGCGGTGGAGCTTGTCGCCAACGTCGGCAGCGGCCGCGCCCACGTCCTCCCGGTCGAGCGCACTGGCGGTCTGGGCGATCTGGTCCACCACTTCCTGGAGCCGCGCGCAGTCGCGCATGAGGACCTGGGTCAGCTCGGCCAAGGTGTTCGTCATGCCCTCCAGCAGCGCCGTGGCGGCCTCCATCGCGGCCTCGTTGGTGCCGCCCAGGCGCTCGGTGACCTCGTCGCGCAGCTCCTCCTGCTGGCGATCGAGGCCCTGCTGGCGGTTGGCGATGCCTCCGAGCAGAGTGCTCACGCTCACGCGCATCGGCTGGAGCACCCGTGCGTCTACTTCGTCGGCGCTGACCTCTCGGAGGGCCTGCAGCGCCTGGACCAGCTCGGCCTCCAGCGTGCGGGTCAGGACGTCGAGGGACTCGCGGGTCAGGCGCTCGTCTTCGTGGAAGAAGCGCACGATGGCCATCGCCAGGGTGGAGAGCGCGTAGTCGCTCTCGGCGGCGTAGCGACTGGCGGCGAGTCGGTTCAGCAGGCGCTGGTTGCGCAGCTTCTCGATGCGCTCCGTGGCGGCCTTTCGCACGTTGAGGGCCGCGGGCTCGACGTGCTGCCACGTGCGCTCGAAGACGTCGCGCAGGGCATCCTCGGAGACCGAGGCCAGGCCCTGGCCTTCGATGTGGACGGAGAGGGCGACCAGGACACAGAGGTCCTTGTGGTCGAGGGACAGGCCTGCCTCGGAGCGCTCGAGGGTGGCGAAGAGGTGGGTGGGATCGGGTGAGGTGGGGGTCGACATCTTGGGCGCAGTCAACTGGCCAGCAAGTGAGTGGGCGGCTGCAAATATGTGGAATCACGTGCGGGTGGCCACCCGTGTGAAGCGATCGAGCGGGATCCAGCAAGTGACCAGCAAGTGACGACCGCACGTCCAGAGGAAGCCGAGACTCGAGGACCGATCATGCGAGCCCTCGACGAGTCGCAGCAGCCCACCAAGGCACGTACTTCATGTACCGAGGAGAAGCGTCGGCGTCATAGGGTTCGATCTGTCCGGAAGACACCGCGTCCCGGATGAGTCGAGAGGCCGTCGCACGGTTCTTGTCATCGAGTCCGAATCTCGCCCTCAGGGAGGTATTGGTGAGGAAGTCTCGTTGGACGTACTTCAGACAGGCGTGCAGGTAGCAGGCGCGGACCCTGTCCTCCTTGTCCATCTCCGACAGCCCTCGAGGCCCGAACAACACCACGCGCGTGAAGCCGGGTGGCACCTCGAACAGCGGTGGCGGGAGCTGGAACATCTCGATCTGCGCCACCACCTTGTCGATGCCGCTGCCTCGCTCTTCGCAGATGCCGAAGCGCCGCATGAGTGAGGCCAGGGTCTCGTTGCGAGAGGTGGGCGGGGAGTCCAGGAAGCGGTCCTTGTCCACCAGGGGCTCGCCTGGGCTCGTCACCTCCAGCCGGTCGGCGAAGAGCTCGACCATCGGTCCGGTGCCGCGCGCGGAGAAGTCCTGGTGGATGAGGGCGTTGGCCACGATCTCGCGCACCGCCAGAGGCGGGAACATGGGCACGTCCCGTCGGAGTGCCTGGCCCACGACCTCGTTGCTGGGGAGAAGCCCGTCCAGGTACTGCAGCAGGCCGACGAAGCCATTGGCGTAGCCCTTGCCGCCGACCTGCTCTCGAATCGTCTCCGTGCGACCCGTGCCGCGGTACTGGATGACGCGCGCGGCCTTGCGTGAGAGTCGCGGGAAGTCAGCCAGTCGTCGCGCCAGCAGGATGGCCCCGAGGTTGGTGATGTCGTAGCCACCGGCCTCGCACGGGAGGACCAGTCCCTCGCTCCGGAGGCCCTCCAGGATCGCCGCGCGTCCTTCCGGCAGCGGGAGGTTCAAGAGCTGGTAGTAGGCCGGGTAGTCGAGCTTCCGCAGGACTTCGTCGGCAGCCACGCGCTCCAGCGCCTTGCCGTCCTCGAAGGGGACGCGATCGAAGGCCCTCCAGAGGGCCCGCTCCTTCTCGGGGAAGTCCTTGAGCTTCTTCGTGTAGCTCCCGACCCGGACGTACTCGACCCCGCTGAAGGCGACCGGTGTGCGCACAGCGCGCTCGATCTCCAGCAGCACCACCGGGACCCCCGACACCTCGACGCTGTGGAAGCGGAAGTCGATCCGCGGTCGCAGCAGCCGAAGGAGCCAGTTCTCGAGCTCCTCGTTTCCCTTGCGAGCAGCCGCCGGCTCGAAGGCCGTGCCCACCACCTCGTGATCGTCGTCGCGGACTCCCCAGACCATCCACCCCCTGGTCTTGCCGTGGAGCGCCGCGCCATTGGCCAGCGCCGAGATGGACTCGCCGATGAGCTGCGGGTCGGAGTTGTCGACCTTGAACTCTGCCCACGGCGTCTCGCGGGGGAGACCGCGGAGCTCCTGCACGAGTCCAGCGAGGTAGCCCTTGGCACGGGGGGAGGTCATGGCACTGCTCAGCTCGCCTGGATGTCCACGCCCGCCTGCTCCAGCGCCTCGAGCAACGCGGCACGGTCGCCCTCGGGCAGGGGATGGTCCCCGATCGCAGACACGTTCAGGTGAGCGGCGAACTTCTGGGTCGCCCAGTCCTGGAGCAGGAACAGGGCCTGCAGCAGGTCCATGATCTGCTCGCTGCCCTCCGCCCTGACCGTGAAGCGGTAGTCGTTGCGCACGGCCGGGGGCGGTGGATCATAGCCGCCACCGCCGCCTGGACCACCGCCGCCGCCCGGACCTCCGCCGCCGGGGTCGGGAGGCGGTGGGGGCGGGTCGACGGGGGGATCCCCTGGCTCGGCGACCTGGGACAGCAGGTGCTCGGCCAGCTCGGCGCTGAGCACGTAGGTGTCGTCGGCCAGGTCGACCTCGTCGGCGTCCAGCTCGCGCCGGAAGTAGAGGTTGGTCGGTCCGATGGTGAGGGCGTCTCCCTCGACGGTGCCGTCCTCGCCATAGGCCAGCTTGCCGGCCTTCACGCCCTGGATCACGGCGAGCTTGATGCCCTCCGAGGTGTAGAGCTTGGGGAAGCGCACGGAGCCGAAGAACTGGGCGACGAGCTCGTCGCCCCGGATCCAGTGGCCCCGCCCGTCCAGCGGTCCGTCGCCCAGGCTGGCGGCCTTGACGAGCTTGTGGGCCCGCACGTTGGCGAAGACCCAGGCCTCCAGGCGCTCGTGCAGCATGGCCATGAGCTGGTGCGAGTAGGCCTGGTGTTCCTGGATCTGGAACTCTTCGATGGCGATGGGGCCGTCTTCGCCCTCTTGGGCGGCCCGGGGGAGCAGGAGCGTGCGGTAGATGCGGCCCAGGCCGGCCTGGAGCTGCTGCTTGGCCCGGGTCTCGCGGCGCTTCAGCTCGGTCAGGTCCTCGGGGGTGAAGCGTTTGGGGGTGCGGAGGAGCTCCTCGACGGCCAGGAGCTGGCGCGTGGCCTCCTTGCACTGGTCGAGCTGCTGGCTGTCGGGCGCGGCGAAGCACAGGGCGTTGCGGTACTCGCGTTTGTTGTCGCCGATCTGCTCGGTCCAGACGAGTGCTCGCTCGCGGAGCTGGCTGCCGGTGATCAGGGAGAACTCGGGCGGCCAGAACACGACGATGAAGCGAGGCCGACGGTCAGGGACCTCTTTGTGGCTGCGGGGCCAGAGCACTACTTCGCGGCTGCCGATGCGACGGGCGAAGTCGTCCCGCAGCCGCAGGTCCACGTCCTCCGGGCGGACGAGCTGGGCTTCGTCTTCCAGGAGCTTGTTCAGGTTGGGCCGGGTCTCGAAGCGGTAGCGGCCATCGCCACCATGCACGTAGAGCAGGCGGGCGCCGACCTGCTGCAGAGCGCTCTCCAGCACGTCGAAGGGCAGGTCGGGGCGCTGCACGGCGCCGACCAGGTCGCCGGAGCCCACGCCGCGCTTGTCGCCGTCGATGGCGCCGAAGCTGTAGGCCAGCAGCGCCGAGGCGAGGCGGCTGCCGACTCGGAGCGCACGGAAGGTGGGCGCGTCCAGGCCCACGGCTTCGTCGACGTGGCGGGCGCGGGCCTCGTCGCCGGCTACGTCGGTGGCGATGACCGAGTCCCACTCGCTCAGCGCACCCACCTGGCTGAAGAAGGCCTGCTTGACGGTGGCGTCGTCAAAGGGCAGGTCGCCGGCGCCGATCAGGGCACCGCCGGCGTCGGAGCGGTGCAGGGCGCCGACGACGGTGGCGAGGAACTGGAGGGCGCCGCGGGTGCGCTGGTAGCTGGGGAGGCTCCCCCAGCGGTGGTACATCAGGTCCAGCAGCTCCGGATGGAAGGGGTAGGAGCCGACGATGCGCTCGGCGAGGGTCTCGCCGGCCCGCTCGGCCTCCTTGACCTCGGAGTCGGTGTGGGCCGTGGCCTTCAGCCGCGCGGTGCGGGCCTTGCCGTAGGCCGCCGCGACCTGGCGGCGGGTCTTCTCCGGCCCCAGGTCCGAGAACAACCGGCGGCGCACGACCTGGAGCACCTCGGCGCCCCGGACC
>Ga0114932_10003911_pt1 | contig 14259 bp, 21 predicted proteins | sample 2SBtaG_2_FD_87286 | JGI IMG/M metagenome (GOLD analysis project Ga0114932, IMG submission 87286) | Deep subsurface microbial communities from Kolumbo volcano to uncover new lineages of life (NeLLi) - 2SBTROV12_ACTIVE470 metaG | ecosystem: Environmental > Aquatic > Marine > Volcanic ...
AGAAAAAGACGGATATGGTGCGGTTCAGGTAGGTTTTGGTGAACTAAACGAAAAAAATATAAAAAAAGCACAAATAACAAAAGGTACTTTTGCAGGATTCAAGGAGTTTCGTTTTGAAAAAATGCCCGAGTACGCGATAAACGATACAATTGATGTTTCGGTTTTCAAGGAGGGTGACAAGGTTGTAGTGTCTTCAATTTCAAAAGGAAAAGGTTTTCAGGGTGTGGTGAAACGACATGGCTTTCATGGAGGCCGTCGAAGTCATGGACAAAAACACTCCGAACGTGAGCCGGGTTCAATCGGTGCAACAGGTCCACAGAGAGTTTTTAAAGGTAAAAAAATGGGTGGACGAATGGGAAGTGACCGTGTAACCGTTAAAAATTTAAAAGTAGTACAAATAGACACGAAAAATAACCAACTTCTTATCAGGGGAGCAATACCAGGACGAAGAGGTACGGTCGTAGAGGTACGAACGGTGTAATTTTTATTATTATGGAATCAAAAGTATACAATCAAAAAGGAAAAGAAGTCGGCATGGTGTCATTACCAGAGGAAATTTTTGGTCTTGAATGGAATGCTGACCTTGTTCATCAGGTTGTTGTTGGAATGCAAGCAAACGCTCGAACTCCTGTAGCACACACAAAAGACAGAAGTGATGTTCGAGGAGGTGGGAAGAAGCCGTGGCGACAAAAGGGAACAGGACGTGCACGACATGGTTCAAATCGTTCTCCTATATGGAAAGGTGGCGGTGTCACTTTTGGTCCACGAAAGGAAAAGATATACGCACAGAAAATTAATAAAAAGATGCGTGCTAAAGCACTCTACACCGCATTGTCTCAAAAAGTTAAAGATAATGAAGTTTTATTTGTTGATGCACTAACTTTTTCTAAACCAAAGGCATCAGACGCCAAGGACGTCCTTACTGCACTGGCTTCAATAAAAAGTTATGATACATTAAAAACAAAGAAAAAGAACAATGCTTTTATTGCGATTCCTAAAAAAGATATATCAACAAAGAAAAGTTTCCAAAATTTTGGTAATGTTGCCGTCGGTGATGTACGAAGTCTCAATCCGGTAGATATTTTGACATACAAGTATTTAGTGATTACATCTCCAGAAAAAGCAGTTGAAGTTTTAAGTAAAAAATTAAGCACAGCAAACAAAGCAACAGTTTCTGTAAAAAAAGTCGCACCTAAAAAAGTCGCACCTAAAAAAGTTGTCGCAAAAAAAGCTCCAGCAAAAACTACCACAAAAAAGAAAACAAACCTAAAACCTAAAAGCTAAAAAACATGGGTCTCTTTACAAAAAACAAAAAAATAAAAAAAGAAGAAACAAAAGAAGTGGTTGAAGTACCGAAAGTTTCTACTCCTGTAACTCCTGTAACAAAAAAAGTAGAATCAAAAAAGTCAGTTACAAAAAAAGTTTCTTCAGTATCACAACAGATGACCAATACAGATTTAGCGTCAGTGTTGCGTCGTCCGCGAATTACCGAAAAAGCATCTTTTCAAGCAGAAAATGGAGTGTACGTGTTTGATATTTCACCACGTGCGACTAAGAAAACAGTTGCCGATGCAGTGCATAGGTTTTATAAAGTAACCCCAGTAAAGATAAATATTACTAAAATTCCTGCAAAGAAATTCGTCTCACGTATGCGACGACAGTGGGGGGTGAAAACTGGTGGCAAGAAAGCGTATGTATATTTGAAAAAAGGAGATAAAATTGAAATCGTTTAGAAAATATTATGAAAAAATATAAACCAACAACACCGGGACGACGAGGAATGTCAGTCGTCAGTTACAAAAAATTCCTCACCAAAAGTGAGCCACACAAAGCACTTACAAAAGGTGTGAAGCGTTCTGTTGGACGCAACAGTGCGGGACGTCTCACAACACGGCATAAAGGAGGTGGGCACAAACGTCGCTACCGAATGATTGACTTTAAATACAATAAACGAGATATTCCAGCAAAAATTGAAAGTGTTGAATATGATCCAAACCGTTCGGCATTTATTGCGCTTATTTGCTACGAAGATGGAGAGCGACGATATATAGTAGCACCACAGAGTCTTTCTGTCGGAGATAAGATTGTGGTGAGTGAAAAAGCTCCACTTAAACCAGGAAATCGCTTAATGGTAAAAAATGTTCCCATTGGTACCTTTGTGTACAATATTGAAATAAAACCAGACAGTGGTGCAAAATTAGCTCGTTCAGCAGGTAACTCTGCAGAAGTGATTGCGCACGATGCTGGATACACACACATCAAAATGCCATCAAGTGAAGTACGGAAAGTTTCACAATTTGCATGGGCTTCTGTCGGAGAGGTAAGTAACGAAGAACATAAATTGGTAAATATAGGAAAAGCGGGTCGCGCTCGCTGGATGGGACGACGCCCCACTGTTCGTGGTGCCGCCATGAACGCGGTAGACCACCCCCACGGAGGTGGTGAGGGTAAAGCTGGTCGCGGACACCGTCGCGCACGAAGTAAGTGGGGTAAGCCAACAGGAAAAGGACAGAAAACACGAAAACCAAAGAAATACTCAAACGCACTTATTGTTCGTCGACGAAAGGTGGGCAAGCGAAGATAGGGAGAATGTCATCTCATCGGCGACCCGTCGATGAGGTGGGAATCATGAATCATGAATTAATAAAAAAAATCGGAGGCCCAATCTCCGATTTTTCAATTTCCGGATACATACGTTCTAAACAAAAACCTTGCGATATATCGCAAGGTTTTTTATTTCACAATTACTCAAGTCATACTGGAGTAAAATCCCCCCCCCGAGCTTCGCTCGGGGGGTAGGAGATGAAATGTTTTTCCAACAAAATCAGACAGAAAAAATAAGAAAATAAAAAAGATACAGCATACACCCATTAAGAATTACCCAATTCCACTGGTTCTTTTTTTTCCTTATCAAAAAAAGCTCGGATATTTTTACCGGTGTTTCATTTGTATATCGTTGCATCCTAGATTCAAAATTTTTTTGTGTTAATTCAAAAATAGGCAACAAAAGAATCAAGTATATGGAAACATAAAAACATGACGTACCCAAGAAAAGTTCTCCAGGACTGTTTGGTTGTCTTAATATTGAAATAAACACAAATACAAGTAAAATCCAATTCGCAATATCAAACTGCTTCTCATTTTTCTGATAAAGGTTCTGTAGTTTATTGAGATACTCCATACAGAATACTCCTCTCTGTGATTCTAAATTTAATCTGTCAACACTCTACCACAAATAAAAATTCCCGCAACACCAACATATCGGTTACGGGAATTAAAAGTTGACAATAAGAACTGCTACAAACATACAAACATTCATTAAAAGCCAGATTATTTGTTTGTTTTTTTCAATATATTTTATTACTGTTACAAATTCAGGACTTGCTTCCTTGTATTGTTTTGCTAGTTTGTTTTGCATCAAATATGAAACAAAAATACACATAAGCATAACAGATGTAATGAGAGACAGTATAGCACTGTAATCACTACCAGTTCCTTGTGAATCTACAAGTATAATAGCAAAGATAAGCAGCCCAGCATTCAGTACATTTTTGTGATAAAACCACATATATCTACAAATGTCTTCAAGAAAGCTCATATAAATCTCCTCTCTCATTTTTTTGTGAGTGAAAATCTTTGTCTACATATCACCATAACACATATATTGCATACATACTAAATTGTGCATATTTAGTTGACTTATTCTCTACTTTTGCGTAATATAACCATCAAGCTCTTAAAGGGCTTTTTATTGAGTTTTTGAATATGACAAGATCACTTAAAAAAGGACCATACGTTGATGCTAAATTAGCCAAAAAGGTATCAGACAAAAAAGCCGAAGACGTTGGTGTTATTAAGACATGGGCTCGTAATAGCCAAATTTCTCCCGAAATGGTTGGATTTACTTTTGGTGTACACAACGGTAAAGATCACATAGAGGTATTTGTGAGCGAAGAAATGGTTGGACATCGTCTTGGTGAGTTTTCTCCAACAAAGAAATTCCTCCGACACGGTGGTAAGATTCAAAAAGAACTTGACCAAAAGAAAAAAGAAGCAGAAATAACCGCAGCTAAAGCAGCAAAGACTGCAGCTGATACAAAATAAATATTATGAAAGCACGACTTAAAAATTACAGACAATCACCACGAAAGGTCAGACTTCTTGCAAACGCTGTGCGAGGCAAATCAGTCACGCATGCACAAACCGTTCTTTCTGTATTACCTAAAAAAGCAGCACTTCCACTAAAAAAACTTATTATGTCAGCTGCATCAAATGCAAAACAAACAACAGGTATAGACGAAAAAAAGCTAATGGTTGATACGATAGAAGTTAACAAGGGACATGTCTTTATGCGACATAAACCACGTGCACGCGGACGAGCAACACCGATACGAAAAAAGACAAGTATCGTCACACTAACTCTCAAGGAAGAAACTAAAGCCAAAAAAACTAAAAGCTAACAGCTAATAACTAACACCTAATAAAATGACTCACATTGTTCACCCATATGCACATAGATTAGGTATTTTGCGAGATTGGAAATCGCGCTGGTTTAGTGCCGACCCTAAACGATATCGTGAAGGAGTGAAGTGTGACACCGTAATACGAGAATATCTTGAAAAATATCTCCGAGGAATGTATGTAAGCGACGTACTGATAGAGCGAGGAGAGAAAATGCTACGCGTTATTATTAAAACCTCTCGCCCTGGTGTTGTTATCGGAAGAAGTGGAGAGGGTGCAATTAAAATTAAAAAAGAACTTACAAAGATAATCAATAAATTAAATTTGTCTGAAGAAGCAGAACTCAAGATTGATGTTGAAGAAATTCGTTCTCCGGAGTCTCATGCGTCTATTGTAGGACAAATGATTGCAGAACAGTTAGAAAAGAGAATGCCACACCGAAGAGTTTTGAAACAAACAGTAGATAAGGTTATGGCAAACCGTGATGTGCAAGGAGTCCGTATTACTGTTGGTGGACGTCTCGGAGGTGCGGAAATGTCACGAGTTGAAAAAATAAAAAGAGGAAGAGTTCCACTACAGACATTTCGTGCAGATATTGATTATGCACGAGTAAAAGCATATTTACCATACGGAGTCATTGGTATAAAGGTATGGATTTACAAAGGAGATGTTTTTTCTGACAAACAAAAGGCAATAAAAGTATAAAAAACTATTATGTTATTTCCCAAAAAAGTAAAACACCGAAAGTGGCAAACGCATCGCAAAAACCCAAATAAATTTGGTGTAGCTACCCGTGGTGTCACGCTTTCATTTGGGACATATGGATTAAAAGCGACAACACAAGCTCGAGTCCGTTCAAACCAAATTGAAGCATCACGACGTGTGATTAGTCGCACACTTGGAAAGGTGGGAAAGATGTGGATTCGGATTTTCCCTGACCGACCATATACAGCAAAAGCAGCTGAAGTAGGAATGGGAAAAGGAAAGGGTGACTTGCAAGGGTATCACGTAGAAGTACTTCCGGGACGAATTTTATTTGAAGTAGACGGAGTCCCTGAAAAAGTAGCACGCGAAGCGCTCCGTAAGGCAGCGGCAAAGTTACCAGTAAAAGGAAAGGTAATAAGCCGATAATATTTTTATGTTATACAAAGATTTACAAAAAAAGAATGATACAGATTTACAAAAATTACTTGTTGAAAAACAAGAGAAACTTCGCGGATTTCGTTTTAGTATGGCAGGGACAAAAATGCGAAATGTAAAAGAGGGAAGTGAGTTACGGAAAGAAATCGCAAAAATAAAAACCGAACTAAACACACGAACAAATATCTAATATTTTGAATTATTATGAACACAAAAACAACAAAGACATCAGAAAACAATACAGAAGCAAAACACAGAAAAGTGTTGAGTGGTGTTGTGGTATCTGATAAAATGCTTGATACTGTTGTTGTTGCAGTTACGCGATACGTGAAGCATCCAAAGTACAAAAAATACATTAAACGAGTGAAACGATACCACGCACATGACAAAGGTAATACACACAGTGTTGGAGATAAGGTGCGTATTGAAGCGTCACGACCAATATCAAAAACAAAACACTTTGTAGTTGTGTAATAAAATAGATATGATTCAACCACAAACATTAGTAAAAATAGCAGACAACTCTGGTGCAAAACTCGGAAGAGTATTCAAGGTACTCGGTAGTTCAAAGAAACGTTATGCACGTATTGGTGACTTGGTTATACTTTCTGTACAGATGGCAGAACCACGAAAGTCAGTAAAGAAAAAAGATGTATTACAAGCAATCGTTGTGCGACAAAAACAACCACTTCGCAGGCGTGATGGCTCATACATTCGCTTTGACGAAAATGCAGTTGTTATTGTAGAGCGCGGTAAAAAAGAACCAAAAGCAGGACGTATCTTTGGACCTATTCCACGAGAGATAGGAGAGGTTGGATACCAAAAAATTGTTTCACTAGCACCTGAGATTGTTTAAAATATCATGAAAATTAGAAAAGGAGACAAAGTAATAGTTGTATCAGGAAAAGACCGTGGAAAAGACGGTAAGGTGATCCGCACTTTTCCCGCAAAAAATATGGTGGTAGTAGAGGGTGTGAATATAAAAAAGAAACATCAACGACCAACAAAAGACAACCAAAAAGGGCAAGTTGTAGAACAAACATCTCCTGTGCATGTTTCAAATGTGATGCTTAAAGACCCTAAAACAAACAAACCAACTCGTGTGGGATATTCCGTGGAAAAAGGCAAAAAAGTACGCATTGCAAAAAAAAGTGGCACAACACTAGCTTTCTAATACACATATACTTATACATAAATTATGATTCATACCGAAGAAAAACAAAAAAAAGTATTCACCGAACTCAAGAGTGCTTTTAGTTATACTAATGTAATGCAAGCACCTAAAGTGACCAAGGTGGTGATTTCTGTAGGAACAGGCAGGGTCAGTGATAAAAAGAAAATTGAGCTTATTCAAGATAGGCTTGCTAAAATTACTGGACAAAAGACAGCACCACGGGGTGCAAAAAAGTCTGTCGCAGCATTTAAGACACGACAAGGAGACGTCATTGGTTTTCAAATTACACTTCGTGGACAAAGAATGTATGACTTTCTGGATAGATTTTTAATGGTAGCACTTCCTCGTACACGAGACTTTCGAGGTATTGCAGATACTGCGATTGACGAAATGGGCAACATTACCATTGGTGTTAAAGAGCATACAATCTTTCCAGAAACTGCCGACGAAGAACTTAAAGACATTTTCGGTTTTGCAATTACACTTGTCTCTACCGCCAAAACAAAAGAAGAAGCCCGTGCATTCTTTGAATACATCGGCATCCCCTTCAAAAAAGTCAAAGAGAAGAAATAACTTTTATGTGCTAAAAAAGGGGACTCCCAGCACTCACGCATATACGTGTACAAAACCAAAAAAACTCTCTTAACGGGAGTTTTTTTGGTATACTGTTTGTATGACTGAAAGAAACAGAATAAAAGTAGGCGTATTGCGCGGTGGGCCTTCTAATGAATACGAGGTATCACTCAAGACGGGCGGAAGTATTTTACAAAACCTTTCACAAGAAAAGTACCACACGACAGATATTCTTATAGGTAAAGATGGTGTATGGCATGTTCGTGGTATACCAACCGAACCGGCAAAAATATTAAACAAAGTAGATGTAGTTTTTAACGGACTTCATGGTGAATACGGTGAAGACGGAACGGTACAAAATCTCTTAGACATATTCGGAGTGTCGTATACTGGCTCTAAACAACTTGCTTCCGCAGTAGCGATGAATAAATCACTCACGAAAGAGTGGATACAAGGACTCAAAATACAAACACCACGACACGAGATATTACGTGTCACCGATGGATTAGAAGAACGTATCGCAAAAATTTTTAAACATCTCGGACCTTCACTTGTAGTAAAACCATTAACAGGCGGATCGTCAGTTGATGTTGTAATTACAGAAAATCTTGAGTCACTCCTTTCGGGGATATATAAAGCGTTTGAACATTCTCCGCAGATATTGATAGAGGAATGTATTGAAGGGAGAGAAGCGACGTGTGGTGTAATAGAAAACTTTCGTAGTGAAAAATTATACACGACATTACCAACCGAAATAGTACCTCCCTCAGAAAATTCTTTTTATGACTATCAGGCAAAATATGAAAGTAATAACACGCAGTATATTTTACCCGGTAACTTTTCAGAAGAAGAAAAAGAAAAAATACAACAATATGCACGAGAAGTACATCGCGCCCTTGGACTTAGTCATTATTCACGTTCAGATTTTATCGTTTCTCCTAGAGGTATCTACTTCCTAGAAGTTAATACGCTTCCGGGTTTTACTTCACACTCTCTTATACCAAAAGCAATGGAAGCTGTAGGGTGTAGCTTTCCCGATTTTTTGGACCACATTATTGGTCTTGCACACAATCGTAAATAAGGTATAATTTATTGCGTTACGGGCTCGTAGCTCACCTGGTAGAGCGCCTCATTTGCACTGAGGAGGTAGCGGGTTCAAGTCCTGTCGAGTCCACAAATCATCAAAACCAAAGCGATAGCTTTGGTTTTGTTTTGATTTGCAGGTCTCGACAGGACTTGAACAACGGAGGCGGTATACAAGACGAGCGGAAGCGAGTGCTTGTCGCCGAGTTGGGGCCGACAGCACTTAACGAGTGAAACGAGTTTAGTGACTGTGGCCAAGTCTCGAGTCCACAAATCATCAAAACCAAAGCGATAGCTTTGGTTTTGTTTTGATTTGCAGGTCTCGACAGGACTTGAACAACGGAGGCGGTATACAAGACGAGCGGAAAAACGGGGACAGGCACTAATGCTTTCAAAAAACCACATCATAACAAAAGCCGCCTTTAAAAAGACGGCTTTAAAAAAAATCTTTTAACAATTAAACACCGAGTGCGGTAAGTGCAATATAGGCAATCAGGCCACCAGTCATTGCCGCAACAAGTGTTCCTGGAAACGACTTAGGATTTACAACTTTAATCATAATGTATCCACCAACTGCACCACCAATAAAATATGCAACAAACTCCATTTTCCTCTCCTTTATTGTAGTTATGAAAACAATCTATCTATTAATAGATTACAAAGTAATATTGACTATAACAACTTTACAAAAATAATAAATGTGTTATTCTGTAGATAGATAAATCTGTAAATACACTCAAAAAGAAGGAAACCGGAATGAGTAATCAATCTTCGTTAATGGTGCGTTTGGCGCCATTTTTAATCATCTTCACAAAATTTCTGAAACTAGTCAAGTTTTTTAAATTAGCCAAACCGATGATCATGGTAGCAACGATGTCTTTTTCCGCGATTGCGTATTCGTTTTTGCTCGGTCCTTGGTTTGCTGTCGGCCTTGTTGGAATGCTTTTTGTTCACGAAATGGGTCATGTTGCAGCTATGAATATGCGTGGATACAAAACATCTGCACCTGTATTTATTCCTTTTTTAGGAGCAGTGATATTTGCACCACGAATGGACGATAGAGATGACGAAGCATTTATCGGTATCGGAGGCCCTGTCCTTGGAGGATTGGCGGCAGCGATAGCTCTTTTCTTTTGGTATCTTATGCCAAACAAAGAAAGCGATATTGCTATCATCGTTCTCATGATTAGCTATATTGGAATGTTTATTAACGTTTTCAATATGTTACCCATACGACCACTTGACGGTGGAAGGGTAACACAGGCAGTTGGTACATGGTTTAAGTATATTGGCGTCACAGCCTTAGCGGGCCTGTCTCTTGTCTTTAGAGAACCGGTCATCTTGTTTATTTGGATTCTTATTCTGCCCGAGATAACCATTTTGCCTTTGCGTTTGCGCGCAGTACTCGCTAGCTTGTTGTGGGTGGCAATGGTCTTACTGATGGCAACAGGGTTCAGTGAACAACCTCTCTGGGTTGATATTGTTGATTGTGTCTTTGGATTCATAATCGTGTTGAGTATATGTTTTCAAGCTTATCAAGATATTGATATGAGTAATGAAGACGACAACAGACCTCAACTAACACCAAGAGAAAAATGGAAGTGGTTCATCTATTACGGAATTTTGACCACCATCTTGGTTGGTCTTATGTTCTTTCAAGTTCAAAACCTACCAACCATAGGTTAAAAACAAAGCCCTTGTGTATACACACAAGGGCTTTAACAGTCAAAAAAGAACAGTAAGTATTAGTATTCCATACGTTCCAATTGGAGCTCGTCATTTCCGCCTCGTAAAGAAGCTTTGACAAATTCTTCATTACCCCAAACAGCAACGTAGTATTTTTCACTGTCTAAAACAGCAAAAAGAAAAGGGTCTTTGAATGTATGTTGTTTAAACCTGTCAGCGTATAAAACAATACCAGGAACACGTTTTTGCAGGTCTTCTCGGATTTTAAGAACAGAATCAGGTATATCTCGTAAACTATAAAAACCTTTCAATTCTTCGCGTATCCACACACCTTCTCTACGACAAGTTATGTTGTCTGTAATCCAATACGTCATACAAGAAAGTGCGAGAATCATCAAACTTAAAGAACCAAATAAAAACACAGTTCCGGTAATCAAACCAACAATGAAAAGGGTTGGAATATACAAAATAGATGCGAATGCGATTATTCCAGAAAAAATATTTATATCCCAAATTAATTTAGAGATGCTGTTCCAAAAGTTTTCAGGATGCAATCGCACCATCTCTTTTTTGTATCGGTCAACGGAGTCAGGTGTGTACGGCAAGATACCGAGTTCTTTAAGAGCTTTCAAAAGCGGTTTGTCTTTGAAAGGTGTTTCAGTCTTCAGACAATCCAGTTTGTTCATAGTCGTTGTAGCATCAGTCATTTCAATCTCCTTGTTTGTAAGTATGTTCAGTTTCAGAATGTAGTATGTAGTCTATAAATAAGTATATCACCTAAAAATATTTCAATCTACCTAGTTTTGTACTACATATGTGTATTATCCAACCTCTTGCATACATATTGACAAAAACACGCTAGGGGACTCCTAGCGTATACTCCTAGCATATATATTGTGGTCAACACTAAGTGTTGACCATCTCACCACAAATACCCTAAAGGAGTCCTTGTGCATTTGTGGTGAGATAGAAAAGATTGACATTTTAAACAGCATAATGTATACATATATCAGAATACAGAAATGAGTCGTGCAGCTAAAGGAGAAAAATATGCGCAAATTCATCGCTACGGCAGTCGTGGCACTATCAATGACTTTTTCAACAACAACATCTGCTCAAGATGTTGAATCTTTCACAGGAATCGGGGTTCGTCTTGATACGTGGAAAAACTTCCAACCATTTACAGGTAGTGGACTTGAGCCGAAAAATTGGCAAGCAAAACCACCTACAACAGAAAACTCTGTTGTAATCAAAAGTCTAATTTGTGATGGTCCTGCATATGATGCCGGTCTTCGTTTCTTTGATCACATTATAAGTATCAATGGCGAAACTGTTCCAGAATTGCTAGAGAGCGATTCTCTTGAAGCTCAAGTTAATCCTGTTGTGGAAATGATAGCTAAAGTGCCAGCAGGTGAAGATGTGAGCATTGTTGTTTACAACGAAAATCGGTCACCTAACATTGCAACAATCGTCACCACACGGGTTCACTTTTTGAATCCAGAATTCCCGTTCTTTTTTACATGTGAAGATGATATTTCTTTTGATAAATAACACTTTACAAAAACAAACCACAACAGTGTAAACTGTTGTGGTTTTTTCATAAACTATAATGTTATTGTATTAAAGATTTTTTTGTGATATAACGTGAACAGAAAAAAATAAGTCAAAAACAGAGGTTTTGAAATGATCAAAGCATTTTTCTGGACTAAAGAATGGGCTTTGTATGCATACGGTGGCGCAGCGTTTCTTATTGCATCGCTTTGGATACAGGTTTACTTCACGGTAAAAATCAATGAATGGTATGGAGGTTTTTATAATCTTCTTCAACAAGCAGGAAAGTATTTAGATAATCCGCAAGTAGGAATTGATTTACTCTACAACAAACTGTTCTCGTTTTCGTATGTGATGAGTGGTTTTGAAGGACAAGTTTCATTTGCTGAAATTGCGTTTCCGTATATTATTCTTGCAACAATAACCGCTTACTTCACACGGCGATATTCGCTTTGGTGGCGTGAGGCGATTACATTCAACTACATCCCGCGTTGGCGAAATGTTGTTGAAGAGATTGAAGGCGCGAGTCAGCGTATTCAAGAAGATGCGTATCGTTTTGCACGTATCATTGAGTCGCTCGGGCTTCAGATTGTCCGCGCGGTTATGACACTTATCGCATTTCTTCCATTGCTGTGGTACTTGGGGATGTTTGTTGAAGCACCCTTCATTCAAGGTGAAATGCTTACCTTTCTTGATACGAAAAACATTGTTGACCCAAGTCAGGTTGATGGTGTGCGTTTTGCAATGACAGACGATGGCATTCAAGTGACCAACAGTAACTATGTCCCAGGACTACTTGTTTGGATTGCATTAACGGCAAGCTTGGGTGGAATGATTATCTCATGGTTTGTCGGGTGGTTTTTGCCTGGTCTAGAATACAACAATCAACGTGTTGAAGCAGCATTTCGTAAAGAGCTTGTGCTTGGTGAGGATGACAAAGTTAACTATGCCTCTGTACCAACGCTTATGGAACTTTTTACTGGTGTTCGTTTTAACTACAAACGACTCTTTATGCACTATGGCTACTTTGACATTTGGGCGAACTTCTACGACCAGTTTATGGTTATTGTTCCATACCTTATCGTTGGCCCAAGCTTGTTTACCGGCGCAGTTTTACTCGGTGTTGTGGTGCAAGTATCCAACGCGTTTTCTCGAGTGCATGGAAGCTTTTCTTTGTTTATACACAATTGGACGACTATTACAGAGTTGCGTAGCATTTGGAAGCGTTTGCGTGAGTTCGAGATGAATCTCTTGCGGTACGCACCGAAAAATGCATCAATAGCGAGATAACTTATATTCCTTTCTCAACCGCCGACCCTTCGGGTCGGCGGTTTTTTCATATTGTATGATATTATAAACTAATGGAATTAAGTATTACTATCGCATTCATAGCAGGACTCGTGTCGTTTTTGTCGCCGTGCGTACTTCCGATTATCCCCGGATTTTTAGCGTATCTCGCAGGGACATCTTTAGAGGAATCCCACTCACATCGCAGGGACATTTTCCTCAATAGTTTTTTCTTTGTTCTGGGTTTTTCTACAATCTTTGCAATTTTAGGCGTTCTCCTCAACTCAATCCTTTCAGCTATCGCATACGACATTGAAGTATGGCTCGCGCGCATCGGTGGTGGTCTTATTATTTTCTTCGGACTCTATCTCATAGGGCTGATTAGAATAGGATTTCTTGAACGAGAATATAAATTATCTGTTAAAACAAAATTTAAATCACGTTATCTCACATCATTTTTATTCGGCTCTGCTTTTGCTGCAGGGTGGACGCCGTGTGTTGGTGCAGTTCTCGGTGGCGTTATCGCACTTGCCGCAGCACAACCCGGTTCAGCCCTCGTGCTTTTCTTTGCGTATTCACTCGGACTCGGTATACCGTTTCTTGTTGTTGGACTTTTTGCGTCACGTTGTTCGCATATCATCAACCGTTATGCACACCAATTGTCATACATAAACAAAGCATTCGGTGTATTACTTATTATTCTTGGCATTCTCGCATTCACTCAAAATCTCAATATATTATTTAATTTAGGATTTATTAATGAACTTATTTTATAATCATGAGCGACAAAATACGAAAAATTATATTCATAATAGTTATCCTGTCTGTTGCAGGAGCAATTTTATTTCTTGAATCACGCAAGATAGATATTTCACCAAGTGACACAGCAAAAGATGCTACAATTAACATACCACTTAATGATATGACTCAAGAAGAAAAACTTGCACAATATTCCAAAGCAAAAGAACTAACAAGTATCGCAGGATATATCAATACTGACGATACTCTTACCATCCAAAATCTTATCGGCAAAAAAGTAATACTTCTTGATATCTGGACGTATAGTTGTATCAACTGTCAGCGCACTTTGCCATACATTACGAATTGGTATGAAAAATATAAAGACCAAGGCCTTGAAATAATCGGTGTACACACTCCTGAATTTGCATTTGAAAAAGTATATGACAATGTTGTTCGAGCGACCAAACAATGGGGAATAGAATATCCTGTCGTTTTAGATAATGACTATGGGACATGGCATGCATATCAAAATCGTTATTGGCCACGCAAATACATTATTGATA
>Ga0114932_10003915_pt1 | contig 14249 bp, 9 predicted proteins | sample 2SBtaG_2_FD_87286 | JGI IMG/M metagenome (GOLD analysis project Ga0114932, IMG submission 87286) | Deep subsurface microbial communities from Kolumbo volcano to uncover new lineages of life (NeLLi) - 2SBTROV12_ACTIVE470 metaG | ecosystem: Environmental > Aquatic > Marine > Volcanic ...
TAGCTGGAATGCAGAGCTTGGTGGTGATCCTGATGCTGGTGGTGCTGGAACACACTTTCCTTTCTCTACTGTTGACGGAACTATGTTTAATGCAAGTTCTTATGCAAGCAGAGATCTAACTATAAACTTTGGTCAGTGGCAGTACTTCGCTAGTACAGATTTAAGTGAGACATCAGCAGCAGGAGGACATTTTAAATATACTCCTCCAACTGGATTTAAAGCTTGTCAAAACGATAATGTAAAAAGTCTGGATAGTTTTCAAACAGCATTAAACTGGACTAAGAATCTTGATGCTACTGATAACTGGATGGTGTTTGATAGAGTAAGAGGTCCATATCTTGATTGGCATACAAATTCTATTAACCAACAAGCTACTAATTATAATACTCTTCAAAGATTCTTAAAACATGGGCAAGAGGTTGGTGAAGATGTTGAAGTATGTAGAGATCAAGATCAGTTTACATCGTTTAACTGGTATGTAGAAACAACAGGATCAGGAACTGCAAATGAAGTAGGAGGAATCAATACAACAAGAACTCTTGTAGATGCGAATGCTGGCATATCGATGGGAATTTTTGAAGGAACGGGATCAGCTAGTACAATAGGTCATGGATTAGGGGTCGCTCCAAAATTTATAATACTGAAAGGATTAGATAATAGTTCATATAGTACTGTTTGTTATCATTATGGTGTAGCTTCTGATCCAGAAACAGATTATATTCAATTAAATTCTACAGACGATAGAGCAGATGATGTTGGTATGTGGAATGATACAGCCCCTACTAGCACAGTATTTAGTGTTGGTACAGGTAGTTCTGTAAATAAGTCTGGAGAAACTATGGCTTATTATGCATTTGCAGAAATACTGGGTTATAGTAAATTTGGTTTCTATGAAGGTACTGGTGTAACTACTATAGGCGGTACACCTTTAATTTATACAGGTTTTCGTCCTCAACTGGTAATTATAAAAAATGTGGAAGCAAACAGTACATATTGGATGGCTATGTCTAGCGATAGACCCGATGATTCACCACAAACTCCAGCCGGAATTACAATACAAAACCCTTTTCAAAACTATTTAAAAGTAAACGATACAACTGCTGATTCAGGTGGGTATGATGCTGTAGATATGCTAAGTACGGGTTTTAGAGTTGCAAATACAACTGCATGGAGTTCAATAAATACAAGTGGTAACAGGTATCTTTATTGTGCGTGGGCGCAACATCCATTTGGTGGTGAAGATACAACACCTATGACGGCAAGTTAGCTAGGGGAAAACAATGGCGTGGAAATATCATAATACTCAAATACAACCCGGAAAAGCATGGGTAGATGTAAATGGAGTACAGCATCCCAGTAATTGGCATCTTTGGACTCAAGAAGAAAAAGATAAGCACAGTATTACAGAAGTCATACCTGAACCTAGTCCTGATTCTAGGTTATATAGTTGGACTGTAGATACTGACGGAAAGGTACAGAATAAGAAAGCTAGAGAATTAAATGATAGTGGTTCTGGAGAAACACTTCAACTTGGTCTTAAATCAAGATTAATAAATGAAGTAAAAAAACAACAACATCAATTACTGTTACAAACAGATTGGTATTATATTCGTAAAGCTGACAACGAAACTGCTGTTCCAAGTAATGTACAAACATGGCGTGATACTATTAGAACTAAAGCTACGGAGATGGAAAATGCTATTAAATCTGCTTCTGATATTGATGCAGTCGCCTCTTTATTTGTGGTAAAAGATGAAGACGACAAAGTAATTTCTGGAGTATTATACGATTGGCCTGATCTGGGGGATTAACTAAATGATGTTTGGTGAGTCTCCTTTTGCTACCGCACCGTTTGGATCATATGCAGGTGAAGAAAGGAATGCATCTGTTACAATAGGCGGTACGTCTGCTAAGTTTAACCAAAGTGCGTTTACTGTCTTTGGTCATTCTAGTGTAACAATGGATGGTGCAGGAGCAACTTATAATGCTGGTGAGTTTGCAGTATATGTTTTTCTTAGTGTTGGTATACCAAGTGCAGGTGCTAAGTTCAATGCTGGCACTGTAAGTGTAGTAAATGTTAATAATGTAACAGTAGGTGGAACAGGAGCTACATTTAATGCAGGAAGTTTTACCAACAAAGTAGATGTACAAGTAACAGTGGGTAGTGCTGAAGCAAGATTTAGAGAAGATTTAAGAGTGTGGAGAAAAACAACAGCACCTACTAGAGAATTTATTTGGAAGTTGGAAAATTAAACTATGGCTTTAACATACACTACACTTATCAGTAGGATTAAAGATGCAGCAGAAAATGATGGTCAAGAGTTTGATGTTGCTGTTCCTGATTTTATTGACAGGGCTGAATTAAGATTAACACGGGAAATAGATTCTCTTGGTTTAACTAATTTTGCTACCAGTAATTTTGTACAGGGTGATCCGTTTATTCAAAAACCTGTAGTACCTACCCGTTCTTTAATTGTACGAAATGTAAACTTTACAACTTCTACAGGATTAAGAACACAACTTCTTTTAAGAAGTAAGGACTATCTAAATGACTACTGGCGTAACAGAACTTCTGTAGGACAGCCACGTTATTATGCTAATTGGGGAGCAGAAAAACTTTTAATAGCTCCTGCTCCTGTCTCTGCTTATGAAGTGGAAATGTCTTATGTAGCCCAACCAGCAGCTTTAGCATCAGCTACTAATGAAGAAAACTATTATACTCAGTACTGTGCAAACGCTCTATTTTATGCGAGTATGGTAGAAGCATTATACTGGATGAAGAATCCTGCTGCTGCTCAATATTGGGATCAACAGTATCAACGTGAAGCTGTCTTCTTAAATAATGAAGCACGTAGAGCTAGAAGAGATGATATGGAAATAGCATCTAATCCGGCTGGTGGTCAGGATAATATACAACAAGGAACGCAATAGATGGTTACGACATATACACCTACTGTTAAATTAGCTAAACAAGGTTCGGGAGAAAACTCGAATACGTGGGGAACTATCCTCAATGACAATGTGATTGAGATGGTAGACAACTCGTTTAGTGCAAATATTTCTGGATCTATAAACTATGTGAGTGCTGCCGATATTACTCTTACTCGTGCAGATGGGTTAGGAGATCAAAGTAAACTAACTACTATACTTATCACTGGAACCCAAACATCTACTTCTGTAGTTAATTTAATTGTTCCTACCTTCACTACAGCTTCAACAGCAAATGGAGCACAGTGGGCAGGAAAGATGTACATTGTACGTAATCCTAACGATTTTAAAGTACAGGTAAAAGGAGCAGGGGGTGTAGGTTCTACTGTTCCTAAAAAAGCTACAATGGGTGTACTAGCTACACCAACTACGGTTGTTCCTTTGTTCAGTGGTATGTGGGCTGCGAGTGCAAAAGATAACAGTGCCTACATAGGTAATCAATTTGTTGAACAAGTTTCTATAGGAACTAGTGCAGGTAGTGATCCTTCTTTTAACTTTGGAAGAATAACACAAAGCTCAATAAGTGCTACCAGTTTTAACAACGGTTTAATAACTAACCTAAGTGCAACAGGATCTGCATCGTTTGCAGGGGCTACTACTTTTGCTTCTGTTGCCACATTTAACGGAGATGTTACAGTAAATGGACGTAGTATTTGTGCTATCACTACTATTAATACGAGTGCTACAGCAGCTATCGATTTAAGCCAATCTAACTTTTTTATGGTAAGAGCAAGCGCATCTGTAAGTGGTGCAGTTTCTATATCTATGATTGCTCCTACAAATGGAAAGGTTGGACAAACAGGAGCTATATATTTAATTACAGGTAATAGTGCTGGTAATTCAACATTCAGTTTTCCTACAAGTGCTTGGAAGTTTCCAGCCGGAGTTACTGTACAAAAGACAGCTTCAGCAGGATCTGTAGATTTACTTACCTACTTTGTTAGAGAAGTAAGTTCTAATGGTACAATGAAAGCAATAGATGTAGCTGCTATAAAAGACTTTAGAAGTTAAATAGGCGTACAATGTCAACTGAAACTCGTACAGTAAAATATGATTTCCGTCCGGGCATTATGCGTGAATCGACTGAGTATGCTGCTGAAGGTGGCTGGTTTGATGGTAACAGAGTTAGATTTAGGGACGGAAAACCAGAAAGTATTAGGGGATGGCAAAAGAAAACACAGTCATCTTTTATTGGAACAGGGAGAGTAATACATAACTGGGCAGCTTTAGACGGTAGAAAATATATTGGATTTGCTACTGAACACAAAGCATACTTATTTGCTGGTGGTAATTTTCACGACATAACACCTTATCAGGTTACAGTTGCTCAACCACAGAATACATGGTTTACCACTGTTACAGGTGCATTTAGCACACAGTCAGGCTCTACAAACATAACAGTAAGTGCAGCAGCACATGGTCTTTTAACTGGATCATACGTAGATATATGTGCATGGTCCCCCACTAGCGGTGGAACTGGTGCAGGTACATATCCCGGTGGTATTACTTCAGTAGACGGAGATTATAGAGTAAGTGTTGTTAATGCTAATTCTTTTATTATTGCTGTAGGAAGTGCAGCAGACGCAACCAGTGTAAGTAAAGGTAAAGCTTCTTTCTGTGCTCGAATTAATTCTGGAAGTTCTGTAGCAGCAGGTGGTTTTGGATATGGTGCTGCTGACTACAATGCAGAACCTTTTACCATGACAGCTTATTCCAGTGTGTTTAATTTTGTAACTGGTGAAACAACTATTACTGTAAGTGTTTCCCATCACAACAGATCAACGGGAAGTTATGTCCACGTAAGTAGCTGGCCCGGTGCTGGTCTATCTGGAATTACTTCAGTCAGTGGGTTCTACGAAGTAAGTGCTGTTACATCCAACGCATTTCAAATTGTGGCTGGAAGTGCAGCAACAGGAACAGCTAGTGGTTTAGGAACAAATATATTTATGGATGTTGTTCCTGTTACGTCTGGCGAATACAGGGCTTGGAACGAAGCTGCTTCGACTACAAATATCTTTCTTGATATTCGTGAATGGTCTATGGATAACTTTGGTGAAGATCTAGTTATTAATCCGTATCCGGCTGGTGGTATATATAGATGGGATAAAACTTGTGGAACAGATAAAGTAGCTACTCTTGTTTCTGGTGCTCCCGTTTCTTCTAATGGTTTTCTTGTTAGTCCTGTTGCTAGACAAGGAATGTGTTTGGGTGTAACGGACTCAACAGGAACTTTTGATCCTATGCTGGTTAGATGGTCTTCTCAAGAAGATTTAACGGATTGGACAGACAGTACTACAAATACAGCAGGAAGCCTAAGACTTGCTAACGGTAGTGAGATTATAGGTGGCATAGCTGGAGCTAACATGATCTTAGTGTGGACAGATGTAGCTTTAACGGGATTAGAATTTATTGGAGAACCGTTTGTATTTGGCAGTAGACAGCTTGGAACTAACTGTGGATTAGTGGCTAAACACGCAATGGCAGAGTTTGATGGTCGTGTGTTTTGGATGGGTGATAGTAATTTCTTTGTTTATTCTGGACAAGTACAAGTACTACCGAGTACTGTTAAACGGCACGTGTTTGAAGACTTTAACTTTCAAAACAGACGAAAGGTTTACTGTGGTGTTAATGCTGAGTTTGGTGAGGTTACTTGGCTGTATCCAAGTTCAGATTCAGAAGAATGTAATAAGTACGTAACATACAGCCCATCACAGAACTACTGGACATATGGAGACGCTATCTGGACAACTTGGAATGATAAGACTATTATAGACAGCATTATAACAACAGGGGCTTCTGTATCTTCTGAAGCAGGTAGTGCAGACAATCATTACCTTTTCGATAACGAACCTCCTAATACTTTTACAGCAGATGGACTGGCTATGCCTGTATTTATTGAGAGTGGGGAGTTTGATATTGGCGATGGGGACGATATACTATTTATAGATAGAATTATACCAGACATAAAGGTAAGCGTAGGAAATCTACAGTTAAGTGTTAAAACAAAGTATCATCCAAATGATACAGTAATAACGAAAGGTCCATTTGAAATAACTCAGGATACGAAATTTCTTAGACCAAGAGCAAGAGGAAGAACAGGTAAGATAAGAGTTTCGACTGGTGCGCCCAATACAAGGTTTAATGTAGGGTCAATTAGAATGGATGTTATGGAAGATGGTAAGAGGTAGCAATGGCAGAGTATCCTGTCTTTCCACGTTTTCCTCACCAGTTTGAAGATCAAACCACACGTAAGATGTGGGAGTTAAACGAGAACTGGGCAAACCATTTAAGAACTGCTTTGTATGGGCAGGACGCTAACATTAATAAGCGTAAGCTTGAAGTAGATGGAAACGCAAGTGTGCAAGTACAGGGAAGAGTAAGAGTGGCAGAACCAACAACCAGTGTTACACCAGTAGCAGGGGATATTAGATTTAACAGTTCATCAAATACGTTTCAGGGATTTGATGGCACTTCTTGGCAGGATTTTCACTAATGGCTATGAATAGAGCAAATGTAAATAACCAACTAGTAAACGACTTAGGTTCTTTTGTAGGAAAAGATATTGGTACACAGTTTGCAAGGAAACCTAAAAAGCTGGCAGAAGGTGGAGAGACAACTATTGTATCTGAAGACCTGCATGAAGTTACTTATACTCGTCCTGACGGATCTAAAGTAAGGTACAGATATAATCCTAAAACTCATGGGAAGCCACAACCAGACGGTCAAATGAGAAAGCTAGGTGCGAGTGCAGATGACGTAGCTAAAGTAGGAGGTATTACTTTATTTGATCAGGCTGAAGTTGTAGAAGTACCTGCCGAAGCTACAGGACAAAAAGAACCTGATAAAAAAGATAGAGAAAGAGAAGAAGCACCAGCTACCTCTGCTGACTTTCCAGATCCTATAGACTTACCCGATCCTGAAGCTAACATGGTATCTGGATTAAAATCACGAGGTCTGTCTAATTTAATTGGTGCTCCAATAAGAGCAATGCTTCCGTCTGGTATTGGAAATTTTTTACCTAAAGATGAACTGGGAGCTACAGCTAGAATGCCATATGGTGCATTAGACGCACCGGGCATATTTGAGAATATTGAAAAAAACATAGATCCTAATACTGGTCAACTATTTAAAAGTAATATGCTTGATGTTATTAATCCTTTAGTAGATGATCAAAGAATATATGAAGGTTTAAAACTTGCAGACGATTATCAAAAAGCTTTTGCTTTAGCAGATGGTTCAAAAGGACAACCGCTTGATCGAGTAAGAGCAGGAGAGTTTGACAGAAGAGAAAAAGTACAAGGCGGTAAAGCTACTGTACTTGATGAAGAAGGACAGGAGTGGAGAGACGGACCGGGTGGAGAAATGTATGATCGTTTTGGTTTTGATACTCGTGGTTTATATGATGCAGGTATGGACAAAACAAATCCAAACAATCCTGATTATGATCCTGACCTTGACTTTAAAACATTTGGCAGAGATGCAACAAATCCAAACAGAACTGAGATAGTAGACGGTGAGAAAAAAGTTGCTCGTCCTTATCAGACTTTGTTTACTCAAGAACCTTTATTTAGAGATCGAAGAGGAGGAGAGGAAGAAGGAGATAAAGAACCAGCACCCAAACCTACTAGAAGTGGTTTAGAATGGGCTGGTCCACCTACTACTAGAAGTGGTTTAGAATGGGCTGGTCCTCCATCAACGGCTAGTCCTGCTACTGATCCTGATACTGATCCTTACATAGCAGGTACTCCATCAAACATGGCTGACGCTTTTACTTATCCTACTGATCCTGATACTGATCCTTACATAGCAGGTACTCCGTCAAATATGGCTGATGCTTTTAATTATCCTACTGATCCTACTCCAAGCGGTGTCTGGGCAGAAGCAGATATGTTAGGTACTAACCAGCCTCTTGAAACTACATTTGGAATGCCTGTTCCTGACTATGCAAAAGATACTCCATCAAACATGGCTGATGCTTTTAAGTATCCCTCAACTCAAAGATCAACACAAGAAGAATTACTAAGGGATGATTATAGACTAGGGCCAAAAAGTGTAGAAAAAGAAATACTAGAAGCTCCTGTATTTCCTGACATACCCGGTTTAGATAGAGGAATGCCAGCAAGACTTGATCCTAATGCTCCTCTGATTGATGAAGAAAAAGATCTACCAATTTCACAAAAAGAACTAGGAGACGCTAGTTTAAAAACTCGTCCAAGTGTCTTCGATAAAATTCCCAGTGGTTTACGGGCAGTGGTAAACGCACTTACACCTGACGCAAAAGCTCACGGTTGGCATCTTGGCCTCCGTCCAGAAGATTATACGCTTGCTGCAAGAATTGATAAAGATACAGGTGCAGGTTTACCCGGAGTAGGATTTGACGAAGATGCTTTTTTTACTCCTTCTCCTGAACAATCTTCATCTCTAAGTGGGTATGATCCAAGTTGGATGGGAACTGCGTTTGTTGACGAGCCATCTGGTGCTGGCGGTGACTGGATGTCAGGCGTGTCTGACGAAGATTTTGACAGTTTTGTAGGTGGAGAGGGATGGGGTGCGTATGCAGATGCAGAAGAATATGATGTTGGTACAGACGATATGGGATCTTTTTGGAAGCAGGGTGGACCTATTCGTATGGCAGGAGGTGGAGGGTTAAGTTCTCTCCGTCCTCCTATACACGAAGGAGACTTTGTAATAGCTGCCGATGTTGTATCTGGAATAGGAGACGGATCAAGTGACTTTGGTGTGCAAAGGCTTAGTGAAGAACTTGGCGTAAGTCCTTTTAAAGCAGCTACAGGAAGTTTGGTTGGAGAAGTCAGAGGACCGGGAAGTGGTCTGGATGATTTGATTCAAACGACAATAGGTGGTAAAACTGCTGCCAGAGTAGCAAACCAAGAATTTCTAGTTCCAATGCAAGATGTGGCTAAAATTGGAAATGGAAGTATAAGACAAGGCCAAGAAATGTTATACAAACTGATGGACGCTGTACGAAATCAAAAGACAGGAGGGGACCAACCACCACGATTACAAGGATCGCTGGCTTCATTAATGAAGGGTTAAACTATGTATGAAATGTCAGCAGTTCCGCATGAGGACATACATCGTGTGCTTCCTCACATAGATAAGTACTTGTCAAAAGTTATACCGTATACAGGAGGACGATACGCTAAAGAAGACATAGTAAATGGAATAGAAAATAAAGTATTCGATCTTTGGGTTCCTTTAAATCTTAAAGATAATAAGATAGACGGGGTGGTAGTTACCCAGTTTACAGTGTATCCTAGAAAGAAAGTATTTACTATTCTGTTATGTTGTGGAGATAATTTAAACAAGTGGTATGATCCTTTATTTGAAATGCTTTATCACTACGCTGCTGGAGCAGGATGTGACTTAGCGGAAGTAGTTGGTAGAAAAGGGTGGATAAGAAAACTAAAGGATATAGGATTTAAACAATCGATGTGGATAGTAGAAAGAGAAATTAAAAATGGGTAGTTCATCAAAACCAGCACAATCTGTACAAACACAAGTAAGGCAAGAGTATCCAGCCTTTTTTAAACCTCATTTAGAGACAGTTCTACAGGGAGCGTCTGATCAGTTTCAACGGGAGTATACTCCTTTTGATCTTCCTCGTTTAGTAGAAACTCCTCAAGCAAGAACAGACGCACTTACTGCATTACAAGCAGATGACCTAGCTGCCCTTAGTAAGCCACAGTTTGAACAAGCTTTAGCTTTGACAGGACAAGCTGCTCAAACATTTCCAGAAAGTAACATCGCAGATTACATGAATCCTTATACAGATTTAGTTACAAAAAATCTTTTAAGGAAGGCAGCAGAAAGACGAGGCATAGATAGAAAAAAGATTTCGGATAGTGCTGCTCGTGCTGGTGCTTTTGGTGGCAGTCGTCATGGTATGTCTGAAGCTATGTTTGATCGAACAACAGATGAACAGTTGCAGGATATTGAAGACAGGGCAAACATGGCTAACTTTTCAAATGCTATGCAAGCCATGCAAGCTGATAAAACAAGAGGACTAAGTGCTGCTTTACAGACAGCTAATCTTGGAGATAACTTACGTAAAGCTTTAATAGAAGGACAGATTGGAAAAGAAAGAGCAGCTACAGCCGAAGAAGCATTAGCGCAAAAGACACGGGATGTAGGTTTCCAAGAGTTTCAAGAACAGCTTACGTTTCCACAACAAAAACTAAATGAGTACTCTGCAATTATTCGTGGTCATACTCCACCTACAAATGTATTTCAAAACAGAGACATTCAGGTAGCTACCAGTCCTTTACAACAAGTTGCTGGTGTAGGTACAGCTTTAGCTGGATTGACTGGATTTGGTGCGAAGCAAGGTGGGCCTGTTAAATATAACGAAGGAAAGGGAGTTTCCAGTGCATCAGGAATAAATAATATTATCCAAGATCTTACTAATCTAGGTAAAAGTATTGGAGGAACACAAGAAGTTTTAAGAGATACAGGAGAATCATTAAGACTTGCCAGAGATATGGGAGAATCAAGAGCAGGTCGTTATCCAACAGAAGAAGTAGCAAACTTAGAAGAAGACTGGACATTAGCAGAAGATTGGAACGTAGATCCAGACACAGGAGACTCGTATGGAGATATTATGTTAGGCAAAGGTTTTGAGAAGAAACCTCGATACCAACCTAAAAACTTTGCATACGGTGGTGTACCCGGTCAGCCTTACACAGAAGACATAGGAACTGTTGGTGGACTTGCTTCTATAGCTGGACCACAAATGCGTTTTGCTTATGGCGGTGTTCCGGGTCAGCCCTACACTGAAGACATTGGTATGGTAGGTGGATTGGGTGCTGTTGCAGGACCACAGTTAAGGTTTGCTCCCGGTGGTGCTCCAAGTCCTTTTAAAGCAGCTACAAAAACTGGTGGTCTTTATGGTTTAGGAAAACTTTCCGATATGGGAAAACGTGTTGCTAGGAGTGGTGATAAGCGTATAAGACCAATTTGGCACGGAGATGTGTATGGAGAAGAAACTAAAGACGTAGAGCATCTAAGTACTTTACCTCTACCTCATACAACCTCTACCAGAAAGAATCCTTCTAGCTGGTGGGATGGTTTCGTAATGGCAGCAGATCCAACTGGATCATATAGTAAAGATATTTTAAACGACCCTAAACGATTAAAAGACGCTTTACAGTTGACGAAGACATCAGACGAGAAAGTCGAGGATGTAGAAGAAGTATCTACTGAAGAATGGTCAGGAGCAGATATGTTATTAACAGATCCTAGTGTTCCAAAAGAAATTCCTAAAGTAACAGATACTCCTAAAGTAAAAGAAGCTAAGAACAAAAAAGCGGAGAAAAAATGGGGTCCAAACTGGAAGCTTGTGGCAGCAGGTATGGCTATGATGGATGGAACAGATAAGGGACTTCAGAATGCTTCTAAGTTAATAGCTCAAATGGATACTGAAGACGACAAGTTAATGAATAAACTTAAAATGGATTATATGAAATCTCGGTCTCAAGCTGGACGAATGAATGCTCGAACTAATATGTTAAAAGCTATGTACGATAGACAGTTTAAAACTGCCGACCATAAAAGAAAATTATGGGAATTAGATAATAAAATTAAAACTGGTAAAATTGATAGCTATGATAAGATGCTTAAACAGTATCCTGACATTGTAAGAATGCAGATGTTTGAGTTTTCTGAAAAAGATCTAGGACGGATTGAAGGGTCAAGTGATCCTAATGCAATGAAAATGCATATATTAAATAATAAATTACGAAATCTTTTCGCTGCTATAGAAACTCCTAGTGATCCTCCTCCTGCAAAACCAGAAGAACCTTCTCTTATAGATAAATTATTTGGTAAAGCGGAAGGTGGATCTATTCCTACATCTTTGAGAAATGCAGGTGTAACCAGTATACGAAAGATCTAGTCTTATGCCTTATGCTTTAAATGTAAAAGGATTGGGTGAAGTAGAAGTTCCTGACGATTCTTCCGAAATTGAAATGCTGCAAGAAGTTCTTCTTCAGAAAGGTAGAAGTGGAGAAGACAATCCTTACCTAGATACAGAGCAGGAGTTTTTACAAAGCGTATCTACTCCTTTATTTCCCCCTATTAAACATGAGCCGTATGTAGAACCAGAACCTGATCGTGGTTATGTTGGAGAAATCATGGCTGGTTTAGGGTCGGGGTTTGTCGGAATGCTTGGTTCTGCTTTATCGGGAACTGAAGAAGTATTCGACACTACAGAAGAAGATAAAAAAAATAAAGGTGCTCTTCAAATTATAGGTGAGCATTTAGAAGGAATAGCTGCCGACATAAAACCAACAGAAGGAAAAGAAGTAACATATCAATTAGCTGCTGGTGTTGGTTCGATTGGTGGTATGATTGGTGCGCCTTTAGCATTAACTACTGGATTGGGATTGGCAGGAGTAAGCGCACCTGTTACAGCTACATTAGGAGTATTAACAGCAGGAGCTATTGCAGCCGGAGCAGGTGCAGATGAGGCTTACGACAGAGTACAAGAACATAAAGCAAAGGGTAATAAGGTTACAAATGATCAGGTAAATGATGTAACACAAAGAGGGTGGGGTATTGGCTGGCTTGAAGTAGCTCCGTGGGCCAGAGCAATGAGTATGTTCAACAAAATGAAGAAGGTATCTCAGTTAGAATCTAATGCTCTTGAAGGAGTAGATAATGCAAAGGCAGCAGCTACCAGAGCACAAGCTAAAAAAACAGGAGTATTTGAAACAGCTAGAGAAGAAGTACGAAAACGAGGAGAGAAAGCTAGACTAAATAATACACACGCTAAACATTTTGGCAAAGATACTAATCCTTTTCTTAGAGAGTATGCAAAAGATATTGCTAAACAGTTTGGCTTTGAGGGTGCTCAAGAATTTAGTGCAGCGTTATTACAGAATGCTGCTGAACGATCCGTTTATAATCCAGATAAAGAATTGATAGGAACAGAATCTATACATGAAGGATTGTATGGCGGTGGTGCTGGTGCAATCTTTCAAGGAATTATAGGAACTTTTGCTCCTCGTAAGTCTCGTGTGTACCGTAAAAAAATGAAAGAGTTTATGGACACAGCAGAATATAAGCAGATGAGTGGAGATGCTTTAAAGGCTGCTGAAGATTTTGAGAATGCTACAGATGCGGAGACAGCAGAAGAAGCTAGAAATAGATTTGATCGTACAAATGATTTATTAACATCAGCTTTAATCGACAAGGTTTATAATTCTCCTGAAATGATTAATTATTTAAAGGAAGAAGGATATAGTCCACAGTATTTAAGTGCAATGATAGCTGATCCTAATGTAGGTTTATCTGAGGTTTATAATGATCATGTTTTAAATCCTCGAACAAAGCATCAGGCAGACACAGATGATCTGATTTTTGGTATGTCGAATCCAGCAAATGAGGACGGACGGCCCTATACTTATACTGAAGCAGAACAATTAAAAAAAGAATACGGAGACGGTAAAGAACTGATTTCCGAATTAGAGTATCGTCAAGAGAATGCTAACGATAGTGATGAAGTACAGCGTTTAAAAATTCAATTAAGAAAAGACGGATGGTCCCAAGACGAAGTACAAAAATTAGATGGGAATAATTTAGCAGCTAAACTTAAAGAGATAATCACCTCACAAAATGTAATCGAGTATGATAAAGACCTGATGAAAAACATCAGGAAACAAATAAACAAACACCCTAAACCTAATAAAACTAATATAAAAAATATTGTAAATAAGGCTATCTTAGATCATCAGAAAAAAAGAGAAGAAGACACGAAAACAAAAACAACTAAAGAAGGAAAGACTACAAAAAAGAAAGCAACAGCGTCTAAGTCTAAAACAAATGACAAAGGAAAAGTTGAAGACGGGGTTACAGTAAATAAAGATGGAGACGAAGTACTTACAGGTGTAGATCTTTCTAGTTTAACAGAAGGAGAAACTACAGCAGTAGATACTACACAAGTAGATGCTACAGAGGTAGATGCTACAGAGGTAGATGCTACAGAGGTAGATGCTACAGAGGTAGATACTACAGAGGTAGATACTACAGAAGTAGATGCTACAGACGATGTAGAGCGTGATGAAGAAGGGGTGGAAATACTTCGTAATGAGAATGACGTAATTGTACAACAAGCTTTTGATATGGCAATCAATCCTACTAATACGCATAGAGGAGTACCGTTTAAAAATCTTCCAGAAGATCACGAAGCAAGAAGACCACTCAATGTATATAACAATAGACAAAGACGGAATGATGCTACAAAA
>Ga0114932_10003918_pt1 | contig 14247 bp, 13 predicted proteins | sample 2SBtaG_2_FD_87286 | JGI IMG/M metagenome (GOLD analysis project Ga0114932, IMG submission 87286) | Deep subsurface microbial communities from Kolumbo volcano to uncover new lineages of life (NeLLi) - 2SBTROV12_ACTIVE470 metaG | ecosystem: Environmental > Aquatic > Marine > Volcanic ...
AGGATTAAAGATAATAAAATAGTCGATTCTGAAACTATAGCTGATTTTGAAGGAGAACTTAACTTAGGACCTCCTTCGATAGAAAAATTAGATAGATATGAATTTCAAGCTATCTATCCAGATAATGAATTTTTGAATTTGAAAATAAAAGGTGGAAAAAGTGAGGTGATTAAAATCAAACCACCAAGAAATCAAATTTCAATAGGACCTATGTTAGGTGTAACATATAATCAAATAACTGGTTTGACAGAACCAATATGGGGTATAGGGATAACTTATAACCTCGTTAAACTTTGGGATTGGAAGTAAAATGGCATTTAAAGATATTTTCAAAGATGAAAATGAATTTAATGAAAAAACAATAATAGGTTTTATGTCATTTGCTGTAATGACTTTATATAGTCTTACAGATTTGTTAACGGGCTATATGGGTATGGAATTACCCATAAACGACTTTGTGTATAATAGTTTTCTATATATTACACTTGGTTGTTTCGGAATAGCCGGAGTAGAAAAAGTAATGGGTGGTAAAGATGCCAAATAGAACAGCAAAAGATAACAAACGTAAAAGAGCACTTTTGAATAAAAAATGGTCTACTGAAGGTAGAACTGCAAAACAACACAAGAAGTGGTTAGCTAAACAAGAGGAAAGAGGACCACAATTCCCAGTATATGGTAGAAGATAGTGATTAGACTATCCATAATAAATGGTGAACAATCACTTCAAGAGAGATGTGATATGTGTGGTTGTTATGTACGAGATTTAACAACGGATGATATCTTAGTTAAACCAAAATGGGCTAATTCTGATAATATGACTTTTAAAGATTCAAAAGGAAATGAGATATCAGGTTCAGCTCCACGTGGAGAGTGTCATTGTGAGGAATGTAATTAATGATTAAGTTAAAACAAATAGTAGAAGGAAAAGATTCAAAGGATGCAGCTGGTATAGCTTATTTTCTTAATGATACATTATTATGTTGCCAAGATACTGAAGGGTTATGGGGAATACCAAAAGGACATATTCAAGTTGATGAAACACCAGAAGAAGGTGCACATAGAGAATTTACAGAAGAAACACAAATTGTATTGAATAAACCAATTAAGTTTTCACACAAAGCAAAAAAAGATAATGGTGGTGACTTTCACGTTTTTAAATGTAAAGGTGATAAAAAATTTATACCACGTATTGGTAACGAACATATGGACTGGGGTTATTATTCAATTTCAGATTTACCACAACCATTTGATAAACGTGTAATAAAAGTTATTGATAATATTAATGAATCTATTTTATTAGAACGAATTGATTTATTAGATACTGCACAACAACTCGTAAAACATTATAAATTAAAATCTAAAATAAAGTTTACACGTGGTAAAGATTTAGCAGATTATGATTGGGTATCTGATACTATAAATTTACGACCATCTTATCCAACAACTAAAAAATTTCTCATAACGGTTTTACACGAAATAAAACACGCCTTAGATAGAAAAAGATTAGGTGTCAAAAGATATGAAAAGTTATATTCTATAGCTGGTGAGATGGCTGTACAAAAAGGTGGTGATTTTCACGATGACAATAGATTTGAGGAGGATGCTGAAAGATGGGGTATAAAAGAGTATCGTAAATGGAAAAATAAATTTTAATTTGAAGTTTTACTTTAATAGTTATAGTAGTAAGTTATGAAACCACGTAGTGCAAAAAACAAGGGTAAGCGACTACAAAATAAAGTCCGTGATTTAATCCTTGAAAAATTCAATTCTTTAGAACCAGATGATGTACGTTCTATAACCATGGGCGATAGTGGTGAGGATATACTTTTATCACCTGCTGCTCGTAAACTCTTTCCATTTAGTGTAGAGTGTAAAAATCAAGAAAAATTAAATATTTGGTCGGCTTTAGAACAAGCTGAAAATAATAGTGAAAACCACACACCTTTAGTGATATTTAAAAGAAACAGAACAAAAACTTATGCAGTTTTAGAATTTGATAAATTATTAGAATTTTTAGATGAGAAAAAATAAAGTAATAAATAATCACACATTTTCATTTTCAGGGTCTCAATTAAATCAATTAAAAAATATGCCAAGATTAACTGAAAAAGGATTCAAAAAATCAAAAGTTCCTAAAAAAATATTTGAAAATATTATTGAGGCGTATAAAATAGAGAAACAAAATTTTAAACCAGAACCAACTGGTGTTACTAAAAATAGTGTTATTAACTTACAGGAAGATGTACAAGCTAGTTATATTACAGAAAACGTTTATTTCTTAAAGTGGATATTAGAAAAATTAAGAACACATCACGAAGAGTGGTGTGAAATTCCGTTACACAATTCTCAAGCTTATGGGTTTAGAAAATATGTAAGAGGAGCTTTTTTGTTACCACATGCAGATAGACATAAAACTCATATCATAAGTTCTATCATTAATGTAGAACAAAAAGTAGATGAACCCTGGCCACTTGAAATAATAGGATATGATGAAAAAATGCATAAAATATATTTAGAACCAGGTGAAATGTTATTCTATGAAAGTGCTAAATTACTACACGGTAGAACTACATATTTTAAAGGTGATTACTTTGTTAATTTATTTTTACATTACAGACCTCAAAATTGGGATGATATGTTAGAAACGATAAAAATATGAATCATAGTAAAGTATACAATTTGTTGAATAGAGTATTGAAACAGAATGGTAGAAAACTTAAAAAAACAAATGAATATATGTATTGGTCACCCTTCGTGTCTCATCATAAACCTAAACTACAAGTCAATATACAGACAGGTAAGTGGCATTGTTGGGTAAGTAATCAAGGTGGACATAATTTATTTCAGTTATTTAAAAAAGTAGAAGCTAGTAATCAACACTTTGATGAACTGAAAGAACTTGTTGGAGATTTTTCTTATACTAAAAAGAAACAAACTAACGATAGTGAAAAAACTTTAGTACTACCCAAAGAGTTTAAACCTCTTTGGAATGGTGGTGATAGTATTGTTAAACGACACGCCTTGAGTTATCTATACAAAAGAGGTATAACTGATAGTGATATCTTAAAATATAATATTGGTTATTGCGATGAGGGTTTATATTCTAATCGTATTATTGTTCCATCATACGATGAAGATGGTAATTTAAATTTTTTTGTAGGTAGAGATTTTTACAATAGTAAAATGAAATATCGTAATACACCGACTACTAAAAATGTTATTGGGTTTGAATTATTTATTAACTGGGACGAACCAATAATTTTATGTGAAGGTGTATTTGATGCTATGGCATTTAAAAGAAATGCTATCCCTCTCTTCGGTAAAACTATAATGAGTAACTTACAGAAAAAAATAATTGATAATAGAGTGCAAACTATATATTTAGCTCTTGATAATGATGCTATAAAAGATGCAATAAAAATTTCAGATAATTTCATTAATAATGGTATTGAAGTGAAAATGATGAAGTTCAAAGAAAAAGACCCAAGTGAAATAGGTTTTAAAAATTTATTAGATTTAATTGATAAAACTGATAAAACTAAATTTTCAGATTTAATGAAAATGAAATTAAAAGGATTATAAGTGATAAAACCAAATATCGTAAAAGTTCCATTTCGTAAATTAAAACACATACATCATATTTCAGATATACAGATTCGTAACTTAAAAAGACATACAGAGTACGAAGAAGTTTTTGAAAGAACTTATGAGGAAGTGCGTAAAAACAAAGACAATGCAGTAGCTTATATCGGTGGTGATATAGCTCATTCTAAAACTGATATGTCTCCCGAGTTAGTTGACCAACTATCAAGATTGTTCAAGAACCTTTCTGATATTGTTCCTACAATTATTATTGCGGGTAATCACGATTGTAATTTAAATAATCGTTCACGTCTTGATGTACTTACACCCATTGTAAATAATCTTAATCATCCTAACTTACACTATCTAAAAGATACTGGTGCTTACAAGTGTGCAGATACTACGTTTGTGGTATGGGATTGTTGGACTGATGAAAAAGATTTTATAGAAGCTAAAGATGTAGAAGGTGATACTAAGATTGTATTGTTTCACGGGACGGTAGATAGATGTGAAACTGATTTAGGATTTAGATTACCCTCTGATGTTAAGATTACTAAGTTTAAAGGTTACGATATGGGATTACTTGGTGATATTCATAAACGTCAACACCTTAATAAAGAAGAGACAATATCCTATTGTGGTTCATTGGTTCAACAAAATCACGGAGAAGGATTATCTCACGGATATCTTTTATGGGACGTTCCAAATAGAAAATCAGAATACATTGAAATACAAAACGATTATGGTTATTATACTTTAGATATAGATAAAGGTGTAGTTCCAGATATAGATGATATGCCAGCTAAGGCTAGACTTCGTGTTAGAGTAGCCAATACTTCTGCTACAGAATTAAAGAAAGCTCTTGCAGTAATTCACGATAAGTATGGTGTACAAGAAATGTCAGTTACGAGAACTGATACTATATATAGCAACGAAAGAGTTAGAAATAAAAGTATATCTGTAGGTGATATCAATAGTACTGATGTTCAATTTGATTTAATTAGAGACTATTTAAATGACAATCATATTGTAAGTGAAGATGTTTTATTAAAAATAAAAAATATAAATGAATCATTAAATCAAATAATACCTGAAGAAGAAGTATATCGAAACGTAAATTGGAAACTTAAACACTTTGAGTTTTCTAATATGTTTAGTTATGGTGAAAACAATAAGGTAGATTTTACTAAGTTAAATGGTATTGTTGGTATATTTGCTCCAAATGCTTCTGGTAAATCTTCTCTGTTAGATGCATTATCATTTTGTTTATTTGATACTTGTAGTAGAGCATTTAAAGCAGAAAATGTTTTGAATAATAAAAGAAATGATTTTTTCTGTAAAGTTAACTTTGAGATAGACGGACAAGATTATTATATTGAAAGAGTTGCTAAAAAACAAAGAAAAGGTAATGTCAAAGTAGATGTAGATTTTTACACGATAGATGATATAGGTGAAAAGGTTTCTATGAATGGTGACCAACGTAGAACTACAGATGCTAATATTAGAAAAGTAATTGGTTCTTATGATGATTTTATTTTGACAGCTCTTTCCTCTCAAATAAAAAATTCTGTCTTTATTGAAAAAACTCAAAAAGAAAAGAAAACACTTCTTGCTCAGTTTATGGGATTAGAAATATTTGATAAGTTATGGGTATCTGCTACAGAAGAAATACGAGATGTATCTGCTGTTCTTAAAAACTTTAAAAAGAATGATTGGGAACGAGACTTAGCTGACATTAAAGAAAAGAAAGTTAAATACAAAGAACAACAAAAACAATTAGAAGGTGATAAGGACGAGTTACAAACAAAAAAGAAATGGAATGAAAGTGCAATAAGAACCTTGACTAAGAAGTTAAGACCTACAGACCCTTCGATAGAGAACTTAGATAACCTAAAAGAAAACAAAGAAATGTTAACTAAAACTCTTAATAACATAGATAATCAATTAGGTGAAGTATCTTCTAAAACTCAAAAAGCTGACATATTAGATAAAGAATTACGATTAAAAATAAACAATCATAAAGAACAAAAAACAGAAGAAAACTTTATAGAATTAGAAAGATTAGAATCCGAAAGTAGAGAATTAGAAATAGACTTAGATAAATTAAAAATAGAAGTGCGTACTAAGTTAGAAAAAATAGAAAAACTTGGTGATTTAGAATATGATGAAGATTGTGATTATTGTATGAAAAATCCCTTTACACTTGATGCTATAGAAACTAAAAAATTAGTTGAAGTTGATAAGAATCGAGTAAAAGAACACCTAATTACTATTGATGCTATATCTCAAAAAATTAAAAAATTATATCATACACGTGAAAGAAAATCAGATTTAGATGATACTATAAATAAATTACAAAAAGTTTCAATATTAATAAATGAAACTAATAGTAGTAAAGTTTTATTAGGTGAAAAGAGAAAAAATGTATTACACCAAATAACAACTACTGAAGAAAAAATAATCAAGTACTACGAACAAGAAAAAGATATTACTTATAATCAACAAGTCGAGAATGAAATTTCTAAAACAGAAGCTGACTTGGAAGATATTAATAATGAACTTGATATATTGATAAATAAAATTAATAATGTGTTTGGTGAAATAAAAGTTGTAGACACGAACAGACGAACAATTCTTACTAATATTAAAAAAGTTGAAGAGTTAGAAGGTAAATATGAAGCATATCAATATTATCTTGATGCTGTAAAACGTGATGGTGTTCCGTATGACTTGATTACAAAAGCTCTTCCAACTATTGAGGGTGAAGTAAATAATATTTTATCACAACTTGTTGACTTCCAAATGTTATTTGAGATGGATGGTAAGAATATAAACAACTATATTGTATATGATGATGATAATGTTTGGCCTCTTGAGTTGAGTAGTGGTATGGAAAGATTTATATCAAGTCTTGCTATTCGTGTGGCGTTAATTAATGTATCTAATTTACCACGAAGTAACTTCTTAGCTATTGATGAGGGTTGGGGAACTATGGATTCAGATAACTTAAACTCAGTATATAACCTATTTCAATATCTTAAATCACAATTTCAATTTACATTGATTGTATCTCATATAGATTCTATGAGAGATGCTGTAGATACTTTATTAGAAGTTAAGAAAGAAAAAGGTTTTAGTAATATTATTTTTGATTAGAATATAAAATTCTTTTCGTACATTTTTCTTTTATAAGTTCCTCAATCAGAGCGTACATTTTATAGCCGTGCGTTTTCGAATATTCCTTAATCATATCACGAAATTCTTTTCGTATCTTAATATTTACAAATTTATCTTCCATACACATAAGTATAAAAATACATACTTTTTAATTAGTTTTTACTTACTTTTATTCGAAAAATTTCTAATCTAAATATTTATTATATATCAACAGGAGACCTGTAAATGGGATTCATTGCCCGTCGTTTAATAAAACAAGACTTAGAAAATGTACAAGTATTAGTAAATGATACTAATAACGATTATTTTAATTTAGTTGAAATACCAAGTACCTTCGTACAGGGTAGGTCTGCATTTAAAATATTTGGTTCACCTTTACTGAAAAAAGAAGTTCCATTAAAAATGGAAATGTTAGATGCTGCCGGTAACACGGTTTTTATGTCTCCAGTTGACCTTGTAGGTGAAGAAGTACCACCATTCTTACCATATCGTTTTATAACCGTTGAAGTTTATAGACCACCAGTTAATAAAGAGGGTATAGGAACTTTAACTATATTGGGTGAATTAGAACCTACTGCAGTTGACTTTCAGATTCCTACAAGTTTTCAAAATACATATAACGTAAAATATTCACAAAAAATAAATATAGATTTATCAACCGTTGTAAACTCACAACCTATAAGATTTTATAAAGCACCGTTTATACAAGCAGAAGAAATAGTAAAACCAAGAATTGTACTTACACCTGTAACTCAATCTGCTAAACTTTTTCCATCTGGTTCTGCTATCACATCACCAGACCTTAAAGGTAAATCTATAGCAGTTACTACTGGTTCGAAAGAAAAAGAAGATGATATTACACCACATAGACCTAATAAAGATATAGAACAATTTTCTGAAAAGTATAAATATAAAACAGGTCTTTATGGTGGTGCACCACCACTTATAAAACGTAGAGGTGGTCGTGTATTTTTTGCATCAAAAGAGGACCCACCACAAACCATTTCAATACCACAAGGTAATTTAAATGCTAAAATGCAAGGTGGAACATTAACAATTCCAGAACATACTACAACCGTTAAAAAAGCTGATGGTGGGGGTGATACATTTAATGAAGAGGTAACGGTACCAGAATTTCAATCAACTATTAAAGAGATTATAAGTGATACTAAACTTGTTCTTGATGACGTTGTAACCTTTGATGATGCTGAAAAAGTAGACCACAAAATTGTAGATGATTTTCAAAATGTACCTTTAACTATGTCATTTGATGACGTTGACCGTACTATCGTATCCTCAAGTGTACACAATGATTCATTTTTAAATTTAACAATTAAAAATCTTAGAACATTTTCTGGTGATGTTTATAGGGTAAAAGCACACGGGAAAATGCATTCAAGTAATACAGGATTTGCTGTACTAGCTGACACCGTAATAGAATCACCAGAATTGTTACGAGATGATACATCAATATCTGGATTTTTAAGAACTGGTTATTTTTTAGACCAAAATCATATAAACACTTATTGGTCAGCATCTTCGTTTAATTCAAATACAAAAGGAGCAGAGGTAGAACTTACACACACTGGTAGTGAGTATATAGATTCTTTACATCTAAGTGGTTCTACAGCAGGTGTCAATGAATCTATAGTAGCAGAAACACACCCAGACTATCCTTTTATTTTAGAAAAAAATGTAGTATACACATTATCTGCTTTAATCAAAGGTAAAACTACTGAAAAAATTAACGATGAAGGTATTAAAGAAAATACTGGAAAACTATACTTTCATCTCTCAGGTTCAAATTTAAATCCCTCTCAAAAAATAACTACAAATACTTACGTAGGTGGTGAATTAACAAGTGCTGAAAATGACAGAGTAGTATCATTAGAGTTAGATTCTAATCAAGCAGGAATGCAAGATTTTAATAGAGTTGAACATACGTTTCAACCATTATTTAATTTAGACACGTTAAGAAATACAGATACCGTACTACAATTAAGAGCTACTTCAGGTGAATGGCACATAAGTGATTTATCACTTAGACCTGCTCAAGACACTGGTTTCTCTCCAGACGAATATAATGTGATATTACCTTTACCAAGAACAACAAGACCTGATAAGTTAGATTTATTTATAGAATATTTTGACATAAATAGTAATACCGTAGAGACCGTAACTATAGCTGAAAATTTAGATATCAGTGGTTCAGCTTTTATTATTGATGGACTTGATAACTTACTTACTGGTTCATTATTTATGGGTGATGTTGCTGGAGCTGGTATTGAGATGGCTGGAGTGAATTCAGCCTTTATGAGGTCTGTTGGATATAAAGGATTTTTAAGTGCTTCTGAACACGGACTTGGTGGATTTATGATATTCAGTGGTTCTGTGCTACCAGATGAACCTGATAATTATACAGGAGCTGGTTTAGAAATACACGATGGTACAACTGGTGCAGATGAAAGTTATCTTAGATTCAGAACAGCACCATCTATACTTGATGTAAAAACTCAAACGTTCTTTTTAGGAAATTCAAGTAATTTTATCAGCGGTTCAAATGGAAACATTGAAATAACTTCAAGTAATTTTCACTTACAACCAGATGGTGATGTTATTTTACAAGGTACAATTACAGCTGAAGCTGGTGGTACGGTTGGCGGATTCACTATAAACGCTAATGATTTAACTGGTGGTTCAGGTGCTAACACTATAAAATTAGCATCAGGTGAAGGAATACATTTAGGTAATGCTGCTTTAGCATCAGCACCATTTAGTGTAACAAATGCAGGTGTGTTGAAAGCTGAATCTGGTACAATCGGTGGTTGGACGTTAGGAGCAACAAGTTTTACTGGTGGTGAGATGACTATAACGAGTACAGGTACTATCGAATCAAACCAATTTGCAACTAACGTTGCTGGTAGTGGATTCAGATTAACTGCTGATGACGGGGGATTCTTAGAAGTAGAGAATGCTAGAATAAGAGGTACATTAAAAACAGCAGTATTTGAAAAAGAAACCGTAAATGCAGTAGGTGGTCAGTTATATGTAGCAAACTCAACCGTATTGACAGGTTCTGCTGTTGCTCCTGGAGGTATTCATACAGCCGCTCAAACAACAATGTCAGTTGAAAATGTTTCTGGTTTCATACCTGACGAAATATTATCAATCAAGAAAGTAAGTGCTACAGGATTCGGTACAGAGTATGTTAAGGTTGTTAGTGCTTCAAGAAATGAACCAAGTAGTGAGACAGACCTCGGAGGTCTTTTATTCGTAGAGAGAGGTTTTGGAGACGGTGTTAGTGGTGATAGCGGTTCATTAGGAGATACACCATCATCAGCTCAGACCTATAGTGGTTCTCAAGTTATCGTATCAACGGGTAAACCTCCTGATACAGGATATATAAGATTAAATGCTAATCCTAATGATTTTACAACACCATATATGGATATTGTTGAGAGAACTGGTAGTGGTATTTATGATGTTGATTTAAAAGTAAGACTTGGTGATTTGAGTGGATTAAGCACAGCAAGATTACAAGAAGTATCAGCTGGGGGTTCACCTGGTTTTGGTCTTTATACAGATAATGTATTTTTAAAAGGTTCGATTACAGCCACGACTGGTTCTATTGGTGGTGTTAAAATGCAAGATGATAAATTATTTGTTGGAGCAGGAAACCATAATAATACTGATACAGGTTTTTATTTAGAAGATGATGGTAAGTTTAGTTTAAAAGATAAGTTAGTGTGGGATGGAAGTAACTTAGCAATAGCAGGTTCAATAACTCTTACAGCAGGTCCAACAGCAGACCAAATAGCAGCATTAGGACAAGCAACAGCCTCACTAAATACAACAACAGGTTCGTTAGCTTCAGATATAACAGATGCAGAAGCAGCTGCAGCCACATTATCACAAAATTTAGCTGCTGGTGCTGAAGCGTCAGCCAGTGCCGCATCATCATCAGCTTCAGGTTTAGCCGTAACTCACGGAAATGCAATTGGAACTGCAGCTGCAAGTGATGCTACAACTAAAGCTAATTCTGTATCATCATCAGCATCAATATTAGCAGGTCTACAAGCAGCAAGAATACAAGAATATGAAACTCACGTTCAACTTGATAATGATGGAATGGAATTGATAGCAGGAAGTGGAGTAAGTGTTGCTGACTATGGAGACACCGTAAGAATAGGACCAGATGCAAATAATGAAGCAAGAATTGAGATAGATAATAACTCAATCGATTTGATAGTTGATATTAGTGGAACCGATGTTACCTATGCACAACTTGCTGCAACAACCACTATTGGTAATACGGGAGCAGAACACGTATCGATTAGTTCAGATGGAGTTGACGTAAAAGATGCATCTACTTCACTTTCAAACTTCGGTTCTACCGTAAGAGTTGGACAGATAGGTGATAACCAATCAAGAGTTGAGATAACTTCTGGCGGATTGAAAATTATAAATAGACAAGGCTCTACTGATACTGATATATTAGACTTTAATGCTGATGGAGATGTCGTATCGAATACATTCTTACTTGAACGAACAAGATTATTTGGAGCGGGAGAAGATGGTGACCTCACATTGTTTGCAGATTCACTTACAGCTCCAAGTCTTACATCTACAACACCTTTTTCAACAGGACCATGGGCAAATGGTAGAGGTGACGTTTTATTTGTGAGAGAGAGTTCAGGTAATTGGAAACTCGAAAGTGATGTTTATGCAGACGATTTTACACTACGTTCTTCTCACCCTGTAAGTTTAAAAACAAACGGGTTTAGACTTTTTGTAAAAAACACATTAGATGTACAGGCTAATTGTTTTATTCATAATGATGGGAGTAATGGTACGGTAGGTAGCGACAATCCTGGTGCTGGAGCTGGTGGTACAGGGGGAGCAGGTGGTGCGGGTGCACCCGGAGGTAATCTGCAAGGAGGCACAAATGGTTCACCAGGTGGAGCGGGTGGTAATCGTAATGCTCCTAGTGGTGTATCTGGAGCAGGCGGTGGCGGAGCAGGCGGTTCAGGTGGTTTTGTATTTATATCAGCAAGAGTAATCTCTCAAGGCACTTCAAACAATATTCGGTCATTAGGTGGAGTTGGAGGAGCAGGTGGTACAGGCCTTGATTAAAAATTCAAATAGGAGAATTTAAATGAGTAAAAGATGGATAAACACCAAAGTTGAATTTCAATGGGATAAAGAATTACAACAATACGTGGAAATATTATCTGAAGGTTATTGGTACGATGGAGATATGGCTTATGCTGTTGGGGGAGCAGGACCCAGTGGAGGTTCCGGTGGAGCAGGCGGAAGTGGTGTGGCAACAACACGATTAGATGTTATGGACCCGCACCTTTTAATTCAAATGAGAGATGTGATGGCAAGTGGTTCAACAGCTGAAAGATTAAACGTATCGGGCGGAGCTGGCGGCGGCGGTGGCGGTGGTGGTGCTTCATCACCTTCCGAAGATGATGCAGATGGAGGAGCTAATGGTACTGCTGGTGTAACGGTTACGAGATGTGTTGTGGAAAACGATGGAAAACCAGGTGGTAAAGGTGGAGCAGGCGGTGCTGCTGGAAGTGATGCTGGCGGTGGTGGCGGTGGAGCTGGTGGTAATGGTGGAGCACTTGTAATAATCACGACCACTTCTTCAGTAACAACAAATGTAGCCGGTGGTTCAGGTGGTTCAGGTGGAGCAGGTGGAAATGCCGGAGCAGCTGGTCCCAACGGGGCTACTGGTAAAGCAGTTTTCATACGAGTTTAAATTAGATTTTTATTTAAGTGATATTTATTAATGAACATATATACTATTTTTCAACACATAATTAAGTTATTAGGGAGTAAACCTATGAAAAGTGATAAAACTTTAACTACATTTGATGAAATAATTCAAATTACACTTGACCACGAAGGTGGCTACGTTCACGACCCTAAAGATTTAGGTGGTGAGACTAATTTTGGTATAGCAAAACGATTCTACCCTGATGTAGATATCAAGAACCTTACAGAAGAAGGTGCTAAAGATATCTATAGAAAAGATTATTGGGATAAAAACAAAGTAGATGATTTACCCGATGAGTTAAAACATATCTTTTTTGATATGTGTGTGAATCAAGGTAGAGGTACAGCTGTAAAAATACTACAAAGAGCTATAAACGCTAAAGGTGGTGATTTAACGGTTGATGGAGGATTCGGACCAGGTACAAAAGCTGCTTTAGACAAATACACACCTGAATTAGATAGAGTTCGTTGCTACAGATTAAAACATTACTATGATTTAGTTAACAAAAAACCAGAACAAGAGAGATTTATTTACGGTTGGTATAAGAGAGCCTTATCAGTATGATAAAGTTAAAAAATATAATTAGTGAAAATGTTTGGGATAGAAAATTTGGTGAACCATTACCAAAATTACAAATAAATGAAGCTGTATTTAAAAATGCAGACGCTGATAAATATTTAACAGAGTTAACTGAATTATTAGGTGAACCTACATATCAAAGTGATAAAGAACACGGTTGGTACGATGTAACATTACCTGAAACATATGGTAATTATAAAATGTTAACAACTAAAGTTGATAAAGTTTACATAGTAGATGAATCAATAAAACATTCATTTCCAGCTGACCATAGAGATTTTGTTTACACAACTTATAGTATTCCTGAATGGCAACAAGATAAAGGTAAACATATTATAGATTCAGAATTATTTAAAAAATTTGCTGATGTAACTGGTTCTATCATTATAGATGGATTGAAAGGAACCGTTACTGCCAGATGTGGTGATTTAGTAGCTAATGATATTACAATAAATTTTGTTCACGATGTCGTTAAAGGTAAAACAGAGGCATCAAAAGATGAATATGCAAAGCGTATATTAGGAAAGTAAAATGAATGTAGCTAAAATTATATCAGATAATACTTGTATACATTGTGGTAATATTACCAATGAGAATTTACGTAAGTGGTTCAAAGACAAATGGGTAAACATTGGTAAAAAGAAAAAAGGTGGTGGACACCCACCTTGTGGTACAAGTGGTAAGAAGAGAGGATACGCTAAATGTGTTCCTGCTTCTAAAGCTGCTAGTATGACTAAGAAACAAAAAGCAAGTGCTACAAGAAGAAAACGAGCAGCACAAAACAAAGCTGGTAGAGGTGGAACTTCAGATTTACGTGGTGGTGGTAAAAAACCTATCAGAGTTAAAACTAAAGCGGAGAGTAAAATGAATTTAAAGTTAGAAGAGTTGGTAGGAAAACCAATTACAGAAGAACAATTTGATGAGGCTGCAGGTAAAAAAGATGCATGTTATCACAAAGTAAAAGCTCGTTATGATGTATGGCCATCCGCTTACGCATCTGGTGCTTTAGTTAAGTGTCGTAAAGTCGGTGCAAAAAATTGGGGTAACAAATCCAAAAAAGAAAATGTAAAAGAATCTTTTAAGGTTTGGGACTTAGATGAAAAATGTTGGAAGGGATACGAGAA
>Ga0114932_10003919_pt1 | contig 14241 bp, 11 predicted proteins | sample 2SBtaG_2_FD_87286 | JGI IMG/M metagenome (GOLD analysis project Ga0114932, IMG submission 87286) | Deep subsurface microbial communities from Kolumbo volcano to uncover new lineages of life (NeLLi) - 2SBTROV12_ACTIVE470 metaG | ecosystem: Environmental > Aquatic > Marine > Volcanic ...
CTGCGACGGCACGGACCAGGACTGCGACGGCCACACCGACGAAGGCGTGCTGACCACCTACTACTGGGACGACGACGGAGACGGCTACGGCGGCAGCGACAAGACCACCGAGGACTGCTCGGCGCCGTCGGGCTACGTCGCCACGAGCACGGACTGCTACGACCAGAACGCCGACGTCAATCCGGGCCAGACGTCCTGGTTCGAGGTGGAGCGCGGGGACGGGAGCTTCGACTACGACTGCGACGGCGCCGAGACCGGCGAGGACGAGACGATCTCCACCTGCAGCCTGTCCACGTCGACCAGCCCCGACGCCGACGCGGAGTGCGAGGGCGACGACGGCTGGTACATCGGCCCACCGATCTGTGGCGACGAGTGGTGGTGGGTCAGCGACTGCGAGCTCTCGGACTACTGGACCACCTGCTACCCGGACACCTGGGACTGGATCGCCCTGGGCTGCCGCTGAGGCCCAAGGTGGTCAGTTGCCATGCCTGGACCCGGATAGAATGTCCCCATGATCACCCTCGGCCTGACCCTGTGGCTCGCCTGCACCCCCGAGGTCTCCACCTACGGGGACTCGGCCGACTGCCTGTGGTACGCCGACGACGACGGCGACGGCTACGGCCTGGGGGACGGCGAGCCCGGCGCCTGCGACACCGCTGCGAGCGGCTTCGCCGTCGCGGGCGGGGACTGCAACGACACCGATCCCACCATCCACCCGGGCGCCACCGAGTACTGCAACGGCGAGGACGACGACTGCGACAAGGGCGTCGACGAAGGCGACGCCGAGAACGCCGCCTGGTACGTCGACGTGGACCAGGACGGCTACGGCACGTCGCTCAGCGACCCGCTCTACAGCTGCGAACAGCCCCAGGGCTACAGCAAGTTCGACGGGGACTGCAACGACTACGAGGAGACCATTCACCCCGGCGCCGACGAGCTGTGCAACGGCTACGACGACGACTGCGACGACCTGGCCGACGACGCAGACGACGACGTGACCGGCACGGCGACCTTCTACCGCGACGGCGACGCCGATGGCTACGGCCGCCCAGACGTGATCGCCGAGGCCTGCCAGCCGCCCACCGACTACGTGTCGACGTCGGGCGACTGCAACGACGCCAACAGCACCATCCACCCCGACGCCGACGAGATCTGCGACGACATCGACCAGGACTGCGACACCGTGGTCGACGAGGACGCCACGGACATGGTCACGTGGGGCTACGACGGCGACGCCGACGGCCACGGCGACCAGTCCACCGAGACCACCGCCTGCGACCCGCCGGGGGACGACTGGGTGGCCGACGCCACCGACTGCGACGACACCCGCAGCGACGTCCAGCCCGGCGCTTCCGAGCACTGCGAAGGGGCAGACGAGGACTGCGACGGCGCGGTCGACGAGGAGCCCGTCGACGGGTCCACCTTCTACCTCGACAGCGACACAGACGGCTATGGCGACCCCGACGCTGCGCAGATCGCCTGCGAGCAGCCCACCTCCTACGTGACCAACCAGGGCGACTGCTACGACGGCAACAAGAAGGCCAACCCGGACCAGACCGAGTTCTACACGGGGGAGCGCGGCGATGGGTCCTTCGACTACGACTGCGACAACACCGAGGAGCAGGAGCTCACGGACCTGGCCGAGTGCGCTCTGGGGGAAGACGGCGACAACACCGAGTGCGAGCTGGAGGAAGAAGGCTGGGACGGCTCCGCCCCGGCCTGTGGGGACCGGGAGACGTGGGTCACCAGCTGCGTGGCCGGGCTCAGCTCCTCGGGAGACGCCACCTGCACGGCGTCCGGTGCCCGGGAGACCCAGGCCTGTCGGTGAGATAGGAGCGCCCCCGAGGAAGGTGCACCTTGAAGACCTGGGAAGCCCTGAACGACCGCCTGCGCGAGCTGGACGCCCTCCAGGGCATGCGAGCGCTCCTGGAGTGGGACCGACAGGTCAAGATGCCGCCCCAGGGCGCCGGTGCACGGGCCAGCCAGGCCGAGCTGATCTCCGGCCTGGCGCACCAGCGGCTGACCGAGCCGGTGGTGGGCGAGTGGCTGTCGGCCCTCGAAGCGTCCGATGGGCTGGAGCAATTCCACCGCGCGGCAGTGCGCAATGTGCGTCGCTCCTATGACCGGGCGGTCAAGCTGCCCGAGTCCCTGGTGCGGGCCACCTCACGGGCCGAGGCGGCGGGCTTCACCGCCTGGGTCCAGGCCAAGCAGGCCGACGACTTCGTCGGCTTCGCAGGCCCCCTGACCGAGATCGTGGCGCTGAAGCGCGAGGCGGTGGCGCTGCTGCGCACCGACGAGGCCCACCCCTACGACGTGCTCCTGGATCAGTTCGACCCCGGCGCGACGGTGGCCATGCTGGACCCGATGTTCGACCGCCTGGCGAGCGGCATCGGCGAGCTGCTCGACGCGCTCGACGGCCGGCCCCACCCCGCCGCGCTGTCCGGGACCTTCGACGTGGCCGCCCAGCAGGCGCTGCACAACGAGCTGGTGGCCAGCCTGGGCTACGACCTGACCGCCGGTCGCCTGGACGAAGCCGAACACCCCTTCACCATCACCTTTGGCCCCGGCGACACCCGGATCACCACCCACTACTACGCCGACGACCTGATCAAGGGGCTCGGCGGCACGGTGCACGAGACCGGCCACGCCCTCTACGAGCAGGGCATCCCCCGGGACTGGCGGGGCACCGGTGTGGGCAGCGCCGCGGGCATGGGCCTGCACGAGTCCCAGAGCCGCTTCTGGGAGAACTTCATCGGGCGCAGCCTGCCGTTCTGCCGGTACCTGGCCCCCCGGATCCAGGAACACCTGGGGCTCAGCGTGACGCCTGAGCAGCTCTACGGCGCCCAGAACAGGGTGGCCCGGAGCCTCATCCGCATCGCCGCCGACGAGGCCACCTACAACCTCCACATCATCGTGCGCTACCGGCTGGAGTGCGCCCTGCTCACCGATCAGCTCCAGGTCCAGGACCTGGAAGAGGCGTGGGCCGACACCTATCTGGACGTGGTCGGGGTCCGGCCGCCGAGCGCCGCGGACGGCGTGCTCCAGGACGTGCACTGGTGCTCCGGCGCCTTCGGCTACTTCCCCAGCTACACCATCGGCAACCTGTACGCGGCGTCCCTGGGCGCAGCTCTGGAGGCCGAGCGCCCCCAGCTGTGGTCCGAGATCGAAGCCGGCGACTTCGCCCCGACCCTGGCCTGGCTGCGGGAGCGCATCCACACCAAGGGCCACCTGGAGGACGCGCCGGTGCTGATCCACCAGGCCATCGGCGAGCGGGACCACGTGGCGGACCTGCTGGACCACCTGTGGGGGCGTCAGGGGGCGCTGTACGGGGTCTCGCGCTGACGCTCAGTGGCTGATCGCGGCCTCGTAGTCGGTGACGTCGATCCGGGCGGAGTAGTAGAACTCGGGCCCGTACTCCGACACGTCGGCTGAGGTCACGCGGACCGAGTAGCGGCCCTCATCCAGGGGGCCGATGTTCCAGGTGTCAGGGAAGGCGTCGTTGGCGTCGACCGTGCCTTCGACCAGCTCGCCGCTGGGGTCGTAGATCTCGATCTCGGGCACCAGGAAGGAGCCCATGGAGTCGCTCTGGCCCCGGACCTGGAGGTACCAGGCGCCGTTGGCCTGGAAGGCGTACCAGTCCTCGTCTCCGCGCTCGTCGATGGCGCCCCAGAACCCTGCCCACTCGAAGGCCGAGCCGCTGCTGTTGGTCGACGCTTCGAGGATGATGTCCGTGGCGTCGTCGATGGTGTCGTTGAACTCCAGCTCGTGGGTGTAGCTGTAGCCCTCGTCGAAGACCTGGACGTAGACGTAGAACCAGTGGTCGGCCGAGCCTTCGCCGTCGGCGTCGCTGGCCACGATGGTGGCCGCGCCGCCGTCGACCTCTGGGTAGAAGGCCGTGCCCTCCAGACCCAGACCCTCCTTGCGCAGGTAGAGCAGGTCCTCCTCGGGGTAGAGCTCGACGGTGGGGGTGGCGGCCGAGCCTCGCTCCCCTTGGCTGCCGACCAGGTAGACCGGGCAGTCGTCCCAGGGCAGGTCCAGCAGGATGTGGTCCTCGTCGCCGTTCTCCTCGAGCAGCACGCCGATGGCCCAGATCGAGCTCGACGAGGTGACCTCGAGCTCGTACCCGGGGTCGTTGAAGCTGTCGGGCTCGTCGACGTAGTTCGTGACCTCGCGCAGCTCCAGGTCGTACCGGGAGTTGTCGGCGCCCAGGCCGTTGAGGTCCTCGACCAGGATGGTCCACGTGCCCGCGGTCGGCAGGTAGGTGTACATGACCGTGTCGAAGGTGCTCACGTTGCCCCAGGGGTGGTCGTCCTCGACGTGGTGGACCTTGCCCAGGGGGTCGTACAGCGTGACGAGGGTGTCCATCTCCTCCTCGTTGGAGGTGGGGGTGGTGTCGATGCGCGTCCACTCCCCGCCCGCGGCCTCGAAGCTGTAGAAGTCCTGGTCGCCTTCGGTCTGGAGGTACCCGGTCAGGACCTCCTCCCACAGGATGCCCTCGGCGTCTTCCAGGTCGTTGTTCTCGTCGCCGGACTCGCACAGGCCCTCGTCGGTGCAGATCTCCCAGTCCTCGCAGGCGTCGTGGGACTCACAGAGCTCGTCTTCTGGCACGGTGGGCAGGGTCGTGGCCCAGCCGGTGTCGTTGCTGGTGGCGCCGCCGGTGCAGGCGAGGATCCAGAGGAACATGGGTCGGTCTCCTATGGCCGGAAGGGTAGCGTGAGACCCGGGGGGGCGCTGGGTCAGTCGCCCGGCACCAGGTCCCCTTCGATGAGGGTCCAGTCGCCGTCGTCGAGGCCCAGGTCCACGTCGCTGGGCACCAGGGTCTGCCCGGCCAGCGCGTCGACATCGCCCAGCGCGTCCAGGGGCAGCGCCGGCAGCTCGAAGGCCGGCAGGAAGTCGCCCAGGGACCCGACCAGCGTGGGGGTCATGAGCCGGAACAGGGCCGCCAGGTCGCCGGGGTCCAAGGCTTCGGGGCCGACCAGGATGCCCGCCTCGACCGGCACGTACTTGGGGCGGTCGTCCAGGGCGATCTCCAGGGCCCCGTCGGCGTCCAGGCTCAGGTCCGCGTCGGCGAAGAAGTTCAGCGACGCCAGGACCTGAACCCCGTCGTCCCGGGTGATGTCCATGGTCAGCTCGCCGACCCCCAGGCGGAAGCTTCGCTCGCTGTCCGGACCGCTCGGGCCCACCACCGGTGGCAGGCCCAGATCGATGACCAGGGTCTCTACAGGACCCAAGGGCGGTGGCAGCGGCTCCCCCACCAGGACCGCCAGCTCCAGCTCGCCATAGGTCATGTCGTGCACCGCCCCGCTGGCCCAGAAAGCGAAGAAGATCTGGTTCATCAGGTCGTCATCCAGCGCCACGGCGAAGGGCCTGGAGGACAAGGGGAAGGCCGGCCCGGCGCCGGCGGTGCTGAGGGACCGGGCGCCGGTGGGCAGCGCCATGCCGGAGCCCTCGACCCAGGCGTCGAAGGTCAGGTAGAGCCCGCGCGAGTCCGTGTCGATGCCCGCCAGCTCGAGCCCCAGGTCCACGCCGTCGGCGGCAGAGTATTCCACCGCGAAGGCGTCGAGGGTCTCGCTCAGGGTGTCGCCAGCCAGGTCGCGCACGCTGTCGGTGAGGGCGTCCTCCAGGGTCTCCTGGGTCCAGTCCGCCAGGTCGTCTTCGAGCCAGTCGGGGAACCAATCCAGCGTCAGGCCGTAGCCGTGCAGGGTCGCGCTCACGTCGACCACGTCGGCACTGGCGCCAGAGGCGGTCACCTCGGCCTCGATGCCCATGGTGAGCACGATGCGGTCCATCCACGCCGAGCCCGAGGAGCTGTAGAGCCAGCTGTACGAGGCGTCGTAGTCCATCCAGACGTCGTGCAGGGTGATGACGGCGTCGAGCTGGCCGTTGGCGGGCGTCAGGTCCACCGACGCGGACGCGAGCGACAGGGAGGTGGGGGTGACCTCGATGCCCTCGTCGGTCTCGAAGGTCTCGCCCACCAGCACGTCGGTGACCGCTGGATCGAGGAGCACGACCTCGAGGATCGCGGAGAGGTCGTCCAGGTCCGGGCTGTCGTCGTCGAGCACGTCCGGGCCCAGCTGCATGCGCACGGCACCGTCGAGGGTCGCGCCGTTGTCGTGGGTGGCCTGGGCGTAGACCGAGCGCCCATCCACCGCGCGCTCACCGCCCACGTCCTCGACCCGGACGCCGATGACGTTGATCCCCGCATCGGGGGTGAAGGTGTAGCTGAAGCTCCCGTCGTCCTCCAGCGCCACGTCCAGGTCGTTGATCTCGAGGCTCTCCAGCGCGTGGGTGCCAGCCTGGGCCCGTCCTGCCACCAGCACGGCAGAGCCCGAGGTCACGAACGCGCCCCGCTCGGGGCTCGTGATCGTGAGCACCGGCAGGACCACCTCTGCGGCCGCGTCGGGCGCGGTGTCCTCGGTGTCGAACAGCCCCGAACAGCCGAGATGCAGGGCGACGATGGGGAGCAGAGGGAGCATGGGGGCCGGGCAGCGGGCGGGCCTCGATCTACACGATCCTACGCCCTTCTGCCACGCTTGGGGGGCGGAGGTGAGGACCGTGGACAGCGCCACGCTGGCGGCACTGCAGGCGGACCTGCCCGGCGCGCTCTTCATCTCGACGTCGATCCTGGTCCTGTTCGGCACCGCCGAGGCGATCAAGCGGCTGCGCCAGACCCCCACGGAGTGGACGCGCAAGCTCACCCACGTGGGCGGCGGGGTGATCGTGTTCGGCGTGCCCTGGCTGCTCCAGAGCGCGTGGACCGTGGCAGCCCTGAGCTTGGCCTTCGCCGGCATCTTGATCGGCGGCAAGGTGACCGGGCTCTTGTCGTCGGTGCACGACGTGGAGCGGCGCACATCGGGGGCCTACTACTACCCCTTTGCCGTGCTCGGGCTCTACCTGCTCGCCGACGGGGACCGGCTGCTCTACTGCGCCCCGCTGGCCGTGATGGCGGTCGCCGACACCGGGGCGGCCCTGGTCGGCAAGCACCGGGGCCAGGTGCGCTACCGCGTGCTCGACGGCGACCGGAGCCTGGAGGGCAGCTTCACCTTCTTCGGGCTGGCGTTCGTCCTGGTGCTGGTCGGGTTGGCGATCGCCGGGCGCCCCGGGTGGCCGGCCATGCTGCTGGTGACCCTGGTCGTGGCGACGCTGACCACCGCGGTGGAAGCGGTGAGCGTGCGGGGCTCGGACAACCTGTTGATCCCGTATGTCGCCTGGCTGGCCCTGGACCGGACCCTGGCCCTGGGCCTGGTGGGGCTGGGGCCGTGGATCGAGGGGATGCTGGTCAGCCTGGTGCTGCTGCTGGTGACAGCACGGCGGGCGGACCTGACCGTGGCCGGCAGCGTGACCCTGTTCCTGATCGGCAGCCTGGCCTGGGCTCTGGGCGGCCAGGCCTGGTGGCTGCCGCCCACGGCGGTCTACCTGCTCTTCCTGGTGGCCCGGTTGCCGCGGGTAGACACGGATCTGGACGACGTGTTCGCCACCGGCGCTGGCCCCCTCGCGATGCTGCTCGCTTTTGCCCACGTGGGGGACCCGGATCTCTACGCCCCCTTCCTGGTGACCAACGCGACCAGCGGCGCGATCCTGATGGCCTTCATCGCCCGCTCCCGGCGCTGGCCCCTGGTGCCGGCTGCGCTGGCGGGCACGGTGGTGCCGGTCCTGCCGGACCTGGTGCTGGGCCACGGCCCGCCCGTGCTGCTCGCCGTGATCGGCGGACTGTGCGGCCTGCTCATCTTCCTGGCCATCCAGCAGGCCCCCTTCCCCGGCCGCCGGCTCGTGGCGTCGCTGTCGACCGGGGTGGGAGCGTGGTGGGTGCTGGGCTGACCGCGCCAGCTTGTCAGAGCTCGCAGACAAAGGGGTAGCTGGCGGTGCACGGGATGTCGTTCCACGTGCCCTGCCCATTCCAATTCGCGTGCACGCAGTCCTCGCCACCCGAATTGTTGGGCTCGCCCGGCGACCAGGCGGTGTCGTAGGCCAGGGAGGTGCCGTCTGCCCAGACCCAGTCCCCCTCGCTGGCCGAGTCGTCCAGATCGATCCAGAACGGGCTGCCGGTCCACGCCGACGCCACGCTGCACACGTCGGCGTTGTCCTGTTCGGTGGGAAGGATGACCAGCGACGCCCCCAGGTCGTCACACGCGGTCGTCGCGGCCTCTCGGGTCACCGAGCTGGTGCACACGAGCAGGCCCCGGTCCTCGTTGCAGCCAAAGCAGCCCAGCTGTTCGTCCGTCAAGCCGTTGCAGTCGTTGTCCACGCCGTCGCAGACCTCTTCGGCGCCAGGGAGCGCTGTGGCGTCCTGGTCGTTGCAGTCGCCGTCGCACAGGGTCAGGCCGTCGCCGTCGATGTCGTCGTCCTCTGACGTGTCCGGGTCGCAGTCGTTGTCGAAGCCATCGCAGAGCTCTTCGGCCCCCGGGTAGACGGTCGGGTCGTCGTCGTCGCAGTCCCCGCGACAGCTGAGCCAGCCGTCCTGGTCCACATCGAAGCCCTCGTCGACCCCGTCGTCGCAGTCGTTGTCGAAGCCGTCGCAGGCCTCGGGCGTGTCCGGGCTGATCGTCGGGTCGCTGTCGTCGCAGTCGCCGAAGCAGCCGGCGACGCCGTCGCCGTCGGCGTCCCAGTCCTCATCGACGCCCCGGTCGCAGTCATTGTCCACCCCGTCGCAGGCCTCGGCGGCTTCCGGGTGCAGGAAGGGATCGCTGTCGTCGCAGTCCTCGCAGGCGCCATAGCCGTCGTCGTCGCCGTCGGCGGCGTCGTCGGCCACGCCGCTGCAGTCCTCGTCGCGGCCATCGCAGATCTCGGTCTGGCCCGGGTTCACCGACGCGTCCAGGTCGTCGCAGTCCAGCTCGGTCGCGAAGACCCGGCAGCCGGCGTCGTCGGCCAGGTAGCCGTCGCCGTCCAGGTCGTAGCCCTCGTCGACGGCGCCGTCGCAGTCGTTGTCGGCCCCGTCGCAGACCTCCCAGGCCCCGGGGTGGCTGGCGGGGGCGTCCGGGGCGCAGTCGGCCGTGTCGGCGAAGCCGTCCCGATCGGCGTCGGCCGGCTCGCTGCATCCCCACCCCATCAGGAGCACCAGCATGGTCACGGGCCCAGGGTACCCTCGGCCCATGCTCTGGCTCCTGGCCTGCACGTCGCCGACGCCGTTCACCGCGCCTGAGCCGTGGTGGACGGCGCCGGTGAGCGACACCGCCCGCACGTGGCAGGAGCCCCTGCCGGACCTGGTGCTCAACGAGGTCCAGACCGACAACGAGTCCACGGTCATGACGCCGGCGGGGGACTTTGCGGACTGGGTGGAGCTGCTGAACCGGGGCGAGGATCCGGTGGACCTGGGCCGCGCGCGGCTGCTCGATCAGAGCGACACGGTCGGACACGTGGGCTCGGAGCTGCTCGGCCCAGGGGAGCGGGTGCTCTTGTGGGCCGACGGCAGCAGCGACCCCGCTCACCTGCCCTTCAACCTGGCGGCGAGCGGCGATGAGCTCGTGCTGGAGATCGACGGCCAGGCCGTGGATCGGCTGGCCACGGGGCCTCTGGACGGCGACACGGTGTGGGGCCGCTACCCCGACGGCGGTGCCTGGGCGCCGTCGGCCCGGCCCACCCCGGCCGGCCCGAATGGCAATGATCCCGGAGCGTCCCTGGACCCCAGCGACCACCTGTTCGGCGCCGAGCGCCTGCACCAGATCGCGATCGCGATCCCCGATGCATCCTGGCGCGGGCTCCAGGCCAGCGAGTACGACGAGCAGCCCGGTAGCTTCGGCTTCGAAGGGGCTTGGTTCGACCCGATCAGCGTGCGCATCAAGGGCCAGCTGGGCTCCCTGCGCACCCTGGACCAGAAGGCCGCGTTCAAGGTCGACCTGGACGACTACGAGCGCCACCGCCTGCGGGGCCAGGAGACCGTCACGCTGAACAACATGGTCCAGGACCCGAGTTTTGTGCACGAGTACCTGACCTACACCCTGTACCGGGCGCTGGACCTGCCTGCGCCGCGGGTCGGCTGGGCCGAGCTGGCGGTGAACGGCGAGCTGTGGGGGCTGTACCTGGTGCTGGAGACCGCCGACGACCAGTTCCTGGCCCGGTGGTTCCAGGACCCCTCGGGTCACCTGTTCGAGGCGGCCTATGGCGTGGACCTGTACGTGGGCCACGAGGACAGCTTCGAGTACGACGAGGGGCCCGACGAGACCGACCGCAGCGACCTGACCGAGCTGGCCCAGGTGCTGGACGGGGCCTGGGACGAGGCGACCCTGACGGTGGTCCGGGGGCACGTCGACATGGCGCGCTTCGTGCGGCTGATGGCGGTCGAGGCCGTGACCTTGCACTGGGACGGCTACACCACCGCCAACAACTACCGGCTTTACCACGACCCCCAGACCGACCTGTTCACCCTGCTGCCGTGGGGCTGCGACCAGACCTGGGTGGACTACTGGTACATGCCGTACACGGGCTACGGCCGGCTGTTCCAGTTCTGCATGGCCGTCGAGAGCTGTCGTGCGGCCTACAGTGTCGCGCTGGTCGAGGTCGCCGACACCCTGGATGCCCTGGACCTGGCCAGTGAGCTGGACCCACTGTCCGACTGGCTCGCCGACGCCATCGCCGCCGATCCGCGCAAGGAGGTGAGCCTGGACCAGGTCGCGGCCGAGCTCGAGGCCACCCGGGTGACCCTGGAGACCTGGCCCGACCAGGTGCGGGCCCTGGCCGAGGGCGGATAGCCCTGGTCCATGGACCGCCTCGCCCTCTACCAACAGCTCGGACCCGCCACCTGCATCGGCGAGACGATCGTGACCGTGAACCCCGGCCTGGCACCGATCGGCTGCATCGGGGCGGTGCACGATGTGCAGACCCTGCAGGCCTGCGAAGCCTGGCTGCGAGACCAGGGCTGCACCCAGGCCTGGGGGCCCATGGAGCAGGCGACCTGGTTCTCGTATCGGGCCAGCCTGGGCCCCCACGACACCCCCGCGTTCTTCGGCGAGCCGACCGCCGACCCCCAGCCCTGGCTGGACGCCGGCTACACCGAGTGCGCCCGCTACGCATCGTCCCTGTGCCCCAACGCCGCGGCCATCGCCTATGGGGACTCCAAGGCCATCGCCGGCGTGACCCTGACGCCGATGGGGGACTTCCAGCAGACCCTGGCGGACATCCACCGGATCTCCCACGCCGCTTTTGCCCGGGCCCACGGCTTCACGCCGCTGCCGCTGCCGGCGCTCCAGGCGCTCTACCGGCCCCTCTTGGGGGCTGTGGACCCGCGCATGGTGCTGTTCGCCCGTGCCGACGGCGAGACCGTGGGGTTCGTGTTCGGCGTCGCCGACCACCTGACGCCGGGCAGCGGCCGCTTCCTGGTCAAGTCCCTGGCCGTGCACCCGGAGGCCCAGCGAGGCGGGCTGGGGGCGTGGATGGTGGGCGAGCTGCACCGGGTCGCCGACGGACTGGGCTTCACCCACGGCGTGCACGCGCTCATGTGGGCCGGGTCCAACAGCCGGGCGATCAGCGCTCATGGTGGGGTCGTGTTTCGGGAGTATGGGCTGTTCCGGCGCGACCTTTGATGCGCCCCAACGCAGCCCGCGGGCTGGCGGATCACGCCCGGGACTTCCCGGATCGCACGGCCATCCTGGAGCCCGGGGGGGACCGGGTGAGCTTCGGGGAGCTCGACGCCCGCACCGCCTCGATCGCCGGCGGGCTGCGGGCCCAGGGTGTGGCCCCGGGAGACCGCCTGCTCCTGCTCGCCCCGATGGGCATTCCCCTGTACCTGGCGCTGATCGCCTGCTTCCGCAGCCGGGTCACCGTCGTGCTGGTGGATCCGTCGGCGCCGCGGGTGCACGAGACCCTGCGGCGGCTGGACCTGCGCGGCTTCATCGGCTCGCCCTTGGCCCACCTCCTGCGGCTCAAGCACCGAAGCCTGCGGGGGCTGGACCACTACTTCGCCACCGGCTTCGCCTGGCTGCCTCACCGGCGGCTCCAGCACCTGGCGGGACCCTTCGACGGCTTCGAAGACGTCGACGAAGACCAGCCGGCGCTTTTGACCTTCACCACCGGCACCACCGGCACCCCCAAGGTCATCGGGCGCACCCACGGCTTCCTGGAAGCCCAGGCCCGGGTGCTCACGGGCCACATGGGGCTGTGCCCCGCAGACGTCGATCTGCCCACCCTGCCGGTGTTCCTGCTGAACTCTCTGGCGGCGGGCGCGACCTGTGTGCTGCCGGACGCCGACCTGCGGGCCGTGGGCACGGTGGATCCCGATCGGGTCATCGCCCAGCTCCAGGCCCACCGGTGCACGTCGACGTCGGGCTCGCCGGCGTTCTATGCCCGCTTGGCGGCCGCGCTGCGGGAGCGGGGCGAGACGCTGCCGCACCTGCAGAAGCTCTTCACAGGCGGGGCCCGGGTGCCGGCGGCCCTGCTGGAAGACCTGGTCGCGGTGGCGCCTGGGGCCACGGTCGAGGTGGTCTACGGCTCGACCGAGGCCGAGCCCATCGCGACCCTGGACGCTCGGGAGGTGCTGGCCGAGACGGCTCTGGGTGAGCGCGAGGGCAAGGGGAGCTGTGTCGGGCGACCGGTGCCGGGCATCGCCCTGCGCATCGCCACGCCGGGCGCCCACGCGGCGCTGCCCGACGGCACCATCGGCGAGGTCATCGTGGCCGGGGACCACGTGAACCCGGGCTACTTCGAGGACCCCGAGGCCGACGCCGAGAACAAGCTCCCGGACGGCGAGCGCGTCTGGCACCGCACGGGCGACACCGGGTACCTGGACGATCAGGGCCGGGTCTGGCTGGTGGGTCGGGTGGCCCACATGGTCGGCGATCACCACCCCTTCCTGGTCGAGGCGCCGGCCGAGGCCGAGGACTTCGTGGTGCGGGCAGCGCTGGTCGACGTCGGGGGGCTGGCCGTGCTGGCCTGCCAGGTGAGCGACCCACCGGCTGGCTGGCAGGGCGCCCTCCAGGCCCGGCTGGGGGTCGATCGGATCGTCTCGGTCCCCCGCATTCCCCTGGATGCAAGGCACAACGCCAAGGTGGACCGCGCCATGCTCCAGGCCGAGCTGAGGTCTGCGCAGGCCGCCGTCGTCGAATAGGCTCTCTGGATGCTCCCGCTCCTGCTCCTGCTGGCCTGTGACGAAGGCACAACCACCGACGCGACCCTGGCGGCGGGCGACTACCAATTCTGGACCACCCACGCCGACGACGGCTGCCTGGACGGTGCGCTCGAGGCCCTGTTCATGCCCCAGGGCCCCAGCGAGAGCCACCCCTTCGAGGACTTGATCTACATCCCGGCGACCGACGAGCTGCCCCTGACCTACGAGGTCAGCTTCCGGGAACCCTTTGTCGGCATGGAGGTCACGGCGGTGGACGGCGGCGACGGCAAGGTTGCCTTCCAGGACAGCCTCATCGAGGACGTGCTCTTGAACGACGCCCTGTACGGCGACTGCGCCGCAGACATGGTCGTCGCCGGCGAGCTGACCCCCGACGGCACCGGCAGCAGCGGGACCGGTTGGGCCACCCTGGACCTCCAGGACGCCCAGGGCTCTGAGGGCCGCTGTCCCCCCCTGGACAACGACCCCTGCCGGGTCGAGCTGACCTTGTTCGCCGAGCTGCAGTAGCCCGTGCCCAGTCGCCGACAGCTCTTCCAAGGCGGCGCCTTGCTCGGCGCGGCCTACGTGTCCGCCCAGCTCTTCGGCCACCGGCCCCTGGCCACTGTCGACAGCCCTCTGCTGGGGAGCGCGGGCCGGACCACGCTCCAGGCCGCCTGTGAAGCGTTGCTCCCGGACACCGCCGACGCGGCCTGGGCCGCAGGCGCGGTCGACGACTTCCTGGCTCAGGGCGACCCGATCCAGGGCGAGGCGCTGCGCCTGGCGCTGTCGGTGCTGGAGCACTGGCCGGGCGGCCTGCGCCTGTCGCGCTTCTCCCGGCTCAGCCCCCAGGAGCGGCGCGAGGTCTTGACGGCCTGGGGCCAGAGTCCCATCGGTCCCAAGCGCCAGATCTCGGTCGCGGTGACCAAGACCGTGTTGTTCACCCACTACGCGCGGCCCGAGTCATGGGCCGGCATCGGCTACCCGGGCCCGATGGTGAGCGGATGATCCGGCGCGGCACCGACGTCTCCGGCGGGTTCACCCTGCGGACCGACGTCTGCGTGATCGGTTCCGGCGCGGGCGGCGGGGTGGCCACGGGCATCCTGGCCGAGCTGGGCCGCGAGGTGGTGGTGCTCGAGGAAGGCCCCGCGGTCGGCCGCGCGGACTTCAACCAGCAGGAGGGCGACATGTACCCCCTGCTGTACCGGGAC
>Ga0114932_10003922_pt1 | contig 14221 bp, 13 predicted proteins | sample 2SBtaG_2_FD_87286 | JGI IMG/M metagenome (GOLD analysis project Ga0114932, IMG submission 87286) | Deep subsurface microbial communities from Kolumbo volcano to uncover new lineages of life (NeLLi) - 2SBTROV12_ACTIVE470 metaG | ecosystem: Environmental > Aquatic > Marine > Volcanic ...
AATTTTTAATAGGAAGAACAAAATCATGGAACCAGTAATCCGAAACATTAAAGATGTCTTTGACGGTACCAATGCCGCTCGGATGATTAACCTGGACGATAACCCACCAACATGCACGCTGTCCTACTCGGTAATTCCGCCAGACGGCACCAGTGCCCACCATATCCATCCATGGGAGCATGAAGTGTACATACTACAAGGAAGTGGCAGTCTTATCTGTGATGGCAATGAGTATCCGGTTAAGGACGGTGACGCCATGTTCATCCCGCCGAATGTGGACCATTACACATTGAACAACGGTGGTCAGGGCAACATCTACCGAATCGAGATCAACCCGCTCATCGCAGCCCAAAGTGGTGGGGCAAAGAATAATGGAGGAAAAGGGAGCGGAGTCCCGCCGGTAATTCGGAACCACACTGATATGGACCGTAACGCAGGGCACGTGTTGATCACCAGCAAGGACGGAGCTCCTAACTACGTGATGCTCCACAACAACCCAATGAAGCCCGGTGCAGTGAGCCATCCTGACACCGGCGGCCACACCCATGAATGGGAACATGTGGTCTACATGACCGAGGGAACGGCAACCCTCGTATGCGGTGGCAAGGATTACAAAGTGACCCAGGGCGATGCCATACTCATACCGCCGAACGAACACCACCAATGGAAGAACGACTCCCAGGGCCCTGTTGGTAGAGTAACCTACAACCCGCTGGCGTCGGAAGCTGCCGAACACTAGTACTTGCAGATGAAGACCGTACAGCGCTAAAACGACCAGTTGGGTACCCAACTGGTCGTTTTCTTACTTTTGATGCCTTTAAAAAGGATATGACGTTATTGAATGAAAGTCCTCATATCTATTACCTAAATTCGTAAATTAAATACGAAACAGCTTAAACCAGGATGGTGAAGAAGTGTAAGTATTCGTAATACGATTCATCGATAGCACCAGTTTTTATGTATATATTTGACAGATATATGGTCGTAGTAGGCACAAATTCTGTCTACAAACATCCAGGAGTATTTTTTCAGGCAATACACCTAGTGAAAATACCCTCCCTCCAAAGATTTCTTCCCGCCCTTAAGTTTACCCATCCGGTAAAAACTCCGACCTCTAATCCTTCAGGAGTTCTATCAAAGCATCGGCGACGGCGTCGGGGCGCTGGGTTGGAACGTCATGTCCGGCACCTTCCACTATTCGTCGGGCCACCAGACCGGGAAACCGATCTTCGTCGCGTGATGGGTCTTCGGAAGGTCGGCCAAAACCACTGTCTCCTGCCAGTAAGACAATGGATGGAACGGTTATTTTAGGTTGTTCAGCCAGCTGACGCTCAACTTCCAAGAATCTATCTTCGCCCGGAGCATTCTTGTGCCGGTGTCGATACGAGTGAATGACGATATCCACGAAGTCTGGGTTATCAAATGCTGAGGCAGCGCGGCTGAATGCATCGTCGGTGTAATTCCACTTAGGGGCCCAGGTGTCCCATAGATACTTAACAACGTCCCTACGGTTTTCCGTCAGTCCTGCGATACCCTGAGGACTGTTGAAGTACCACTGGTACCATAGTTGGGCCTCCCGGAATGCTGCCGATGGTTTTTCCGTGTTAACAGTATCTTGGACCGAATAGCCACCGATGGCCACCTGTGCTTTCACTCGATCCGGATGAAGAATCGAAGTTATGCAGGCGGCTCGGTTACCCCAGTCGTATCCTGCAGTGGCGAACTGTCCTATTCCCAGGGCATCGGCAAAATCTGTAACATCCTGACCTATCGCCGCTTGTTCTGCCATGCGCGGAGCCGATGGGTTGATAAAACTCGTAGTTCCATAACCTCTTAGATACGGAACCAAAACCCTGTATCCCGCATCGACCAACGGCTTTACCACTCCATCAAACGACAGCACCTCATAGGGGAACCCGTGAAGCAGCATGATCGGGAATCCAGCTACGTCGCCGTAATCTCCATAACCGATGTTCAACACAGGGGTTTGGACCGATTTAAAATTATTTAGGTCAATCAAGGTATTCACTCCAAAACACGATTGTGTTGATGATTTGTAAAGCAAACCTAACACACGTAGATACCCAAGGGAACTTTTTGAGTACATTTTGTCTATCGAATTGAAGTTCATTCCAATTTTAGTGCCAAAATTGGAATGAACTTAATCCCTGATAAACCTCTTAACAGCAACCATAAGTCTGACTGCAGCACAATTGTTTCGCAATCAATCCTTCAATCAACGTCAATGACTCAAGTGATGGAAACTCTTTGACTGGAATGTTCCCTTTTCCGACGGCAATCCATCCCGTAGCAATCTACCAAGGAATGGATCATATGGTCCTGACACGTGGGCAAACTCATAGGCTCAAACAGGAGATTCCGAATCTTATCAAGTCGCCTTTAGGTCGCACCATGGCCAGGTTCATCTCCACTCACAGCATTGCAATAGTGAAAGGTATTGAATTCCTGTTCTATATATAGAATCGACTGAAAATGCGCCATTAGGACTAGACTAAAGTTATCTTAGTAACAGGAATAAAACTGGTAAAAGATAAGCATCTCTTTTACCAGCAAGTTATAATCTAAGGCCTATCAAGGGTGTTTTGTAGCTATATAACCAGGAAAACACTCTTAATGGTGTAATTCTCCTGGATTAGTAGTGAGGCCCAAACATGGCGACTTCCTTCGGTTATTTACTCCCCACCCGGGAGATTGTAATGGCTCCAGGAGCCCCTGATTTTGGATCAATGATCAATCTTGCTGAAACAGCAGAAGGACATGGTTTTGAGTCAGTTTGGGTTGGCGACAGCGTCTTGGCCCGACCTAGATTGGAGGCCCTCACTACCCTAGCCGCAATTGCTGGCCGCACCAAACGAGTTAAGTTGGGCACTGCTGTGTTTCTCCCAGCACTTCGCAACCCCGTGACCCTGGCGAATGAGATAGCCAACCTGGATATAATTTCTCAAGGGCGGGTTATTCTGGGCGTTGGAATTGCCAGCAAAACACCTGCGGTCAAAAAGGAATTTGAGTCCTGCGGAGTCGACTTCCGATACCGTGTCAGCATTTTTGAAGAAACCATCTCCGTGATGCAAAAACTCTGGAGGGAACAGGAAGTAACATTCAATGGCCGCCATTTCCAATTAGACGGCGTCAGTCTGGGCTTGAGTCCGGTTCAAAAAAACGGCATTCCCATTTGGATGGCCGCCAGCGCCGAGAAACCCCAACGCCGTATGCTGAAAATCGGTGACGGCTGGTTTCCCAACTCCAATTCTCCGGAGGCCTTCATCAAAGGTTGGCAAGAGATTGAAGTCCTGGCCAAAGAATCTGGAGACAACGCTGGCCGCCTGCACAAAGCCCTATACACCACACTAAACATCAATGAAGACAAAGCCCAAGCGGACATGGAGATGCGCGAGTTCATTGAAGGTTATTACAACATGCCCTTCGAGACTATGGCCCGTACACAGAGTGTATTTACAGGCAACGTATCAGAGGCCCAAGCCTGGCTCAGAAGCTTCATCGACGCCGGGGTTGAAACGATGGTCATCCGATTTGGCGGCCCTGACCAGTCCGGTCAATTGGAGATATGTTCCAAAGAGGTACTGCCAGCACTCCGCAGATAAAAGTGGACTATTTTAATAACGAAATGGAATACGCGATTGACTTCTCAGTTGGCAAAGTTATAGTGGAGCGATAAACGCTCGGTCGTAAAAGTAAAGTTAGCCAAAATCCACATTAGGGGATAAGAAATGGCCACAACCACCGGCAGTCAGCAATCAGAGCATGCAAAACAATATGACGTCATAGGCACAAGGCCCATCCGTCACGACGGTCTAGACAAGGTTATCGGTGCAGCCAAGTTTGGTGCCGACACCCAGCTGTCAGGGATGCTGCACGGCAAAGTGCTTCGCAGTCCTTACGCCCACGCATTGATTCGTGGAATAGACACCAGCAAGGCAGAAGCGCTACCCGGTGTAACGGCAGTGGTCACATCCAAGGATTTCCCAATCATCAAGAACGTGACCATCGACCTGGCTGAAGGCGGATCACGTCTTTTGGCAGAGCACATCATGGCAGCCGACAAGGCTCTCTACAAGGGTCACGCCGTTGCAGCAGTATCGGCCACTAGCGCCCACATCGCGGATGAGGCACTGAGTCTGATTGACGTCGACTATGAAGTCCTGAAACCGGTGCTGAGCATCCAAGACGCTATGAAAGAAGACGCACCGCTGCTCCACGACAATCTGACCACCCACTTTAAGATAGAGAGGTTCGCTAGAGGCGACGATACTGGCGCACAGAGCAATATCGCCTCGCACATCCAGCACAAGCTGGGAGATATTGATGAAGGATTCGCTGAGGCCGACGTAATCGTAGAACGCGAATTCACAACTCAGACCGTGCACCAAGGTTACATAGAGCCCCATGCCTCCACTGCCAGTTGGGCTGGCGATGGGCGTCTAACAATTTGGACTTGTACCCAAGGGGCTTTCGCAATCAGGTCATCGTGCTCCGCGATTTTGGCCATACCCGAATCACGAATCAAAGTGATTCCCACAGAGATCGGCGGCGGGTTCGGAGCAAAGGCGACCACTTACTTGGAGCCGGTAGCAGCGATGCTATCCAAGAAGAGTGGACGCCCGGTAAAGGTCATCATGAGCCGAAAAGATGTCTTCGAGGGAACTGGTCCGGCGGCGGCTTCCTACATGAAGACAAAGATCGGTGCCACCAAAGACGGCAAAATTACCGCAGCCAAGCTGTGGATTGCCTTTGACGCAGGAGCATTCCCTGGATCACCTGTCGGCGGTGCCACCTTATGCGCCACGGGGGCATACAACATTCAAAACCTATTGGTAGACGGTTATGACGTGGTCACCAATCACCAGAAGGTTCAGGCCTACCGTGCTCCGGGGCAGCCCCAGGGCTCTTTCTCAGTAGAACCAGTTATTGATGAACTGGCAGAGAAGCTTGGATTGGATCCGATTGAGTTCCGATTACTTAACGTGGTCAAAGAAGGGGACCGGCAACCCAATGGTGTGCCCCATCCCGTATTCGGTGCCAAAGAATTGGAAGAGGCCATGAGAGACCATCCTCACTATAGCTCTCCTCTGACGAGCCCCAGTCAAGGCCGGGGCGTGGCTATAGGCTATCGCTGGCAGGGAGGACAGGCATCATCAGTCACGATCAATGTAAACAGCGACGGCACTATCAACCTCACCTCCGGTTCAGTTGATATCGGTGGATCCCGGACAGCAATCGCAATGCAAGCTGCAGAGATATTAGGAATCAGTGCTGAGGACGTGTCACCGGCAGTAGCCGATACCGACTCCGTTGGATACACCGCGAATACTGGTGGTAGCCGAACCGCATTTGATACCGGCTATGCCGCTGTCAAAGCAGCAGAAGAAATCAAGCGGTTGATGGCCTTGCGAGCAGCATTGATATTTGAAGTTGACGAAGCGGACATCACTTTTGAGTCGGGCAGATTCATCTGTGCCAGTACCGAGGACACAATCAGTTTCAAAGACCTGTCGGCCCGCCTTATGCGGACCGGCGGCCCAGTCACCTGCTCTGTATCCACGGTATCCCCTGGCATCGGCCCAGTTATCGCAGGAAACATTGTGGACGTGGAAGTCGATCCTGAAACCGGAAAAGTCGACGTCCTCCGCTTCACCGCTTTCATGGATGTAGGCACTGCCGTTCACCCTTCATACGTGGAAGGTCAAATCCAAGGCGGCACCGTTCAGGGAATCGGCTGGGCATTGAACGAAGGCTACGTCTACGACGACAACGGAGCGATGCTCAATTCCAGCTTCTTAGATTATCGTATGCCAACCACCCTGGATGTACCCATGATTGAAACAGTTATGATAGAGGTTCCAAATCCCAAGCATCCATTCGGGTTGCGAGGCGTAGGAGAAGCACCGATCATTCCTCCGCTTTCAGCCTTGGCAATCGCAGTTTCCAACGCCATAGGTGTCCGGATGCGCGATTTGCCATTGACCCCGGACGTCATCTTGACGGCCTTGGATTCCAAAAACGCCTAATCGCAAGCTTGGTGACCAGTTAGCCAACCTGGCGCTGAGATTACACCGGAACAAAAACCGCGGAGAGGCTCTCTAAACAATGGCCGAGATTCAACCCGCGGCGCAGCCCGCAAAATCTTGGTCCCAAAGGATGAAAGGGCTGCTTCAGCTCCGCGATTACCGGCTGCTGTGGGCCACCGGTGGACTGGATAATACCGGACGCTGGATGGACTCCGTCGTCATGGGTCTGCTGGTGTTGGACCTGACCGATTCTGCCTTCCAAGTTGCTCTGCTGTTCATGTTCCGGTGGAGCCCAATGCTGGTCTTTGCACTTATCTCCGGCATGGTGGCAGACAGGTCGAACCGCTGGGCTATCCTGATGACGGCCCGGAGCGTAGCAGTCATCTCCACCAGCGCCCTATTGGTCTTGGTGGCCATTGATAGAGTAGAACCTTGGCATGTTTTCATTGCCTCTTTTTTCTTGGGCTGTATCTTTGTGTTGGAATTCCCCTCCCGCAGGTCTCTCATCTACGACATAGTCGGCAGCGAACGCATCGTCGGTGCAATGTCTCTGGAAACCATCAACTCCACCCTGGGTAAGTTTGTGGGCCCATTCATGGCCGGTCTGCTTATTGAATTAACCGGATTCACCGGGCCTTACGTCTTCTTGGTGGCGGTCTACGTAGTCGCCTTGGTTCTCGTCATCAAAATCGAAAGCAGAGGACCCATCCGAACAAGCTCGTCCTACCCGTTCTGGCGTACTGTATCCACGGGGATAACTTATTCTCTGAAAAACAAAGTAATCCGAAGCGTATTAATGGTGACATTTATTTTCAATGCACTGTCATTCAGTGTGGAGTCTCTTTACCCGGTGGTAGCCAGAGACCACCTTGGTGTTGGAGCTGGGTTAACCGGGATACTGATTTCAGCGCCAGCGATCGGTTCGCTATTGTCAGCCTCCGTTATCGCATCTTTAGCAATGGTCAGATACCACGGCCGCATCTTCTGCTTGGGGCTTACAGTGCAGATGGTCAGTGTCTTATTCTTCGCACTGTCGCCGTGGTATCCCCTTTCCGTCGTTATGCTGATGGTGGCCGGTCTAGGCGCAGCGGGTTTCAGTGCAATGCAGACCACAATCATAATGATCTCATCTGAACCGCAGATGCGCGGAACCGCGCTGGGGATGTTGGGACATTGCATTGGAGTGGCGGCCCTTGGCGGCCTGGGCGTTGGAGTTGTTGCCAATTTCCTCAACGCCCAGGCCGCCGTGGCCTTGAGCATCTCGCTAGGACTGCTACTCTTAGTTCCGGTGATGATCTTTACACCACTTGTAAGACAACCGACAGCTCCTCCCAAGGAAATTGCTACTGAGCCGGATTCTTGCTAGAGCGCACCTTCGGCCTCCAGCAAGGACACTTCCTCTGCAGTCATGCCACCCAGAGTACAGAGTACTTCTGCATTGTGCTCTCCCAGTGTAGGCGCGGTTTCAGCCGGCGAATCTATACAGGCCGTTAGACGGGCTGGACTTCTGACTCCTCTAAAGGTTCCACCCAAGGTATCTCCAGTGTCCACAAACATGTTCCTAGCTTCCAACTGAGGGCAGTTGACCAGGTCTGCCACCGTTTGGGTCACTCCCATGGAGAAACCAATCTCAGTTAGGGTTGCTGCGACCTGGAATTTATTGAGATTGACAGACCAACCCTCGATTGCCGGGATGATGTGTTCGGTGTAGAACTGACCGTCCATACCTGGTCCAGCCAGATATCGGGCATCACCCTCAAGAAGGTCTTCACGGCCAATCAACGTCCACAAGTCCCTTAGACGAGCCTCTGTGCGCACCCCCGCCAATACGCAATAGCCGTCCTTAGCTCTGAAAGTTATGCCGGCAGTGGCGTTGCGGTCTCTAGACCGAGCCGGGTTGCTGCCAGTGGCCTGGTAGGTGTTCATATTACTCTCTACATGGGAAACCATGCACTCGTACATCGCCATATCTACGTGTTGACCCAGACCAGTCTTACGTCGGGTTTCTAGAGCCAGGACAATTCCCAAAGCACTCCAAACGCCAGGGATGGAATCGCCGATGTTGTCTCCCACGCTCTGTGGAAGTCCGTCAGGGTCACCTGTGATCTCCATCCAGCCGGACATTGCCTGGATTGCCAGGTTGTTGGCCGGGCGGTCTGAGTATGGACCGGTAAGGTCTGGGCTGTCTCCGTAGCCAGTGATGCTGGCATAGACCAGACCGGGGTTGATTTTGTTCAGGTGATCGTAGCCGAGACCCAACCGACGAAATGCTCCAGAACCCCAATTATCCACTAGAACATCGGAATTCCGAATAAGTTCTTCGAAAGCCTCCTTGCATCGAGGGTTACGCAAATCTATGGAGACGCTTTTTTTGTTGCGATTTACTCCCAGGAATCTGGAGCTTGTCTGACGGCCGTCTTCGGTCTTAATAAACGGTCCCCGCCCTCGAGCCAGGTCACCAGTCTTGGGGCGTTCGATTTTAATGACGTCGGCCCCCATGTCGGCCAGGATCATGGTACAAAACGGTCCAGCCACGATATGAGTGGCGTCCAATACTCTGATACCATCCAGGGGAAGAGGGAGTTTTTCATCCGCTCGGCTCATAGAAACACCTCGTGTAGACTCCTCTAGTGCGTTACAGTACCGGGCACCAGAGGAATACATATAGTCATACTTTCCAGCATTTTACACCGGGTTTGCGTCTTGTACTGCCTTTGACAATCTCGTGCCCGCCCACTAATATTTGCGCCGTCGCCAAACGAGGTCGGCGATTCTATCCAACCCATAGGTCTAAGGGAGTCCATATTGAAAGCAAGAGGCGTATCCCACATCGCAGTCTGCGTGGCTGATCTAGAAAAATCCCTGGTGTTCTACCGGGATATATTGGGTCTAACAGTGAAGATGCATTCCACCCAGGAGATGGCGAACCGACCAGGGGCAGAGTCTGAGGAGATGTATGAGACTCCCAGAAAAGCTCGCACGGTGGCCAACATCTGGTTCGAAGAGCCTTCCCACCCCGAGCCATTCTTGGTGTTGACCTCCCATCCCGGCGACACGGTTGGAGGGGATCCTATCAAACTAGACCAGAAGGGAATCAGTCACATTTCGTTCGGCGTTGAGAACGTGAAAGAATTCGCTATCGAGTTAATCGCCAAAGGTGTTCCGTTGGCAGGAACCATGGAAGATTTCACGGATGCATCCGGCAACATCCGCACCATTTTTGTCTATGACCCGGACGGGATATTAGTTCAATTTGATGAAGGCCCTCCAGCCAATTAATACCAAAAGGTATAAAGATTTTGACGGCTGGTAACGAATAATATGAACGCCCCACTACCTGTGCAACCAGAAACGATCGGCCTCGGTCGGCTATCACTGCTCGACCGTTACCTGACTGTTTGGATATTTTTGGCCATGGCCATTGGTGTTAGCGCCGGACATTTTTGGCCCGGGATTTCTTCGGTTTCAGAATCGCTATCCATCGGCTCTACGTCAGTCCCCATCGCCATTGGGCTGATTTTAATGATGTACCCGCCATTGACCAAAGTACGGTACGAGGAATTAGGGGAAGTTTTCCGCAACTGGCGCATACTGATCCTTTCGCTAGTTCAGAACTGGCTCATTGGCCCGGTGCTAATGTTCTTTCTAGCAATCATCTTCCTCCGAGATTACCCAGAATTCATGGCCGGGGTAATTCTCATCGGCGCTGCCCGTTGTATTGCCATGGTCATTATTTGGAACGAACTGGCCAAGGGTGACAGCCAATATGCTGCAGGGTTGGTCGCCCTCAACTCCATATTCCAGATATTGTTCTACTCCGCTTACGCCTACATGTTCATCACGGTATTCCCAACCTGGTTTGGACTAGAAAGCTTGGAGGTTAATATCGGGATTGCTCAGATAGCCAAGAGCGTCGCAATCTATCTGGGAATACCGTTCTTCTCAGGGATAATCACCAGGTACGTGTTGTTGCGAACGATGGGCCCGTATTGGTTCGAGAATGTGTTCGTGCCCAAAATCAGTCCGCTAACTCTGGTGGCATTGCTATTCACGATTCTGGTGATGTTTTCCCTAAAGGGTAGCGTCATAGTGGACATACCCCTAGACGTAGTACGGATAGCCATTCCACTTACCATTTATTTTGTAGTGATGTTCTTGGTTTCCTTCTACATGGGCCGACGGATGGGAGTGGATTACTCAAAAACAACGGCCGTGGCACTCACCGCTTCCAGTAATAATTTTGAACTCGCCATTGCCGTGGCCGTAGGTGTGTTTGGAATTGGTTCTGGCCAAGCGTTGGCAGCGGTCGTGGGGCCCTTAGTGGAAGTGCCGGTTCTTATCGGCCTGGTAAACGTAGCACTGTTTTTCCAGCGCCGGTTCTTCGCCGACGAACGGCCTGCGTTGGAACGGTAATACCGAAATGTTAACCATGTTCGGCGTCATAGCCGTGACAATCATGTTCCTTTCCTATTGGACGGAAGAACGTTCTAAATGGCTTGTGTTGATCTTTGCTTTTGGCTCTGGGATGACTTCTTTGTACAGCGGTTTGGAAGGGGTTTACCCCATCACTGTGATTGAAGGATTATGGTCATTGGTCGCCTTACAGCGCTTTGTTAAACGGCACCAGTTTGAACATGCCAACTCATAAACATGTCTCTTAAATCCCAATTAAAAAAACCTCCATTAATAAGCGTTGGATTTGGGTTGAGAAAACTCCACATGCATCCATCTTAGCGTCAAGAATTGGCGTACTCTCCATCGTCATGGCCGTTCACGTTCACAGCACAAGTCACGAGACCGGAAATCCCGAGCGAAATAATCGCACAGTCTCCGCTTACACAAATGCCAAACGATATGTCCTGCTGATAATCTTTTGAATCAGCTATAACCAGCTGAATAAAAATGGTTGACTGACATAACGCAACAGATATAATCGGGCCAGCCTAAGGGCTATCTACCGCTTATCAGAGAAAGATTGCCAGCGAAATAGATTTCAGGTCCATACCAAATCGAGCATTTGTCATAGTCAGGAATCAAAGGATATCAGGTCGATTTGTTCTTTAAGTAACCGATATTGAATCTGTGACTGGCAGGTAATAATCAATCACATTTCGGTTGTGTTAGTAAGGAGTCAGTCTCATGAGGGTTATATCTTGGAACGTAAATGGTCTCAGAGCAGCTCACAAAAAAGGCTTCCTTGATTGGTTCATAAAAGAAGGCCCTGACATCATGTGTCTCCAGGAGACCAAAGCTCACGAGGTGCAACTTCCTGACGAAATTAAAACGATTGAAGGTTACACCTCATTCTTTTCAACTCCAGAAAAAAAGGGATACAGCGGAGTTGGACTATACGCAAAGAAAGCACCGGAAAGTGTCCAGTTTGGTTTTGGCGACCGATTCGATGCTGAAGGTCGCACGATTATCGCCGACTTTGGTGACTTTGTTCTGTTCAACATCTATTTTCCCAACGGTAAGCGGTCTGCAGAGCGTCTCCAATACAAGATGGATTTTTATGATGCGTTCCTGGAATATGCAGAAAAAACCAGGCAGAGCGGCAAGCACGTGGTAGTCTGCGGCGACGTGAACACCGCTCATAAAGAGATCGACTTAGCCCGACCCAAAGAAAACAGTAAGGTTTCTGGGTTCCTTCCCAAAGAACGCGCCTGGATGGACGAATTCCTAGCACGTGGCTATAAGGACACTCTCCGTATTTTCAATCAGGAACCGGAAAATTATTCCTATTGGGACCAGATGACCCGCGCCCGGACCCGAAACGTGGGATGGCGCATCGACTATTTCTTTACCGACAACGAATTCTCCGAACGCCTGACCGACGCATTTATTCTTTCAGACGTCTTTGGCTCCGACCACTGCCCAGTCGGTATTGAAATCGGCTAAATCTCAAATCTACAGTGCTATACTAGGCTCTCCGTAGTCTCTCAATAAACCAACATAAACAGCTTATTAGCCCCCTAAAGGAAGTTGGCAAAATGTCCGTTAACGTCAAGGTTCAGCAGGCCGCCCAAGCTCTATTAGATCAATTCAATTACAAACAGCTTTACTCTCTTGAAGACCGGTTAATGCCCAGCAATCTGGATGAGGCATACCTGATACAAAGGGAGTTCCAATCCCATGTTTCGGAAGAGCAAGGAGCAATTGCCGGGTATAAATTGGCTTACACCACAACGGTTCTCCAAGAGTCGGTTGGTGTCAGCGATCCAGTATTGGGACTAATGCTTGAGGACAATATCCGCCATTCTCCTTGCACCCTGACTGCATCCGATTTCTATCAACTTGCTTTGGAATGCGAAGTTGGCGTTAGGTTGGGAGCCGATCTAGGTCCAGTAGGAGCTCCATACGACCGGGGTACCGTATCCGAAGCCGTTGAATCATTGATGCCTGCCTTCGAAGTGGTCGACGTGCGACGCAATCCGGCCGTGGATAAGATGGTCGGGTTCGTCACTGGAGTCGCCGCCAACATCTTCAACGCTGGTGTTGTACTAGGAGCTCCGGTCATCAATTGGCGGGAATTGAATCTTGAAACAGCTTATGGGTCAATGAGCATTAACGACGAGATGGTGGGAGATGGGTACGGTTCAGATGTCATGGGACACCCCCTGGAACCGCTGGCCTGGCTCGCTAATAAACTGGCGGAACAGGGGTTGGGTTTGTCTGCTGGAATGGTGATAATCACTGGGAGTATCGTACCTCCCAAGCCAGTGAAGCCAGGGGATACCGCCTCCATAAACATAGAGGGCCTGGGCGGGGCTGAACTGAAAGTCATCTAATCAGACTTCGGGAGCCAACTCAGGAGACTAAGAACAGGACACCGACACAGAGGACGTAGCTTCATGGTGGTCGCCGCAGAAAATTCTCAGATGGACCCGCAGAGACTCAATCGCGTCGAAGAATTATTCAACCAACAGATCGAGACAGGAGTTCACCCAGGAGCGGCTCTGGCAGTTTACCGTCATGGTTTGCCCGTCCTTGACCTCTACAATGGATTGGCCGACGAGGAAACCGGAAAGCCTGTCAGTGAAGACACCATGTTCGTCTTATACTCTTCCACCAAGGGAGTGACATCTGCCTGTCTCCACATTCTATGGGAGCGAGGCAAGTTTGATTGGGATGACACTGTCGCTTCATACTGGCCAGGCTTTGCTCAAAAAGGCAAAGAAACCGTTACCATTCGCCACGTCATGACCCACCAATCAGGCTTTCCGGATACTCCCAGCCATATGACTTGGGAGCGATGGCACGATTGGGATGCAGCAGTAGAAGCCATGGAGCAGATTCCGCTGGACTACAAACCAGGCCGGGTTATTGCCTATCACCCACGAAATTTCGGCTGGGTGGTCGGGGAATTGGTTCGCAGGATTGACGGCCGACCCATTGACCAGTTCGTACGAGAAGAGATCACCGGTCCTCTGAGCATCGAAGAATTTCACCTGGGCATCGACCCTTCCATGGAAGGACGAGTTTCCAAACTTCACGCTATGGAAGACTGCGACCGCACCAGCCAGGTGAATATCTACAATAGACCGGAAGTGCATACAGCGGTTCTTCCAGCCGGAGGTGGTATTGCCACAGCAAGGGGTCTGGCTAGGTTCTACGCAATGATGGCTGGCGGTGGAACTTTGGATGGAGTGACCACCATGAAGCCTGAGACTGTGGCTGCAGTGACCGAGCAACAATCAGAGGGATTGGACCATAGCCTAGACCGAAACGTTAAACGGTCATTGGGCTTGTCTCTAGGAGACCCAAGGTCAGCAGCGCCCGGAAACGAGGACATTCGAACCTTTGGACACGCTGGTTCGGGTACGTCCATTGGTTGGGCAAACCCCGACTTAGGTTTGGCTTTCGCTTACATAACCAATGGGTTCCGAGCTGAAATTACTAATACACCACGGCTGGCGTCCATCTCCCAAGCTGTTCTAGACGCAACCCTGTAACCTCTCATTCCTGCTAGCTCTGGCACGGAGAACATAGATGGCGAGCACAAAAAAGACCTTTGAAATCGAATTAGGTACTGACCAGATGGCTTTCATCCGCTCCATGAAAGACAAATACGAGATTGTAGATGAAAGCAAAACATTCCGGGCTGTTGTCGACTATCTGATAGCCACCCAGAATGTTCATGATGAAGTCTTTGGAAAGCGCCGCTGCTTTAGGTG
>Ga0114932_10003923_pt1 | contig 14219 bp, 14 predicted proteins | sample 2SBtaG_2_FD_87286 | JGI IMG/M metagenome (GOLD analysis project Ga0114932, IMG submission 87286) | Deep subsurface microbial communities from Kolumbo volcano to uncover new lineages of life (NeLLi) - 2SBTROV12_ACTIVE470 metaG | ecosystem: Environmental > Aquatic > Marine > Volcanic ...
GCGTCGATCAGGTAAAGCGGCAGTTTTTTGGCGCCGCGCACTTTGTGGCCTTCCGCATACATGTCAATGTCCAGGCGCTTGCCGGGGTCGGTCTTGTTGGCCAAGCCATCAAGACCGGCGGCCAGATATCCGGCCATCAACAGGTAAGGATTGGCGGCCCCGTCGGCCAAACGGAATTCGAACCGGCCTTCGTCGGGGACGCGCACCATGTGGGTGCGGTTGTTGCCGCCGAAGGTCACCGTGTTGGGCGCCCAGGTGGCGCCCGATGCGGTTACCGGGGCGTTGATGCGCTTGTAGGAATTGACCGTCGGGTTGGTCAGCGCCGCCAGGCCTTGCGCATGCGCCAGCACGCCGCCCAGGAAATGATAACCCATTTCGGAAATCCCCAATTCGCCCGCGGGGTCGTGGGTCAGGCAGGTCGCGCCATCAAGGCTCCACAGCGACACGTGGGCATGACAGCCATTACCGGTCAGATGGGGGAACGGTTTCGGCATGAAAGTGGCGCGCAGGCCGTGTTTCTCGGCGATGGATTTGACCATGAAGCGGAAGAAACACAACTGATCAGCGGTCTTCAGGCTGTCGGAATAATCCCAGTTGATCTCAAACTGGCCGTTGGCGTCTTCGTGGTCGTTCTGGTAAGGCCCCCAGCCGAGCTCAATCATCGTCGAGCAGATTTCCGAAATGACATCATAGCGGCGCATCAACGCCGATTGGTCATAGCAGGGCTTTTCCTGAATATCGCGTTCATCGGAGATCGCCGTGCCATCCTCGTTGATCAGGTGAAACTCCGGCTCGACGCCGGACTTCATGACGAAGCCCGCCTTGGCGGCTTGCGCGATCACCGCTTGCAGAACGTTGCGGGGCGCCTGCGCAACCCGTTCGCCCTCCATGTAGAGATCGCCGGGCACCCAGGCCAGTTCCGGCTTCCATGGCAGTTGAATGACGGCATCGGCATCGGGCACGGCGAACATGTCCGGGTGCGCCGGCGTCATGTCCAGCCAGGCCGCGAACCCGGCAAATCCGGCGCCCGATTTCTGCATGTCGGCGATCGCCGTCGCCGGCACCAGTTTCGAGCGCTGGGTGCCGAACAGATCGGTGAAGTTCATCAAGAAAAACTTGACGCCGTTGTCCTTCGCATAGGTTGCCAGATCCGTCGTCATCGCAGTTCTCCCAAAATTTATCGCTGTCCGAATCTACAGGCCATTGCGGCCGGGAATCCAGTCCGTGCCGGCTAGCGGCACCTGGGCCATGGCGGCGGCTTCGATGGTCAGGGCCACCAAATCCTCGGGCTCCAGGTTGTGAACATGGCTTTTGCCGCAGGCCCGGGCAATGGTTTGTGCCTCCAAGGTCATGACCTTCAGATAGTTGGCCAGCCGCCGGCCGGCCTTCACCGGGTCCAGGCGCTTCGCCAGTTCCGGGTCCTGGGTCGAGATGCCGGCCGGGTCCAGGCCTTCGTGCCAATCGTCATAGGCACCCGCCGTGGTTCCCAGTTTGTTATATTCCGCTTCGTGAATGGGATCGTTGTCACCCAGCGCCACCAGGGCGGCCGTGCCGATGGAGACCGCGTCGGCACCCAGCGCCAGAGCTTTCGCCACGTCGGCGCCGTTGCGGATACCGCCTGAGACGATCAATTGCACTTTGCGGTGCAGACCCAGGTCCTGCAGGGCCTGCACGGCGGGGCGGACGCAGGCCAGGGTCGGCTGACCGACATGTTCGATAAACACCTCCTGCGTGGCCGCCGTGCCGCCCTGCATGCCGTCCATGACGATGACATCGGCGCCGGATTTGACCGACAGCGCGGTGTCGTAATAGGGCCGGGTACCGCCGACTTTGACGAATACGGGCTTCTCCCAATTCGTAATCTCGCGCAGTTCCTGGATCTTGATCTCCAGGTCGTCGGGGCCGGTCCAGTCGGGGTGCCGGCACGCGGATCGCTGGTCGATGCCGGTCGGCAGGTCGCGCATGCCGGCGACCCGGTCGGATATTTTCTGCCCCAGCAGCATGCCGCCGCCCCCCGGTTTGGCGCCTTGGCCGACGACCACTTCGATGGCGTCGGCCTTCCTCAGATCGTCCGGGTTCATGCCATAGCGCGACGGCAGGTATTGATAGACCAGGGTTTTCGACTGGCCGCGCTCTTCCGGTGTCATGCCGCCGTCGCCGGTGGTTGTCGAGGTGCCGGCCAAGGTTGCGCCGCGCCCCAGCGCGTCCTTGGCCGGCGCCGATAGCGCGCCGAAACTCATGCCGGCGATGGTGATGGGGATGTCCAGCTCAATGGGGTTCTTGGCGTTGCGGGTGCCCAGCGTGACATTGGTGCCGCAGGTTTCCCGGTAACCCTCCAAAGGATAACGCGAAATGGAGGCGCCCAGGAACAACAGGTCGTCGAAATGCGGCAGGTGGCGTTTCGTGCCGCCACCGCGGATGTCATAGATGCCGGTTGCCGCGGCGCGTCGGATTTCCGCCAAGGTGTGGTCGTCGAAGGTGGCCGACTTGCGGGGCAGGGTGCGGGGGATGTCTTGGTCCGGATTTTCTGGGCTCATGGTCTTGCCTCAATACGCATCGACGTTGTCGATATGGAAGTTGTAGAGCTGGCGCGCCGACCCATAGCGTTTGAAATCGGCCGGGTCGGTATCCATGCCGGCGGCCGCCAAAAGCTCGGACAGTTTCGCCAGATGTTCGGGGCGCATCTCCTTCTCAATACAATCGGCACCCAGACTGGCGACTTCGCCGCGCACGAACAGCATCGCTTCATAGATGGAATCGCCCAGCGCATCGCCGGCGTCGCCGCAGACCACCAAGTGTCCCGACTGGGCCATGAAGGCCGACATGTGGCCGACGGACCCGCCGACCACGATATCGATGCCTTTCATGGAGATGCCGCAGCGTGACGAGGCGTCGCCGTCGATCACCAAAAGGCCGCCGTGGGCCGTGGCGCCGGCCGATTGCGAGGCGTTGCCGGTGACCCGCACCGTGCCCGACATCATGTTTTCGGCGACGCCGACGCCGGCGTGGCCTTGTATGGTGATCTCTGCGCGCTGGTTCATGCCGGCGCAATAAAAACCGGCGTGGCCGTTGACGGTGACGTTCAGAGGGGCATCAAGCCCGCAGGCGATGGCGTGCTGGCCCATGGGGTTGTTGATCACCCATTGCCGTTCGTTGGTGCCGTCGGGCAGCTCATGCAGGGCCGCATTGACGCCGCGCACGCCGATTTCCTTGAGATCCAGTTCGCCCATGGTCATTGCACCCGGCCCCAGGTGTAAATGCGGTGCGGTTCCGGCTCCCAGATATCGGCCGTGTCCGCCCCCGGCAAATGGGCGATGGCCCGGTATTCCGTCGCCATGGCCACCCAATCGTCGGTCTCCGCCATCACCGCGTGCTTACACGCGATGGGATCACGGGTCACGGCAAAGCCGTCGGCGGTGCCGACGCAGAAGGTGAAAAAACCATCCAGTTCCTGAAATCCGGCCTCCAGCGCTTCTTCCAATGTGGCGCCCTGGCGCAGTTTCCAGGTCATGAACCCGGCTGCCACCTCCGTGTCATTTTCCGTCTGGAAGCGGATGCCGTCGCGCTCCAGTTTGCGGCGCAGGCGGTTGTGATTGGACAGCGACCCGTTGTGCACCAGACAGACGTCGAGGCCCGTGGCAAAGGGATGCGAGCCGGCCGTCGTGACGGCGCTTTCCGTGGCCATGCGGGTATGGCCGATGGCGTGGCTGCCGGCGGCGCCGGCCAGATTGAACTGACGCGCCACGTCCTTGGGCAAGCCGGTCTGCTTGAATATCTCGATGCTGCGGCCGGATCCGACGATGCGCACTCCGGGGCGGTATTCCATCAGCCAGGCTACCGCCGCGTCCGGCGCGGCATCGGTAATCACCACCGCATGGTCACTATGGACGTCCATACGAACCGTACCGCCCAGGCCGCCCGACATGTCACTGTCGAGGTCGGGCCAATCGGCCGCCGGATCGTCGCTGGCCAAAGTGAACTTGGTTTCATCGGCGCCGACGGGATTGCGATAGACGGCGAAACCCGCCGAATCCGGTCCCCGATCGGTCATCTCCACCAGCATCGGTTCGAACATGGCGCCCAAGGTCGGCTGCAAGGCCGGGTTCTTCAAATACAGGCCGACAATTCCACACACGGCAGGCGTCTCCCCAATCGCGACAACATCAGATCGCTAGATTAACCGCCAGGGCATGAAAAATCAACTGTTAGGAAATATTTTTTCATAACAGGAAACAAGCATGAATATCTTATCGCTCGCGCGGATAGCTGATGATCGACAGGAAGCGGATCGGCAACCGGTTCATCTGTTCCGGGCCATGCGGCGCGTCGGCATCGAAGAACAGGGAATCGCCAGGGCCCAGGGTATAGGTCTTGTCGCCGTGCCGGTAGACGATCTCGCCGTCCAGCACATAGATGAATTCCAAGCCGTCGTGCTGGAACACGGGAAACACATCGGAGGGATCGCTGAGCGTGATCAGATAGGGCTCAACCGTCAGATCGCCGTGCGGCGCGTGCCCCAGCAACATGTATTGCTGGCCGGCGCGGGTGCCGCGGCGCTCAATCTCCAGGCCGTCGCCGGCCTTCACAAAAGTCGCCTCGGCGCCTTGTTCGAAGCCGTCGAACAGGGCGCTCATGGGCACGTGCAAGGCCTGTGAGAGCGCCTGCAACGAGGTCAGGGACGGCGACGTGGTGCCGTTCTCAATCTTCGACAGCATGCCGCCGGAAAGCCCGGCGGCCTTCGCCAGTTCACTGATGGTCATGCCCAATTGCTCGCGCAGGCCGTGGACCTCACGGCCAATGGATTTCTCCAACGTCTTGGCGCCGGGGCTGGGCGCGGCGTGCGGGTCTTGACCCAACACCGGTGCGTCCTTGGTGGCGGCCGATTTCTGAGGGCGCTTGTCAGCCATCAACTTCCTTTTTCACAAACATCAACCATATTCCATGCTGCCTTGCCCTTGGGGAAATGTAAAAGATGTCATTGGCAACATGGATGGCCGGCGTTGTTCACGATGACTTTATCCGTAACCGCTTGATCTGATTCCGAACTCATGAATAGATACTGCGGCGGTTTCCGGTAAAGAGACGCATACGTCATAAAATGCGTCCACCGCCGGAATACGCCGTCATGGAAGGTTTCATGCAGCGGAGGTTTCATGCAGCGCGCGCTGGATAAAATCGTCAACGCGTTAAGTGTCGTCGCGTCGGTCTGGTTGATTTTGATCGCCCTGGTGATTTTTTTCGAGGTCACGGGCCGTGGCCTGTTCAATACGTTTTTAGGCGGCGACGAGATCGTCACCAATTCCGTGCCGGCCATTGTCTTCCTGCAGGTCCCCCTGGCCATCCAGGCCGGTAGCATGCTGCGCACCACCATCGTCTTCGATAATTTGGGCAAGCGCGGCCGCCACGCGATAAACGGGCTGTCCTACTTGATCGGTATCATCCTGTTCGTCGCCATCGGCATCGGCGGCTGGGAAGACATGATCAAGGGCTGGGAGATCAAGGAATATCAAGGCATCGGTGCCCTGGAGGTGCCGGTCTATCCGATCCGCACGATCATTGTCGTTTCGGCATTTCTCACGGTGACCATTTATTCGGCCCTGTTGATAAAGGCCTTGACGGGGCGCGACGATTCACCCGGTGTGCAAGGGCCGGCTGAGGGCGCCAGCCCATGAACGACGAACGGAAAGCCCGCGCCTACAATGCCACGTCACCTTCAATGGGGTGTCCCGCATGGACCTGAATACCCTGATGGTCCTCACTCTGGTCGGCATGCTGATCGCCATATTCGTCGGCGTTCATATTGCCTTGGTCCTGGGCATGACCGCGTTGGTCGGCACCTATTTCATTTTCGATGACGCCTATCTGGCCTCAGCCCAGGTTGGCGGCGCCGCCTATGAACTGGTCCGGCATTATATATTCGCGACCATTCCCCTGTTTATCCTAATGGGCGATTTCGTCGCCAAGTCCGGTGCCGCCGGCGATCTCTATAAGATCATCAACCGCGCGCTTCGGGGCATTCCCGGACGCCTGGCGGCGGCCACCGTGGTCGGCAACGCCGCCTTCGCCGCGGTCACCGGCACCTCCATTGCCTCGGCCGCGGCGTTTAGCCGCATCGCTTATCCGCAGATGAAGCGGTTCGGCTACAAGCGGACGTTTTCGCTCGGCTCCATCGCCGGCAGCGCGTGCCTGGGCATGCTGATCCCGCCCAGCGTCCTGTTGATTGTCTGGGGCATTATCACCGAACAATCCATCGGCAAGCTGTTCGTCGCCGGCATCGGGCCGGGAATCGTGTTGGTCGTTCTGTTCGTCGCCTACACCTCGATCACGGCGAAACGCGATCCGACCATCGCCCCGGAAGTGCCGCAAGACGAAGTCCTGGAACCCCTTGAAACATCGGAGATTTTGGGCGCGCTGGGCATTCTGGCGCTGATCATCCTGGTGCTGGGCGGCATTTGGGGCGGCGTCTTCACCAGCACGGAAGCCGCCGGCGTCGGCGCGCTGGGGGCCATGGTCATGGCGGTGCTCAAGGGATTGCGCTGGAAAGACATTTTCCAGGTCATTCTGGAAGCCGGCAAGACCGCCGCGCCAATTATGATCCTGTTGGTCTGCGCCGGCATGTATTCGCGCTTCCTGGCCTTGGGCGGGATCATCGACATCATCCAGGAAGCATTGACGTCGCTGGGGCTCGGCGGCGGCGGGATCATCATCATGATGGTGGTGATCTGGCTGTTACTGGGCATGCTGTTGGATTCAATCTCCATCATTCTGCTGACGGTGCCGATCTTCGCGCCCCTGGCCATGGGTATCGATCCGTTCGCTTTCGCCATCTTCGGCATTCTGGCCATTGAAGCCGGCCTTTTGACACCGCCCTTCGGCCTGGTCGTGTTCGTCGTCAAGGGCACGGTGCCCGACCCCGACGTCACATTGTCGGATATTTTCAAGGGCTCGATCCCCTACTGGCTGTTGATGCTGGTGACCATGGCTTTGGTCTACATCTTCCCGCAGTTGGCCAGCTGGCTGACAAAATTCGTTTAGAATGATTGGAAACTGTCTTCACGAAATAATGAGACGCCAAGATGCGCAGGTTTGATTAAGATATGTTCTTAAGTTTTTCGAGTAAGGAAAAGTGTTGGAATTGGTGAACAGGGAGAAAACCATGAATATTCAAGGAAAAGTACTTACGGCGGTGGGCATTACCGCATTGGCCGTTGCGGCCTTCGGCACCCAGGCGGCGGCGGACAATATTACGCTGCGTATTGGGTCTGGACACCCCAGCAAACCCGTCGCCTATGTGCGCAACATGGAACACTACTTCGTCCCCGAGGTGATCAAGCGCGTTGCCGCGCGCACCAAACACAAGGTGAAATTCATCCAGGCCTATGCCGGCACCGTCGCCAAGGTTCACGAAACCCTGGAAGCCGTTGAAAAGGGCTTGCTGGACATCGGCGGCCTGTGCGTGTGTTTCGAGGGCGCCAAGCTGATGCCCTTGAACATCGATTATTTCATGCCCTTCACGACGCCCGACATCCGCGTTCAGGCGAAGGTCAAGCGCCGCATACTCAATGAGCATCCCGAACTCTACGATATGCTGGAAAAGAAGTACGGCCAGAAGATGATCGCCATTTCCGGCTTCGACAACTATGGCCTGGGCACCAAGTTCAAGTGGGACAAGGTGTCTGAATTGAAAGGCAAGAAGATCATCGCCGCCGGCCCGAACCTGCCCTGGGTTGAGCGCTTCGGCGCGATCCCGGTGACGACCACGTTGCCGACCGCCTACAATGCGCTGGCGACGGGCGTTGCCTCCGGGTTCATCATTTTTCCGGGCGGCTACTTCGGTTTCAAGTTCCACGAGCCGGCGCCAAACTGGAAGATCACCAACTTCGGCGCCATGGCTCAGATCATCCTGACCATGAACTTGAAGACCCGGGCGAAACTGCCAGCCGACGTGTTGAAGATCATCGACGAAGTGGCGGTGGATTATGAGACCCAGTCGGTGAACTCAGCCCACAAGGCCGAAGCCTGGGGACTGAATAAGCTGAAAAGCGTCGGCGTCCCGGTGACAACGCTGGCCGTCGACCAACAGCGCGCCTGGGCGGAAGCCCTGAAGGATTGGCCCAACGAACGGGCCAACGACATGATCAAGGACTACGGCATCGACGGTGTCGCGATCATGGAGAAATATTCCCGATACATCGAGGAAGCCGGCCACAAATGGCCCTACCGCTTCCAGTTCAAGAAGATGTAAGCGGCTGACATTTGGCCGCTCTGCCGATGGGCAGATCGAATTGATCCTTATGAACCCTGCCGGGAAACCGGCAGGGTTCATTTTTGGCACCAGCCAACCTATCGAACGAAGTCAGTGGCGGTCAGTTGCTCGGTCGCCCATGAGACCGCGGTTGCCCAGTTCATTGGCGCGACAATCGGATAAGTTTGGCCGCAGCGGCTTTCGCGTTCTGCGCGGCATTTTGATCGTCGGCCACATAGGCCATGACGATCGCCCCTTCCATCAAAAGCATGATCTCATCGGCCAGTTCCCCGGGCGCCGTCACACCGGCGGCCATGGTCAACTCTCTTACGTACTTCAGAACCAGTTTCTTATGTTCCACCGACGCCATATGAATGGGGTCGTCCAGAGCGGCATATTCGGCTGACGCGTTGATGAACATGCAGCCGGAAAATTCCTTGCCGGTGAACCATTCTTCGAGGGTGTCAAAAACCGCCAAAAGACGGCCCTGCGGCGTCGTGGAAAGCTTTTCGACCGTCCGCATGAACCAATTGCGGAACTTCTCATCACGCCGGCGCAAGGTCGCCAGGATCAGCTCGTCTTTTGACTTGAAGTGGTTGTACAGGGTCATTCTGGCGACGCCCGCCGTCTCCAGGATTTTGTCGATGCCCGTGGCATGGAATCCGTCCTGGCAGAAAAGGTCGAGCGCGGTATCGACCAGATGATCGCGTTTTCCAGAAGCCATCTTGCGGTCCGTTTCAAAAGTTAGATATAGAACAATCTATCTAATAATTAGCGTTGTTCACGAGAAATTGCAAGCCTGTGATGTATTGTCAGTGTCATTATGGCATATACTATGTCATATAAACCAACAAAAGAGGGTCAATTCAAGCTTGGAATATAAAATTGTTGACAATATAGAACGATCAGTCTATTTTTTATTCAACGAAGGGCGATTTACAGACGATTAATAGCGCCCAAAACCTCGAGAGATATGGAATTTCCATGCCGAATTATGTAAGCGACGTCGCCTTTACGCCGGCCGTGAAACGCCTCCAAGAGCAAAAAGGATCCCGCACGGGATATGCGAAAATGGAGGAAAGGGCGGGCTGGCAGGATGCCATCAGGGAAGACTTGGTGGATTTTATCGCCGAGCGGGATTCGTTCTATTTCGGCACCGCCAACGCCGAAGGTCAGCCCTATATTCAGCACCGCGGCGGCAAGCCCGGATTTCTGAAGGTCCTAGATGCCAAGACACTGGCTTTTGCCGACTTCAAGGGTAACCGCCAATACATTTCGTCGGGCAACCTCAGTGAGAACGACAAGGCCTATATTTTCCTCATGGATTACGCGCACCGCCGGCGCATCAAGATCTGGGGCCGCGCCCGTGTCGTCGACGATGCCGATCAGATGGCGCGCCTCGCCGACGCCGATTACGGCGGGGTCCCCGAACAGGCCATTTTCTTCGAGGTCTCGGCGTGGGACGTCAATTGCCCGCAACACATCACACCGCGCTTCACCGAAGCGCAGGTCATTGAAATCGTCACCCCGCTGAAGCTTCGCATCGAAGAATTGGAAGCCCGGTTGGTCACCACCGAAGGAGCAAGATCATGACGCAGCCATCCATTCAATCGTCCAACGGCGAGACCACCTTCACAACAGGCGGATCTCCGCGGATCGAGATCTATACGTCGCTTTTCTGCGGGTACTGCCGGCGCGCCAAGGCGTTGCTGGATCATAAAGGCGTCACCTATGAGGAGTTTGACGTCATGATGGACCCGGCGCTTCGCGGCGAAATGACCCGGCGCGCCATCGGCAAAACATCGGTCCCGCAAATTTTCATCGACGGTGAGAACGTAGGCGGCAGTGACGAGCTTTACGCCTTGGAAATGGCCGGGGGTCTTGACGTCAAACTCGGGCGCAGGCCGTCAACGGCGCAACACGTTTAGGGGCCAATTCAAAAAAGGAACCAAGTCATGTCGGATAAATACGATGTCATCATTCTGGGTGGCGGCAACGCCGGGTTCGGCGTCTCAGCCATCGCCCACGAAGCCGGAAAGAAAATCGCATTCATCGAGGAACGGGACTTCGGCGGCACCTGTCCGAACCGAGGCTGTACGCCGAAGAAGGTTCTGGTCGCCGCCGCGCACGCCCTGCACGAAATTGAGACCGCAGGTGTGCACGGCATTGACGTCGGCAAACCGACGCTTGATTGGACCAAACTGATCCATCGTGAAAAGGAGATGATCGGATTTATTCCCGACGCCATGGCCGGCCTTGCCGAGAAACGCGGCGACGTGTTCCGGGGATCGGCGAAGTTTGTCGGGCCAAATTCCATCGACGTCGATGGCAAAGTCCTGGAAGGCGACAACATCGTCATCGCCACGGGCTCGAAAACCCGCCCACTGCCGATCCCGGGCGCCGAGCTGATGATCACCTCGGAAGAAGTGCTTTCGGAAGAATCCCAGCCCGGCGAGGTGGTGTTCATCGGCGGCGGCGTGATCGCCATGGAATTCAGCCACGTTTATGCCCGCGCCGGCACCAAGGTGACGATCCTTGAGGTTATGCCGAGGCTTCTGCCGCGTGTGGAAGCGGATGCCGTCGCCGCCGTCAGAACCGAAAGCGAACGCATCGGCATCACCGTAAAGACCGGCGTCGACGTCAAAGGCGTGGCAAAATCGGGTGATAGGCTCAGCGTTACCTTTGAGGTGGATGGTGTCGCCCATGAGATAACTGCCGACCGGATCATCAATGGCGCGGGCCGCATCGCCAACGTCGACACGCTTGATTTGGACGCCGGCAACGTCAAACACGACCGCATCGCCGTTGATGTCGATGACTACTTGCGCTCCACATCGAACCCGTCGGTGTGGGTGGCGGGTGATGCGTTGGTTACGTCTCCGCAACTGTCGCCCATTGCCACCTATGAAGGCCGCATCGTCGGCCAGAATATCGTCAACGGGCCGTCTGTGAAGCCGGACTACGACGTCATCCCCAGCGGCATTTATACGGTCCCGGCGCTCAGCACCGTCGGTCTGACGGAAGAGCAAGCCAACGAACAGGGCCTCGATGTGAAAGTAACCACCAACGATATGACGGGATGGATTTCAGGAAAGACCTACGCCGAAACCGTGGCCTGGGCGAAAGTCCTGGTTGACGAGGCCGCCGACAAAATCGTCGGCGCTCATTTGGTCGGGCACCAGGGCGAAGACGTCATCCATCTGTTTGCCATGGCCATGCGACACGGCATCCCGGCCAGCAAAATGAAGGAAGACATGTTCGCCTTCCCGACGTTTTCGGCAGATATGAAAAACCTGTTCTAAAGCCGAGAGATACCTGAACCGGCGAAATCACGGAAAGCCTGGGAACGGCCATGAACAGCAATTCAGCATTGATTGTCGGCGCCATTCGCCTGGCAACGGAAGCGAACGGCGATATCAAGGACATACGCGATACGGCGGCGCGTGTCGCCGAACATCAGGAAAATTCCCTTGATCACGCCACCACCACCTGCGAAGCCCTTCAAAGCGTTGCCGGCAATTTCGGTGGAATGCTTGGGTCGATCCGCGACATTTCCGCAGCGGCATCTGAGCCATCCATCATCTCCTCATTTTGACGGCCTTCAGATATGCGCCACCGCTTCCGGTCCGGCCGGGATGTTGCCGCGTTCGACACCCTTCACGGCTTCGACAATGCGGGCGTTGGCGGGCACGGGGATGCCCAACCCGGCGGCCTTTTCCACCACCAAGCCGTTGATGAAGTCGATTTCCGTGCGCCTGCCCTTGGCCATGTCCTGGCCCATGGATGGCCGCTGGTCGTCATTGCGGAAGGTCATGTTGTCGAGGAGAATCTTCTCGCACTTTTCCATGGCCGTCGTATCGCCCGCCTCGGCGGCGATCAGGTCGGCGGCGTCCATCTTGTAGATCAATTCCAGATCGAACCCGAGCGCCTGGCCGACACGGGCCGCTTCGCCGGCGAGGCGGATCGCCAGGCGCCGGGTGTGATCGTCGCGGTCGTTGGCGTTGCCGCCGCGTCCGGTGGCAGCGGAGACAGGGTTGCGCATGCAATTGACACAAAGCTTCGACCAGCGCTCGCCCCACAGGTTCGGCGTCGCCTTGGCACTGTCGACGCAACTAAGCAGGACGGCGATCTTTTCGGCGCGGCGGGTGATCCGGCCGTGCGGCTCACCGACGCGGAAGATCAACCTCTCCGTGCCGCCCAGCTTGACGTTGCGGCGAATATGGCCCGGCGCGTCCAGTTCCACGGCGATGGTCGAGGCGATGCAGCCGACCGTCTTGCCCCAGCCCATGACCCCGGCCATGCGTTCCTCGTTGATGCCGTTTTGCAGCGACACGCAGAAGCCGTCCGGGGTTAGGTAGTCCTTGATCATCTCCGTTGCCCAGACCGTGTCGTAGGACTTCATGGAGACGAAGGCGAAATCGAAGGGCCGGCCGTGGGCGGTCTTCTGCAGCTCCGTCAGGTGGATGGCGTTGACCGCCTGGGTGAAGCATTCCGGGTCCGTGGCGCCTTCCAGGGTCAGGCCGTGGGCGCGCATGTGATCGACGTGTTCGGGCCACGGATCGATCAAGGTGATGTCATGGCCGTCGCGGCCAAGATAAGCGCCCACATGGCCGCCCAGGGCGCCGGCGCCGACAATGGCGATTTTGTCTTTCATGGATGTCCTCGGCTAATAGGGGGTGTCCCCGGCGATGGTGATGCGGTGCATGCGCCGGCGCTGACCGGGGTAGTCGGCGACGGCATGGTGTTGAACACAACGGTTGTCCCAGAGCGCCAGGGAACCCGGCTGCCAGCGGAACCGGCAGGTGAACTCGGGCCGAACCGCATGGGCGCGCAGAAAATCCAAAATCGGTTCGGCTTCATCGTCCTTGAAGCCTTCCAGGGTTTGCGCGTGATCGCCAATATAAAGCCCTTTGCGGCCCGTCTCCGGATGGGTGCGGAACAACGGATGGGCGGCTTCCGTCGGCACGTTGCCGGGGTCTTTGACCATGCCGGCCATCTGGCTGTTGCCAGCGTAATGGTCGCGCCGTTTGAGGCCGCCGCTGCGTTTGAACTTATCGCCGACACTCCAGGTGCGGACATCGCCCAGCATTGCCTTCATGCCGTCGGACAGCGCCTCGTAGCCCAGATACATGCTGGCGAACAGAGTGTCCCCGCCGGCCGCGGGCGCCTCCTTGGCATACAGCATGGTGGCCTTCGCCGGTTGCGGATTGAACATTTGGTCCGTGTGCCAGACCGAACCAAACGTGTGGGTGTCGCCCTCTTCCTTGACGATCTCCAGGATATCGGGATAGGCGTTCATGCCCTTCATGAAGGGATGGTGGTGGATATCGCCAAAGCGCCGCGCGAAGGCGATCTGTTGGGCGGGAGTGATGTCTTGGTCGCGGAAGAACACCACTTGGTGGGCCAGCCAGGCATCGTGAATTTCGGCGAACACCGCGTCGTCCAGATCACCCAGATCGACATCTTCGATTTCCGCACCCAAGGCACCGGAAATAGGATTAACCTGAATACGTTTGAAAGTTTGATCGGGCATCCCTTGGGTTTCCTATCAATTGGCCCCGGCGTCAATTGGCTTGAACGCTGGCCACCTGCTGCGGCGTCAGGTAGCTGGTTTTGGAATTACGCAGCAGAAGAAAAAGATGCGCCGTCTGCTCCAGTTCTTCCATGGCATAGACCGCATCGGTCAGGGAATTTCCGGCGACCACAGGGCCATGATTGGCCAACAGCACGGCATGGTGATCGGGCGCCAATTCCCGCACCGCCGCGGCCAGGTCCAGGCTGCCCGGCGGATGAAACGGGACCAGCGGCAAGGCGCCGATCTTCATGGCGTAATAGGCGGTGATCGGCGGCAGGACATTGGTCGGGTCGATATCGGCGCAGCAACTGACGGCCACGGAATAGGTGGAATGCAGGTGCACGATGGCGCGGCTGTCCGGGCGCTCATCATACATGGCCATGTGCAGGAAGGTTTCAC